>Ga0116129_1000599_pt1 | contig 22640 bp, 18 predicted proteins | sample June2015DPH_17_2_FD_89732 | JGI IMG/M metagenome (GOLD analysis project Ga0116129, IMG submission 89732) | Peatland microbial communities from SPRUCE experiment site at the Marcell Experimental Forest, Minnesota, USA - June2015DPH_17_10 | ecosystem: Environmental > Terrestrial > Soil > Wetlands...
CATATAGTTCACGCCGCAAGGCTTCTGAGGGCCTCCGAAAGCTCAGGACCACCGTAGTACGACATTTCCCGGCCAGGAAAAAACTGTCAAAAGAGCCCGGTGATCGAACTCCTTCTGCGTTGAGGATATATGAGGAGTGAAAAGGGCAGATTGGGTGAAAACTCTAAAGAGATGAAAAAACGGGAGATGTAGAGTCATTTTTAAGAGAAGCGTCCGCATGCTGACGTATGGCGGTTCGGTGGGGGGCTGAAATGGCAATGCGATAGGTCAGTTAAGTGGAGCGGTAAGTGTATGAACAAGTGGGAGACGCTGGACAACGTTTTTAGAGGAGCGTGCGCATGCGAGCTGAATGCGGCGTTTTTTGGGTGGTTTCCGCGTTATCTAGTTGAGGAACGAATGCGCACGATTATCGTACTGACAACTTTGGCGGCTTCGATTCTATTCGGGCAGGATAAGAAACGGGTTGCGGTGCTGGATTTCGACTCCGCCGCCGTACAATCGTCGTCGGATGGCATCTTTGGTAGCAGCGTGGATGTTGGTAAGAGCATTGCTAATCTCCTGGTCGATCGCCTGGTGACTGGCGGAGCCTATTCGGTGATTGAGCGCAAGGCGCTCGACAAGATCCTGGCGGAGCAGAACTTTTCGAATGGCGAGCGGGCGGATCCTGCTACGGCCGCCAATATCGGTAAGCTACTGTCCGTCAACGCGATCATTGTCGGCACCGTGACGCAGTTTGGAAGTGAGGATAAGAATACCAACGTCGGAGGGGCTGGCGCAGGTGGAATCACGGGACGATTTGGAGTCGGCGGCGTCAGCAAGAAGCAGTCGAAGGCGGTGGTGCAGCTTAGCGCCCGCATCGTGAATGTGGAGACAGGCGAGATTTTGGCGGTGGCGCAGGGTCGCGGTGAATCGTCTCGATCCAGCGCGTCTTTGATCGGCGCCGGCGGCAATACGAACGATACCGGCGGCGGCGCGATTGACATGGGCAGTGCGAATTTCGCCAGCACCATGCTGGGCGAAGCGGTGAATAAGGCGGTCAGCGGCCTCGCTGCCCAGTTGAACCAGAGTGCGGCGAAGTTGCCGACGGTGGTCATTCAAATTGACGGCTTAGTGGCGGATGTCAGTGGACCGACGCTGGTTTTGAATGTCGGCACGAAGGCGGGTGTGCGGGTGGGCGATCATCTGCATGTGCTGCGTACGGGGCGGGAGATCAAGGATCCGGCGACGGGCAACGTACTGCGGCGCAATGATACGGCGGTGGGTGAAGTGGTGATCACGGAAGCCGACGAAGGGTCGTCGGTGGGGACTTTCTCGGGGAGTGGCGCGGCGATTGTGGGAGATCATGTGAAGAAATAGGAGCTTCGAGATTTTCGTAAAATCTGCGAATCTCCGATGAATCCCCTCCTTTACAGTCGGGGTTCGGTGGGGGAGTTGCGGCGGGTCTCAGTCTGCCCCACAATAGGAGCTAAGGGGACGTTGGCTTTTTCAATAGGCTTAGGCTTCCCGCTATCAGGATCAGCGCGGCTATGCTGATTCCGATTGCTACTTTTTCCGTGGCGGTTCGTTTGTACTCCACGTTCACGGAATGAGAGCCCTGGGGAACGCTGAATGCGATCAGACCGCTTGGCCTGCCTGGAGCTGCATCGACCTTTCGCCCATCGATGCGGACTTCCCATCCGGGAAACCAGGCCGTGTTCACCTCGATACCGCTTGCTATCTTGGCGTTTACGCTGCTCGACCAGGAAAACGGGGTGCGGAGCGGTGACTGAATCTCAGCGTCGCCAGTGAGCACGGTCGCGGCGAACGGGGTGTATGCGGGCAAGCCTAGTATCCAGCGCGGCTCAACCTCGCCCATGCTGGTGGTATCGAATCCGCGGATGGATAGCTGCTGCGGAGTCCAGAAAGTAAGATCGACATCAGCGACCTGCCGGGGATGGAGATGAGATAGGTTGGGAACGATCAGCAATGCCATCGCCGTCCAAAATCCGATGACTCGCCAGCGCGGTACGGACGTAAGCAAACCGCCGAGAGGAGCGATTAACAGGGCCACGCAAAGGGTGACCGGGCCAAGAAGCCTCCAAGGGAATTGGACGAATTGAATCAGGGTGAGGTGGTCCCAGAACCACAAGGCGTCCTGCAACATTAGGATACAGAGCAGCACGGCCGCGGCGCTAAAGAATCGCAACAGGCCGCGGCCGACTGGTTTGGAAGTTCGCGAGATCCAGATCCAGACTGCGGCGATCAGCAGCAGATGGCTCCAACCTAGCGCGAACGACATTCCATCGTTCGGACCGGCCACCGACAGACCATATCCCCACGGCGAATAAAATAGCTGATGCAGATACACGAAATGGCTGGAGTATGGAGTGCCTTCGACAGCGCGATTCATGAACACATCCTGGCGCGCCGCCAATGCCGGCATCCAAATCAAGGCGCTGAGTCCCAGTCCTAGCAGAAAGCCGTAGGTTTGGATCGCGAGCACTTTCCACGATTTTTCATCCCACGCGGTGAAGACGAGAAATCCTAATAAAAGCGGTGTAAAGAGCAGCGATCCGGGGAAGTGGCAGAAGAGCAGGCAGGCGTAGGCGGCGACGCCGATCAGCCAATATCTGCGGCTGCGGCGGCGGGCGTAGGCTCCGAATCCGAACAAGGCGAGGGCGAAAAATGGAAATGCGGCGAACTCTTCCATCGCGGAGCGGACGTAGAGATCGACAGCGAAATAGGGCGCATACAAATAAGCCGCGGCTCCCAGCCATCCGCCTGCTTCGCCGAAATATAATCGCGCCAGCAGGAACATCGAACCCGCGGAGGCCAGAACTACCAGGACGCAGGCGAGGTTCATGGATGTCACCACGTCGATTCCCATCAGGTGCCACAATTCGCCGAAGTAATAAATCATGGGCGGATGAAAAACGAACAGCGGTTGGCCCGTTCCACGCCCGAGATCGGGAGCCCAGCGCGGCAGCAGGATGCCGTGAATGAAGTTCTGATGTACTTCGATCAGGCGCGGAAAGTAGACGAAGCCATCGTGTCCCCACAGCACTCCCCCGGTGAAAAGGGGGATGCAGACGGGCAGGGAAAGCAGAATGAGTCCACCGGCAATCCATAATTTCCGGGCGGGAAAATTCCATTCGACGGGACGCGCCAGGAGGCCGCGACGCTCGCCGGCGAAGAGGAGCATGACCGCAAGAAGGCCGGTGAATCCCCAGACTATCTTTAGTCTCCCCGGCTCATATCGGAAGACGATCTCATGGCGGCCAGCCGGTACGGCCGCAGCCATAAATCCGGGCGAAACCATGATGATTTTCGCGAGCTTTCCGTCGATGTACGTTTTCCAATTGGCATGCCAAGTCATCTTGAACAGCGTATAGCCTGGCCGCACGGCCTCAATTTCCGCCTGATATACCTCGCCGTTGCGCTGCTCGCTCAGGACCTTTCCCGGAGAAGGAAGCATCGGAATTTGTGGCAGCGGATTCTCCACGGCGAGACGCAGAAACTGCTTGGGAGCTTCCTCGTGCCAATCAAGCCACAAATGGAGCCGCTTGCCAACCCAGTCGCTTTGCAGCCAGCGGTCGTTGATATCGTAGAAATCGTCCTTGCTGGTTTTCACGCTGGCCAGGACATCCACCACGTCGAAATAGGAATCGCCGGGCGCTTCGAAAATTCTGAAGCGTCCGTTCTGGCCGATTTGGCGCAGGAAAGGAGGCAGCGGCACATTCAGATCAACGGGCGCCACCACCGTATGGATATTAAAAAGCCGGTACTGGCTCTGATCCCATTCGTTGAAGCGAACCATGACGTCTCCGGTCAGCGCCATGGAATGAAACAGGAACGCTACGGCCGGAATGTTCGCCACACTGAATGCCGCATAAAAGGGCACGTCGCCGACCTTGAACTGTCCTCCCCAACTTGCGGCGAGTCCGGAATAGGCGCGGCCGCCTCGCTCCTTAACGATGGCGATTGTTTGATCGAGCGCCTGCTGCTCCGCGGCATGGGCGTCCAGATTCCTCTGTCCCCAAGTTGCGTCGTTGGAAAGGTTTCGCGATCGCTCCTCTATTAACGGATAAAGCAGTAGTGCGGTGGCGACTATGGCGGCTAAAAAATGCCAGCGCCGCGAGAGCTGGATCCAAATCGCCGCCAGTGCGATCCCGCCGAGCAGCACCAGAAAGATCTGCGCGGCGCCGATCACGCGATGCAGTTGCATGTCGGCCGAGACTCCAAGCATCGTTAAGAGCGGACCCCAGAATGGCCGGCCGAAGAACAGCAGGGTCCAGAAAGCCGCGCCTAATAAGACGAACGAATAAACGGCGCAGGCGGTCTGCTGCCGGCGATTCCAAAGGACCAGCGCCGCGCCGCCCAGCGCAAGCAGCGTGAGAATCGGCAAGCGGCCATGATCCAGCAGCTCCCCGGTGAATAGCCACTTCGTGACTTGGAGCGCGCCGAAGGAATCCCATTTCCACATCGGCTCCCAACGGCTGTGGCTGATCGTCGAGTGGTCGAGCAGCAGCGGGATCAGTTGGAACGCCGAGAGTAGGAACGCCGCCGCGCCGACGATGATCGTGCGCCGCAGCCGGACGAGCCGCGTCACCTCGGCGTCGGGAATCGCAGCCAGCAGACAGATCGAAAGAGCGCCCATGTATCCATAGATCAGGTGAGCCAGAAACGTAACGCCCAGCAGCGCGCCGGTCAGGACCATGTGCCTGCCGAGCCGGATCGCCCGAAAAGCCAGTCCTAGCGTAATCAGCAGGAAATGAGTGGCAACGGCCTGGGGAAACAGTCCGCTCCCCGCCCAGGTGAAGCTCCCATACTCGACTCCATAAAGGAAATTAGTCGAGACCAGCGGCGCCAGCAGAGCGGTCGCGGCGGCGGTAATCGGCCGCAGCCCCATTAGACGCGCTGCGGCAAAGAAGCTGAGAGGCAGCAGAACCACGGATAGAAAACGGATCCATACAAAGATCGTCATCAACCCTACGGACTTCCCCAAGGCGAAGTAAATCAGCGCGACCAGCGAGTGCGCCAGCGGCTGATACGTGCGTAGTACCGGGTATCCCAGGGACCATTCAGGAGACCAGCAATCTAAAGGATTTTCGCCGCGCTCCACCGCCTGCACCATTCGTTCCGCCAGTGTGAAATGAAACACATTGTCATTCAAATCGATACGGCTAATGGAAATTTCGGGCCAGAGAGCCACCGCATTCGTCGCCAGGACTGCTAACAGCAGCAGCGACGCCAGAATATTTTCTCGAGATAGCTTCATCCGGAAGGCGCGAGAGTCAGTATACAGGGTTTCTCCGGGCCTCGTTCTGTTGCGGAAAGTCCCATAAATTCGGGTCGCGCCTAATATGCTGATCGGAACCTTCGAAGCTCTTCGCCAATACCCGTGCCGCCCGAACAATTGTCACGCTATTGTTTTTAATTGGCTCAATTCGTGATACTGATTTTTTATCGGATGCAATATTTCTCTTGCCAACACGCAAGGTCTGTGCGAAACTTAGCGTTAATTTGTGTAGTGCCGCGACGACGCTGGAGATTTGCTCTCATAAGATTTTGGTCGCGGCCCAAATTGGCGATCGGCATTTCGGAGGTCTTTTGATGCGCGTAAGTCGATACGGGTTCATCGTCGCGTTTTGCCTGTCTGTTTGCGTGGCGCAGGCGTCTACCAGCTTTTCCTTCACCGGAACCTTCACCGTTGACGATCAAATAGAACTGTTCCAGTTCACGTCTCCCTCGACATCGGTGACGCTTGAGACTTTCGGTTATGGAGGCGGCGTCAATGCTGCCGGAACCACCATCGATCCCGGCGGCTTCGCCCCGGTTCTCTCGCTATTCGATGCGACCGGCGGATTAACTGGCGCCAGTCCGCTGGTTGGCGAGGACTTCGCCGGCTGCTCGGTTGGAGCTGTCAATCCGGCCACCGGAAACGCCTTCGACTGTTTGCTGAACCTGACCTCGCTGACCGCCGGGGACACTTACGTCCTGGCGCTGACGGAGGCTGATAATTCCCCTCTGGGCGGGACTTATGGCGCTGGTTTCAGCGAGGCCGGCAATGGCAATTTTACCGATGGCCTCTACGGATGCGGCGGGACCGCGCCGTTCTGCGATCCGAACGGCGTCAACGTCGATACCGGCAATTGGGCGGTGGATATCGATGGAGTCGGAGCGGCGTCGGATATCACTGGCGGTGGCGCAGTGCCGGAGCCGGGGTCGATGCTGCTATTGGGCGCTGGCCTGACCGGTTTGGCGCTGCTCCGGCGGGGCAAACGGAACGGGGGGCGGTGAGATGATGCGAGCTTCACAACGGTTTTTATGGGGAATCGGCGCGATTTCCCTGTTACAAACGGCCGCTTGGGCGCAAACCACTCCGCTCATCGGGGATTCCTATATCGATCCCGGTTTGGCGAACAATTTCGGCGCCACTGTCAACGTGGAGGTGGGCGGCACGCTCGCATCCCAGGGACTCTTCCAGTTCGACCTGACCACGCTTCCGGCGGGAACGTTGGGGAGTTCTGTTTCGCTCGCTACTCTGCGGATCTTTGTGAACAGAGTCGGGACTGCCGGAACCATCAATCTCTACGCGGCCTCGGGAGCATGGACCGAATCTACCGTGAACGGTTTGTCGGGAGGGCCGGTTCCAGGAACGTTAATCGCCAGCGCGGTGCCCGTATCCGTCGCCGACGCCTATATCGCAATACCAGTCACCAGTCAGGTGCAGGCGTGGCTTTCAGGCAGCCCGAACAACGGGTTCATCATCACCGCGAATTCCACCACTTCCGCGTATTTTGATAGCAAGGAAGCCACCGCGGCCAGTCATCACGCGGTGTTGCAAGTTGATCTTCTCCCCTCGACGGGAGCCACTGGACCAACCGGTCCAACCGGTCCGACGGGAGCGATGGGCCCCACTGGTCCGATAGGCGCGACCGGACCCGCCGGTTCAACGGGAGTACAGGGAGCCGCAGGCTCACCGGGCGTAATTGGCCCCATTGGACCCACCGGACCTCCGGGTTCCGTGGGCTTGCAAGGACCTCCAGGACCCTCCGGACTTGCCGGTGCGACTGGATCTATAGGATCCCCTGGTTCGCCCGGGAATCCCGGGAATGTCGGAAACACAGGCAGCCCGGGTGCGCCTGGTGCAGCCGGAGCGGCCGGATTGGCGGGTCCTACTGGCGGAACTGGGCCGCAAGGACCGATGGGCGCGGCAGGGGCAATGGGGTTGATCAACAACGGCTTCACTGTCGAGACGATCAGCGGCGCAACCATCACCATTTCGAACACGGACACGCATAATCAGTTCATTGTGACCAACGCCGTCAATAACAACGCGAATGTCTCGAATACAGTGACATTACCCGCCAGTGCTGTTGTGGGTGCGGGCTATATCATCGAGCTCAATGTCGCCAATTGGGGAGATAACGACGGCACCTTCAACGTCGCCACGCAGAGCACCGACACGATCATCGATCAAACCTTCGGCCCCTTCAGCAACTTCGGATTCAATTACCAGGCTGAATTGGTGACCGATGGCAAAGGCCATTGGTATATCCTGATCAACAACTGAGGAGCACAGGACAATGAGGAAACCAGGTTTCAACACAATCCAAATGGCTGCGCTGGGTTCTCTGCTCCTGCTTCCGGTAATGGCATGGGCAGACGGGGCGAGGCTGGCGGGCGATGCCTACATAAACGCGGGCGACGGGAACAACTATGGCTCGCTGCCGAATATCAACGTCGGGGGAACTCCCGGGGCGCGGGGATTGTTGCTCTTCGATCTCAGCACGCTGTCCGGAACGAATGTCGCGTGGGCGCGGCTCCGGCTTTACGTCGATACCGTAACCACCGCTGGAACCCTGGATCTTGGCGCCGCCAGCGCAACCTGGACGGAATCAAACGTAACCGGTCTGAACGGTCCCACGGTTGGCTCCGCGATTACCACCGCGGCCATCAGTTCCACCGGCTACGTTACCTTCGATGTCAGCGCCCAGGTCGCGGCCTGGCTGACCGGCAGTCCAAACAACGGCTTCATCCTGACAGCCGATTCGGGAACACCCGGTCTGACCATTGTTTTCGATAGCAAGGAAAACGTGGCCACCAGTCATCCAGCCACGCTTGAGGTCGTTTTTGCCGGACCCGCAGGTGCGACCGGACCATCAGGATTACAGGGTGGCAGTGGACTGGCGGGACCACCGGGAACTGCCGGGCCCATGGGACCAATCGGCGCGACCGGTCCTACAGGTAATCCCGGCGCGGCTGGCGCCACCGGACCTACGGGAGTAACCGGCCCCACCGGACCCACCGGACCAACGGGAATTTCAGGACCGACGGGACCCACGGGTGCGACGGGACCAACCGGGTTTCCCGGTCCAAGCGGCCCCACGGGCCCAACCGGCCTAACGGGACCTACCGGCATCTTTGGTGCGACGGGACCAACCGGACCGACAGGAGGGACAGGAGGGACCGGCCCCCGCGGTCTATCCGGCCCTTCCGGCCCAGCGTTCTCTAATGTCTTTAGCATGGACACCACGGTCCATGCGGGAACCTACACCATCCCGACGAGCACCAACAGCGTCACCCTCACCACCGGCCCCAGCACCATTACGCTACCTTCCGCCAGCGCCATCGGGGCGGGTGCGAAAATCTGGATTGTCACAATGACTCCGGGGACTGAATTTACGATCCAAAGGCAAGGGTCGGACACGATCTTCATGTCGGGGTGCGGAACGGAGACCGGATGTGGGATGACCTCGTTTCAAAACGACGACCCCGTTCAGATCTATAGCACCGGGACAACTTGGATTGTCACTTATGTCGGTCACTAGGGGCGGAGGAAACTCAAGATGAATCTAAAACCTTACGTCAAGCGATGGAGCCAGGTAGTGCTCCTGGCAGGCTGCCCGCTTCTCCCTACTCTGCATGCTGCCAGTGCGGCGCTGGCGGGTGATACCTATATCAGTGTCGCTTCGCCCGCCTCCAATTACGGCGCCACTACCAACATCGTGATCGCTTCCGGTAATGCCGGTCTCGTACAGTTCGACCTTTCGACCATTCCGGCTTCGGCCAATGTGGCCAGAGCTTACCTGAGCGTTTTCGTGAACACGGTTACCACCGCCGGAACGCTGAATTTCAATGTAGTGACATCTCCTTGGACGGAATCGAGTGTCACTTATAGCACCCAGCCAACGGTAGGCGCCTCGCTCGGTTCTGTCAGTGCCTCCGTTGCCCACGAATTTGTTTTGTTGGACGTTACCACGCAAGTGCAATCCTGGCTTGCGAATCCAGGCACAAATTTCGGCATTGAGATTACTGGCTCGGGCAGTACAACTGTTCAGTTGGATACCAAAGAGAATACGCTCACCAGCCATCCGGCATCATTACAACTTGCCATTATAGGTCCAGGCGGACCCACGGGATCGACTGGTCCCACCGGCGCGGCGGGTGTCACCGGCCCAACAGGTCCATCGGGAGCAACGGGAGCTACGGGTCCCACCGGCCCGACAGGTCCAACCGGGCCGAATGGAGCAACCGGCGCGACCGGCGCCACCGGAGTGGCGGGAGCTACTGGAATAATTGGCCCGCAGGGACCGACGGGCCCGCAAGGGCCTACCGGAGGAACTGGCCCGCTGGGACAGTCAGGGCAGCAAGGTGCGCCGGGGCCAACCGGTGTCAGTGGCCCTACGGGACCCAGGGGACCGTCGGGACCGCAGGGTCCAACGGGTGGCACGGGCGGCGTCGGCGGGGCCGGAGTTGCTGGCACCGCAGGTACCAACGGACCCACCAGCAATAAGTTCAACATGGATCCCACCACGCGGAGCTCCGGCTACACCATTCCGGACACCGATAACTTCCTGTTCTATCTCATAAACAACCAGGCAAGCTCGTTCGCCATCATTACCCTTCCGCATGCCACCGTGGCAGGGAAAATGGTGATCCTGATTTCCGCGAACGGGGTCGCGAGTTCGGGCATTCAAGTCGCGCTGCAAAGCGGAGACTCGATCGTGACCAACGACGGAGTGCCGGTGCAAGGCATCACCAAAGTCATCGCGCTCAGCGACGGCAGTAGCCATTGGATTATCTTGAGCGCAGCAGTTGTTCAATAAACATATCGATCAACACATAGACCAACTAAGGAGAAGAATATGGGGCAACCATTTGTAGGTGAGATACGAATGTTCGGCGGTAACTATGCTCCGGAGGGTTGGCAGTTTTGCAATGGCCAGCTCCTGCCGATCAACGAAAATCCAGCGCTGTTCCAACTGATTGGGACCATTTATGGAGGGGATGGGCAGAATACCTTCGCTCTTCCCGATCTTCAATGCCGGCTCCCGATCCACAATGGGACCGGCCCGGGCGGCACGTTCATCATCGGACAGAGAGCCGGTGAGGAGAGTCACACGTTGACCTTGAACGAAATCCCTCTTCACCCGCATGCAGTCACCGCGAAAGCTACCGCGACCTCCGGTTCGCCCTCGGGCAATGTTTTCGGCGGCGGGAGCGTCTCGATTTATAAAGCTCCTCCCCCCACTGCCACAATGAATGCGGGGATGGTGCTGAACAATTCGGGTGGCACGCCGCACAACAACATGATGCCTTCCCTGTGCCTCAGTTTTATCATCTCGCTGTACGGAATTTTCCCCACCCAGAGCTAGCAAGTTTAGAAAGGAAATCCAAATTATGGCAACTGAACCTTACATCGGTGAGATTCGAGCGGTAGCTTTCAACTTCGCGCCCAAGGGCTGGGCCCTCTGCAATGGGCAGCTTCTATCGATTCAACAGAACCAGGCGCTCTTTTCGATCCTGGGAACGACTTATGGCGGCAATGGAGTCAGTACCTTCGCCCTGCCAAACCTTCAAGGCAACGTTCCGCTCGGCTTCGGAACGTCTTCTCCTTTGGGTTCAATCGGGGGCTCGTCGCAGGTGACGTTGGCCATCAACCAGATTAGCCACACCCATCTGGTTGCCGCCAGCGCGACGGCGAATGCCAACGTGGCCTCGAACGATGTTCCCGCGAATGCGGGAAGCGCGAACCTCGTTTACGGCTCCCCCCCGGATACCGTCATGAATTCAGGCGTCATCCGGCCGGTTGGCGGATCACAGCCGCATAATAACCTGCAACCCTACTTGGTGGTCAATTATGTCATCGCGCTGGTGGGAGTATTTCCAACCCGGGACTAGCTCGTAAAGGAAAAAAACATGCCGAATCAATATTTAGGTGAAATTCGAATTTTCGCAGGTAACTTTGCGCCGCAGGGATGGGCGCTGTGCAACGGACAAATTTTGTCTATTTCGCAAAACACGGCTCTTTTCTCTCTTCTCGGGACATATTATGGAGGGAATGGCACATCCACCTTCGCTCTGCCGAACCTCCAGAGCAACGTTCCGATGCATTGGGGTAACGGCGTGGGATTGTCTGCCACAGTGCTCGGGGAGACCCAGGGAACTCCGTCGGTGACATTGACCAGCAACATGATTCCCCCGCATAGTCATCCATTTCAGTGCGGTTCGGGTTCCAAGGGCGATAGCAACGTGGTTGCCAATAACGTCGCCGCTGATGAGAAAACGGGGACTATCCAGACCTACGCCACCGCGCCCGACGCTACCAGGATGAATCCAAACATGATCGCGCCCACGCCGAATAGCCTGCCGCACGAAAACAGGCAGCCGTTTTTGACCCTCAGTTTCATCATCGCCCTGCAAGGCGCTTATCCTCCGCGGGGTTGACGCAGTTGCTCTAACTGCAAGTAATGAGGCATGATCCACCGGTTGACTAGCGCCCGGACTTTTTCGGGCGCTTCTCTTTTTTCGCTTGCAAAGCGCTTGCGCGGGTGTTTGGCGTCGAAGGTGGCGACTTCTTTCAGGTGTTCTATCTCATTGGCGGGAAAGCCATTCCAGACTACATCCGGGAGCTGCGTATAGTTGATTAACCTTGCTGAACCGGCGTGCTGAACAACGGCTTCGGTGAGGATTCCTAGAATTCGGGCCCCGTATTCTTCGTCGTCCATTTGCTCCGGATCGAGGCCCAAGTCCATGAGTCCGCGGGTCATAAATGGCGCTGGTGCAAGGAGATGGGAGAGCATGATCTCTACCGGGTCGCGGTAGACAAAAGTCACTGGCACATCGGGAAAAGCCAGCCGTAGCAGAGGAAAATCGAGGATATTTATCGGGTCGAATTTAATAAAAAGGTGCTGCTCTTGGCCGGTTCGAGGCTGGCCTAAAGCGCTGACCAGCCAGCGCAAGTGCTCCACTGAAGTGGTTGAATGCATTAAGGTTCCCAGCAGGCCCGGTTCCGATAGCACGAGATTTCGGGGCAAGGAAGCAAGCAATTGGGTGATTAAAGTGGACCCGCAGCGGGAAAGATGAAAGATAAATCCGGTGGGTTTTAGGCCGGGTTTTTTTTCGTACCATTCGCCGAGCGTTTCGAAGGGAGTTCGAAAACGGAAGACGCTGTTAAATGGCGTGTTTACTTCGAAATGCATGGTGGTTTCGAAGAACGGATCGGTGAATCGATGAGAGCCCATGTAGCACCACTCGACCTTTGATTCGCCATATAAACGGCAGGGGATCCATCCTTCTAAGTCCATCATTACAACCATCTTTCTAGCCAGGAACGGCGATTGGCATTGACGATCGCCTGAAGATCCTGCTCGGTCAGGGGACAGTTCCGCGCTTTGGCCAGGGTCAGAATTTTGGCGAATAGCGACGGTAAATCGGGCGCTTTCAGCAGGTCCTCGCGTAGGGCGGGATCGCTGTTAACTATCTGAAAAAGCTGATCGAAGCTCATAGTAAACCTCGTCTTGGGATACGATTTGGAAGCCCAGGCGCTGGTGGAAGCGGAGGGAGCCTGCGTTGGTTACGGCGATCGAGCAGCAGAGGGGGAGCCGGGCGCGGTGGGCGTCGGCGATCGCTTTTGTTACCAACGCTTTGCCGATGCCTTGGTTCTGATATTGGGGCAGGAGGGAGATGTCGACTAAGCGGTTGCGGCAGATCCAGATTCTGCCGATCGGGATGTCATTGATGAGGATAAGGTCATGATTCGAATTGGGATACTTGGCGGCATAGGTTTGCTTTTGGCCGGTGTATTGGATCTTTAGCAGGAGGGGCGGGAGATGGGCTAAATCGGGGGTACGGGTGGATTTGAAGAGGTCGAAAAGGAAGGCATCGTCTTGTTCGGTGGCTCGGCGGGTGGTTGTTAGAGGGCCATAATGTGGCATAAACGATGCTGGAAGAGACCTTACATGAGCTTAAAATGATGTCCGCGAAGCTTCCATTCGTCCTTGCCGCAGTCCGGCCTGGGCGGAAGGTTGGCGGCGGGCGGCGTCCATGAGGTTCGTGCCGAAGGCGGCGCAGGATTCCTCATCGGGGACGATCACTTCCACACGGCTTCCGCTGTCGCGGAGGGTTTGCAACTCGTCTTCGAAACGCCGGCGGAACACGTCGGCGATGAAGGAGGGCATGGCTCGCAACGTGACGGCCACGACGAGGACGACGTCGTAGCCTTTCGCCAGATCGGCGTTGGTGGCCGATCGCATTCCGCCGTCGATATAGCGACGGCCGGCGAATGAAATCGGCGGGAAAATTCCTGGAACGGCGCAACTTGACGCGATCGCGCGGGCCAAGCCGATACCCGCGTCCTGGTTCCAGATCTGGAAAGAGCCGTCCGCGACGTCGACCGCGGTACACGCGTATTTTTTCGCGGGCCAGGGGTCGTCGAGACGGAAGCGCGAGATGAACTCCGCTTCACTGATGGTGGGCGAAGCGAGCGCCCAGGCACCGAGCTCGGCGCGCACTTCTTCCGGAGGGCGTTTTCCGGACGCGGCCTCGACCATTTTCGTGATGAGCGTGGTCAAATCGGGTGGAGGGCCGCTCGCGGCGGGAGCGGGCACGGCGCCGGCGAGATCCGGCGCGGCAATCTGCCCGGGCGACCTACCCAGGGCGAGTTGTGCGCCGACGACCGATCCGGCGGAGGTGCCTAGAATGAAATCCGCGCTCGAAAGATCCACTCCGTTTTCAGAGAGTCCGGCAAGAAGACCGGATTCCCAGGCAATTCCGACCGGACCACCGCCGCCTAATACCAGTGCTTTTGTCATCTACCCTCAACGGATCGTAGCACCTGGGGCCGGGTAGGTTCAAATTGTTCGTTGGCTGCGTGCGCAGTAACGATATCGCTGGGAGTGGGCTGTCCGCGGAATATTTAGCGCCGGGCTTATGATTGGAATCGGGATACTGGTCGGTGTAGGTTTGTTTTTGGGCGGCGTATTGGATCTTTAAGAGGAGGTCGAGCTGAGCGATTGGAAGATGGACGAAATCGGGGGCGCCGACGGATTTGAAGAGGTCGAAAAGGAAGATGTCGTCTTGTTAGAGGGCCATAATGTGGCATAAATGATGGTGGAAGAAGGCTTAAATGAGCTTAAAATGACGGTTCCGACGACCGATCCCGCGAGGCCTGGGAAGATTCCGATCACGCCGCTATCTCCAATGGATTGTGGCACCTGGGGCTGGCTGTGGACAAGTGTGGAGGCGCCGGCTCCTTGGCCGGCGGCGTGAACTTAAGTCGTGCGAAAAAGCGGAATAATTTAAAGTAAAAGATTTTTCTTGCATCCCGGATTTTCCTGTGGTTTAATTTGCTCAGCGTCGAGATTAAACTTCACGCACGCTTGGTTCCGGTAGAAAGCTTTATCGGAAACTGCGCGCATGTAAGGCGGTAGCATCGTGACCAAGCAACCGTTCGTTCGCCTTGGAAAGATCGCCTTTGACGTGGCGCTTGTTTGCCTCGTCGTCGGCGTCGTCGTTCAGAACCGCTTTCTTGCCTACAAGCTAAAAGGTGAAGAAGAAATCTTAAAGGGCGCGCAGGATCTGCGCCCAGGGTCGACCGTCGGGGGGCAATTGCGCGGCCTCGCGGCGGTCAATTTTGACGGGGTGATGCAGCCGATCGCTACGCCGGAGGCCGGGCGGAAGCTTCTTATTATAGGCATGTCACCGCACTGCCCGTTCTGCAAGGCAAATGAGGGCGGGTGGGCTGCGCTTACCTCGGCCTTGAAACAGCGTGCGGACTGGCGAGTACTGTGGGTTAGTCGCGACCCGCTCGAGGAGACAAAGAAATACTTCGGTCTTCTCCGAATGACCCAGCCGGACGCAATGGCCGACCCGCCATTTCGCACCTATGAGCAGCTTGGGCTTCGCACCGTCCCACGCACAATTGCAGTGCTTTCTGGCGGAAATGTCGACCGAATCTGGACCGGAGAACTGGCGCCCACGTCCTGGAGGGAAGTGTTCTCGTACTTCGGCGCGGCCATGCCGGAGTCTCTGCGGTAGCAATCTCGAATTATTTAGTCACAAATTTCAATTGAAGGGAGGTGAAAATCCAAATGCAAAAAAAGTATGTCGTCAAGGCAATGATGCTCGTGGCGCTGCTGGCGACCCTGTGGGTAAGCAACTCAGTCGCAGCGAGCAACGTTACGCTTAAATGCGAGGGCGGTCCCAGCAACTGCACGGACAATGGCTGTGCGGCCAGCGGGGGAGTGTGTTCCGAACAGTGCGGTTGCGTTTTCTAATGAAAACGCAGTGAGCGCAGCGCTGGCACAAAAAAAGGGAGCCCATAACCTGGGCTCCCTTTGGTGCGCGAACGGGTTAGTTTAGAAGTGGACGCGGAGGCCGAATTCTACTTGCCGGGGATGGTAGGATACGGCGCCGCCACCATAGGTAGCTGCGTTATTGCTGCTCATGTTGCCGAAATCCGCTGGGTCGGCGGTGTTCAGGTAGGGAGCAGCAAAATCAGTGTGATTGAGGAGGTTGACGAACTGGAAGATGAGAGTCGCACCGACGCGGCCTTCCTTCCAGACTCCGATATCCTTCGAGACCGTGGCATCCAGGTTCCAGAAGCCCGGCCCGCGGAGATTGCCGTTTGATCCGCAACTGGTGTCATAGCCTACGATGCAAGGGCGGAATTCGTTGTACACCTGGACCGGGTTAGCGAACATATTGACGCCGCCGCCGCCGTTATCGTAGTTGGTATTGATGCCAACTCCGTACGGATTGGTCGTGGGGCTCTCCGATACGTTCTGGTTGTAATGCGGAGAATTGCCGCCGGTGAATTTGGACGACAGGACGGAACCGTCGAGAGATCCTTCCGTGCTGCAATTGCCTTCGCCGAAGGACTCGCAGCCATTGGCGGCGCTTCCAACAGCCAACGGGGCACCGGTATGAGCGGTGAACAGCGGGGCGATGCTCCAACCGCCTAATGCGTGGCCAACAATTCCCTTCTGACTTCTGTAGAAGGGCGGTTGGTAGACCATCATGAGGTTGAAGAGGAACTTGTAATCGTAGAACTGGGGTCCGTACATGGACTTCAGATTCCAGGGGTTGAGCGCGGTATATTCGCTGGTGGCCTGGACCTGCGCGCCGGTTCCCAAAGCTCTGCCGTAGGTCAAGTTCGTACGAGCGGTGATACCGTGCCAATCGTGCGAGGTGAAGGAGACGTAGGCGGCATTGTAGTTGCCGTAGCCGGAAGTGGTGTTGGTGAAGATAGCGGGCATCTGTCCGCTGCCGCCGTTGATAGGCGAACTCAGCATGGTGCGGCCGAGGGTCCAGGAAGAAGCCGCGTTGAGGCTGGCCCACAGATCATACACGCTGGTGGTGGAGATCTGGTTGCCCATAGTGGAGTTCTTCACGATTGCGTTGGTGCAACTGCCGTAGCCGGCGCAGAAGGAGGAGTTGGCTCCGCCGAGCGCGGCTTCAAAGAACGGCTGGGTGGAGACGTTGGCGTTGCCGGCGCAGACCGGGCCGAGTCCGCACATTTGAATGTACGTCTGGGCGAAGGCCTGGGCGAAGCTCTGACCATTGAGGGTGGTCATGGTCGGGACGGCATCCAAATCGATTTGCTGAAACTCATTGCGGATGAGGCGACCGATGTAACCGACTTCGATGATCAGCTTGGAGGAAATTTCGTGCTGGATGCTGAGGTTGAAGTTATCGGTTACCGCAGGCCTGAAGTTGGGATCGATGACCGTTCCCGCGCCGGCCGGGGCGTTCCCGTTAAAGCCAGGAATGTAGGGTTGCGGGAGGGTTTGAGAAACGGACGGCAGAGGAGCCGTCATTCCATCGGGTCCGATGCGGAACGCGTTCGTCGGGTCGACGCTCGATTGTCCAAGGCACTGTCCACTCGATGTGGCGCCAATGCAAGAGACAGGCTGGCCGAGACCGGTGCCGAGCAGCGGAATCAGAACCTGGCCGACGCCGTTCAGACGGCTGAAAACGCGGCCGTAACCTCCGCGGATGACGGTTTTTCCGTCTCCGAAGAGAGCGCCCATGAGGCCGCTGGCGTAATGCGGATTCCACGCCGCGGAAACGCGAGGGCTGAGTTCGCCGTAGTAGGGCTTGTAGGGGTACTTGGTGCTGGCGCCGCCGGTAACGTTCTTGATGGTGGCGAAAGCCAGGGTGGGATTATACGTCGATCCCTGCAAGGCAGCCGCCTGGCGGTCCGCCAAGTAAGTGCTGGCGACGATGGGCACCCCGGTGGCGTCTGTGAGTTCGACCTGCTTCCCTAATTTTTCCGTGGGCGGCATCTCAATGGCGTATCCCAGACCATAGGTCAGGGTGAAGGTGGGCTTCATGTGCCAGGTGTCCGATGCGTACACGTTGTAATAGGGGATGGTGCTCTGGTCGAACATATAGGAGCCGGGCGGGTTGAGGGTCAAGTTCGGTCCGCTGCGGGTGTAGAGATCCTGCGACTCACCGGTGAGGCCCAGAACCTCAGTGTAGAGGGTGTTATAGTTCCCGATTTGAGATCCGGGCAGGTTGCTGGGTTGGTACTGTGTCGGGAAAGTGATACCGCCCGCCGAGGTGCTGATGTTATCGACCGGCATGTTCTGGATGCCGCCGCCGTTGTCATTGCGCAGATGGTAATCGTAATTGTGCTGGTAGATGCCGCCGAACTGGATCAGGTGGTTTCCTTTGATCTTGTTGACATCGTCGCGCAGCATGGTGTCATGGCCATCCCAGAAACGCTGGCGGGTATCCTGCGTGTCGACGTTGTAGGGAATCAGCGCGTTGGAACTCTCGCCACCGATTTCGAGCGCTGAACCGAGGCCAGGAAGCTGCGGAGCGGCACCGGCATCGATCCACTGCCAGAAGTTCCGGAGGAAGCTGAAAGTGAACGTATTGGTGGTGGTGGGGCTGATGTTGGTGGTCAATCCGGTCACCCAGTAGTCAGGAACCTGGGGCTTACTCGACAAGGCCGCGGGCACGCCGAACTTATCGTTCCCGATGGCGCCGCCGATATCGACTTGGCTGTTTGTTGTGAGGTACTGGTGGAATTGACGGAAGCTGGTGAACCAGCGCCATCTCTCGCCGAAATCGTGATCGATGCGGCCGACGTAGTTATTCGACGTCTGCGGGTCGCTGATGCTCGAAAGATAGCCGGCCGTATTGTAATGGTCGCCAACTCCAAGAAAGTTGTTGGGCAGCGGCATATACTTCTGCCAGATTTCGGAAACGATGGGGTTGATACCGATGCCACGGGGATCGCAAGCACCGGGACAAACGCCGGGCGCATAGGTCTGTCCGTTGACGGTGACGGCCTGAGGGTTCAAATTGTAAGGAACGTAGGTGCCGCCCTCATTGATCTGGATGACTCCGGCGCGCATTAAGGCTGTCGGGACCTCCCGTTGATACACCGAGGACTGCGGGAAGCGGAAGCCTTCGTAGTTGAAGAAGAAATAGGTCTTTCCCCCGAGGAATTTCGGGAGCACGGGCCCGCCCAAGGCGGCGCCGAAGCGGTTGTTATGGGTGACTGGGATCGGCGTATACGGAAGATTGCCTTCCGGGATGTGGTTGTTATCCCAGGTGTTGGCCGCGGCAAAGTTCTGGGCGAAATAGTATTCATAGCCAGAGCCGTGGAACGCGTTCGATCCGCGCTTGGTGACCATCTGCACTTCGCTGCCGGAGGAGGAGTTGAAATCCGCCGTCATACCGCTGGTGGTGACTTTGATCTGTTCAATACTTTCGACCGGGGTGGGCACGGTGCCGGTGGGAGAGCCGCCGGAGGGAGAGAGGGATGAAGCGAAACTGCCGGTATAGACGTTCATGGAACCGTCCATATCGTTGGAGTTATTGCCTCCATCGAGACGGAAGACGTTCTGATCGTAGACGGCGCCGGCGTTACTACCTTCCGGAGAGACACCGGGCTGCAAGATGGCAAAAGTGGCGGCGTCGCGGCCGGGGTTCGGCAGGAGGGTCAACGATTCTCCCGAGACCACGCCGCTGACGGTGGAGTTCATGGTCTGCAACTCGGCGCCGGCGACGGAATTGACTTCGACGACGGTCGATGTCGCGCCCACTTCGAGAACGGCGTTGAGGGTGAGTCCGACATCGATCGCTACGTGCTGGTTGTCAATCTTACGGGTGGAGAATCCGGGCTTGGTGAAGGTGATGTTGTAATCCCCAGGCTCCACGCTGGCGAAGATGTAACGGCCCGCATCGTTGGTGGTGGTGGTGAGGACTTGTTTCGTTGATATCTGCGTCAACTTTACGACGGTGCCGCCGACCGCGGCGCTTGACGGGTCCGTTACCTCTCCAGAAACAGAGGCGGTCTGTGACCAGGCGGGTATGGCGATTGCGCAAAGCAATGCCGCCGCTGGCAAAAATGAGAATAACCTGTACCCCTTGTGATGCATTAACCCCTCCCTTGATTTGTGGTACTTGCGAGACACTAGCCTAAGAAAACACAATCCTGCCCGCAGGGTTAAGTGGAGGCCCAAATGTACACAGTTATGGCTCCTGGCGCCGTAGCCAGACAAGGGACGTCGTTGTCCGTTACAAGTTGACCAAAGCCAGACAACCCGCCCGGCAGTTCCACTTTCCCCAACAGAACAATTGGGGGTGAGTTTAGCATTGTTAACAGGAGATGTAAATAGTTTTTATTGCGCCTGTCCTATATTTCATTCGAATGTTCTAGACGGGTGGGTTGGGCGGGGCTAGGCGATTAGGGTTTCCAGTGCAGGGAACATACGCAGCGGCGGCAGGTGGGGTTTGTTGCTACGTCCAGGCCGAGGCGGAAGGCGATTGCCTGGGGGCCGTTCAGGACTTCGAGTAGAGATGCGCCGTTTGCGACGGTGCCAATGGGGGGATGGAAAAAGCAGGGGCGCACTACGCCGTCGCTTTCGAGAACGGCTGAAACCCAGGGAGCATTACAGCGGGGGGCTTCGGGTAGATGCTCCTTAAAATGATGGACAATGCGGCGTAGCTTGTCGGGGGATTCGAGGATGAAATCGCCACAGAGGCCGGTGGCGATGAGGGCTTCGACTTCGGCTTCGAGGGTGGGAATTTGGGAGGGGGCGACGGCGACCTGGTCCTGGCGCTGAGGGGTCCATGCGGTGGGGCGGTTGAAGGCGCTCGAGGAAACGTCGGCGGCGAGGAAGGAAATGGATCGAAGGGCGAGATTGCGGGCGGCTTCGACGGTAGAGCGGAGATGCTCGCAATTGAGGCTCTGGACGGTGGAGCGGGCGGCGACGGGGAGGGCGGGATTCCTTTCGAGGAGGGCGGCGACGCCATCGGCGAGCAGAGCGAAGGCTCGGGGGACGCGTCGAATGGCATCGTGGATGGCGGGCGGGCCGTCGAGAGAGACAATGACGTCGTCGATGTGGTCGACGATCTGGGCGGCGTAGCGGCGGAGGAGGAGTCCGGTGCTGAGGAGGGTGGTGCGGATATTCTGCGCGCGGAGGAGACGGCAGAGGCGGAAAAGGTCGGAATGCATGAGGGGTTCGCCGCCGGAGAAAACGACCCATTGGACGCGGAGGCGGGCGATGTCGGCGGCGTGGCGTTCAAGGTCGGCGGCGGTGATTTCCTGAGTGGAATCGGTTTTCCAGATGTCGCACATGACGCAGCGGCAGTTGCAGCGGCTGTGCGGGTAGAGGATCAATACGGGGAGGGAATCGAGAACGGGATTCATATTCTGACGGGGCTTCCGGCGAGGTTGAAATGGGGTCCGAGGACGGCTGCGGTGGCGGCATAGAGGTCGGCGACGTTGGCATTTACGAGCCAGGCGCCGCGGTCGAGGAGTTCGATTTTTTGGAAATGGCGGGTGAGAAAGGGGTCCAGACGGGCAGCTAGTTTCTGGGAGATTAATTTGATTTTGCCGCCGAGAATTACCAGGACGGGGGAGAAATTTTGTAGTGTTTCGGCGGGATTTCGGCCTGTGTCGGGGACGACGAGGAGGTCGGCGATGGCATGGTCGCGGATTTCGCCTTCCCCTCGGGTGAGACGGAGGATTTTCGCGGCCTGGGTGGTGACGAGGGGATAGATTTCCTCGGCGGTGAGGGAGGATGCCTGGCGCGCGATGCGGAGTTCGCCGGCGAGATCGTCGTGGCAGGTGAGGGCGGAGTCCGTTCCCAGGGCGATGGGGATGCCGGAACGCAAGACTTCGGGGTGCAGAGTGCGGGAGAGCGTGAAGAGATTCGAACTGGGACACCAGACGAGGGAGGATCGGCGGCGGAGGAGGGTCTTTATCGAGTCACAATCGATGGCTACGCCGTGGATGAGGATGGTGCGGCGGGTCAGGACGCGCTTTTGGTCCAGGGCGGGGATTTCGGAGGCGGCAGAGGGGTCGGTTCCTTCGGCGGCGTGGATCAGGAAAGGCCAGCGGTCGGGAGTGTCTTGATAGCGGGAGACGATGTCGGCGGAGAAATGGAGGGAATGGGCCCATCCGAATCGCTTGAGGACGCGGACGGGGAAGGAGTGGTCGAAAATTTCAGGGTCGTAGGGATTGTGATGGGCGACGGTGGTGACTCCGCTGAGGAGGTTTTTCAATCCGCCCCAGTGGAGTCGCATGGCTTTGGGAACGGCCAGGTGCTCCTTGATGGGGGAGCGGTCGGGGTGGTAGATGTCGTCGGCCCAGGCGGTCGCATTGGGATAGGGGCCGCAGCCGAGACGGGGGAAGAGATTGAATTCGAGATGGTCGTGGGAATTGATCAGGCCCGGAAGGATCAGGTGGCCGGCGAGATCGAGGCGAGGGCCGGAGCTGGGTCCGGGCTGAATGCGGCCGCGGTGGATTTCGAGATCGATGCGCTCGGCGGAAGTGGCGGTGCGAGCTACTCGGGCACCGGTTAATCTCATGATTTGATCCAGCCCATGGCGAGGAGCGCGGGGATGCTGCTCAATTGCTGAAAGTCTTTCCCGGCTTGGCGGAAGATATCGCGCTCCGGTTCGGCGAAGGGGGCATCGAGACGCCAATCGAGCGTCAGATTGGGCGCATTCCAGTCCGCAATGGGGTGGGAATGATGGTCGATTTCGTAGATTTGGCCGTCCGAACGGAAGGAACGGGTCCAACCGGCGGCGAGGGCGCAGGGGTGCAGATCGGTCACGACGACGCGGCCGCCTTTTCTGGTGACGCGGGCCATTTCGGCGATCGCCCGGCGAGGGGACGGGAGGTAGCCGAGGGCGAAGGAACAGAGGGCCAGGTCGGCGGCGTCGTCGGCAAACGGAAGGCGGTTGGCATCGGCGAGGCTGAGACATCCGGCAAGGCCTTTGCGGGAGGCTTCGCGCAGCATCGCGGGAGAGAAATCTGCGCCGAAGACTTGCGCGCCTTGCTGCCGCGCCAGGGACATCCAACGGCCGGTGCCGCAGGCTACGTCAACAAGGCGGGTGTTGGCGAGAAA
>Ga0116129_1000600_pt1 | contig 22633 bp, 21 predicted proteins | sample June2015DPH_17_2_FD_89732 | JGI IMG/M metagenome (GOLD analysis project Ga0116129, IMG submission 89732) | Peatland microbial communities from SPRUCE experiment site at the Marcell Experimental Forest, Minnesota, USA - June2015DPH_17_10 | ecosystem: Environmental > Terrestrial > Soil > Wetlands...
CACCTCGTCGATGTGCCGGCGGATATTCGCTGAAAAGCGCTCGTCCACCTCGTTGAGCAAATCCTGGCCGTCGAACAGCGACCACATCTCGCCGACGGTTTCGTCCCCCACGCGCGTCACGATGCCGCCGATGGATTCGAGCACCGTATCGGTCGCCCGGCGCTTGTCCCACCAGTCCTGCTGCGTGCGCGGCAGCTTGTTCGCCACCGCGTTTGACTCGCCGTTTTCCTGGTAGCTGAGGATGTCGCGCGTCGCGGCCTCGTGCTGCATGTCGTAGATGCGTGCCCTGATGTCGACCAGCGGCTTGAACGCCGGATGCGTGGTGACGTCAGCCACCCGCTTGCCGTCGATATAAACCTCGCGCCCATCGCGCAGCGAATCCAGATACTGACGGCCGGTGCGAATCATTGCGAGTTCTCCTTAGGAAAAGCGAGGATCATCGCCCATGCCTGACTTAAGATAAATATGTGATTTTTGGCCCCTTGCTTTCGAAAAACGGAAGCCACGCGCCGACCAAAAAACTCCCAAAGCACCGCGCTGGACGCTCACGGACGGTTGCATCCCGAACCCCCTGGCACGCGGTTGACAAGCCCCAATCCAGTGCGTAGATTGCTGCGCCTCTCGCGCCCCTTAAGCCCAGGTGGCGGAACTGGTAGACGCGCTGGTTTCAGGTACCAGTGGAGCAATTCGTGGAGGTTCGAGTCCTCTCCTGGGCACCAAAACCCCTTTCCAAGCCGCAAATTCGCCTAGCGAGCTTCTAAAACTGCGAATTGCGCGAGCAAGCGCACCGATCAAAATCCCACGAGCAGAAAATCGATGGCCGCCACAATCACCTGCCGCTGATCGGCGAGGCTCCCGGTCGACGCGCCAAGATCTGTCCGGGCGACCCCCGCAAGTTGCGGCGTCATCAGCACGTACGTTTCACCGTCAAACTTGAGAGCCGGCGTTAGGTTACTCAGCGGCCTTTTCGCCAGTGCGGAGGCCTTGGTAAGCGGTATCACTACGCGCGTTTGAAGTTCGTCGAGCAAATCAGACTGCACCTCGACGAGGAATGGATAGGTCGACTTCGATCGCGGGCTCTTGTTCCGATAGACTGCAAACTGAGCCACTAAAAGCTCCGCATGTCCTCAGAGAACGCGCCGTGCTTATCGATGTGCTCATTGTACGCGGCAATTGCGTCACGATTATCTTCGCGCCACTTCTTGCGCTTCACCTCCGCAAGCTCCTCTGTCAGCGCACGCTCGAGCGTTGCGGAGAGATTGACGCCGGCCTCACGCGCGGCAGAGAGCAGATCGCTGCGCACACTCACGTTCGTCGCACGTTTGGGGACTGAATGGTTACGACGCGGCACGACACCTCCAGGCAATTTATATGCGCATCATACTGTGCAAAATAATGCGCATCAATCATGCGCAGCCTAGAGCCTAAAGCCGCCAAAGTGGCAGTCACTGGGGCGCCGCCACGAGGTTCCGGCGACTCTGGTATCGACGTGTCGCTTCTCAATGATTTAGACTTTCCGGACAGAACTCTCCTGGGCACCAAAGCCAAGCTACCTTAAAAATCAATCAGTTACCGGCCCCGCCCGCGCCCTGGACCGCATGGCCGCGAACGTGGGCCACATTTTGGAGTGAGGAGACCCGCAATGAGCATTGAAGAAGAGTTCGAAAAACTCAAAGGCACAGTCCAGCATTTAAAAGACCGGCAGGACATTCTCGACTGCATCCAGCGGGAAAGTCGAGCTCGAGATCGACAGGATCTCGACATGATTGCAAGTTGTTGGTGGGAAGATGGGACCGACGAGCATGGTGCGGTCATTACCAAGATGCCGGACTACCCGGCGCGGGCCAACGCCGGGCACAAGGCCAACTTCAACATGACCAGCCACAATATCACCAATCATCTATGCACGATCGATGGTGCCAAGGCGTACTGCGAGTCCTACGTGATCGGCGGATTGTTCTGGCTTGACGGGAAAACCACGACCATTGCTTTCGGTCGCTATCTCGACCAATTGGAACAGCGTAAAGGCGAATGGCGCATGGTCACGCGACGCTGCACGATCGAGATGACGGCGGACACCGATGCAACATGGGTCTATTCGAAAAACGTCAAAGGGTTTCTCAAGGCGCTATGGGATAAGAGCGACCCATCCTATGAACGCCCAATCGTCGCAAAAACCGACGGTGTACGCTGGTAGATAATCGACGCGCTCACGAGGGGCTCTCTGTAGCTGACCGTTGTACGGCGCGCCGGTAAGGTTAAGGTTATCCCCGTCAGGCTCAACGTTTACTCAAGCGAAATGCTGCATTAACGGGATGCCGATTGTCGGGCGTGCCGCGCTCAAATAAAGTTTATTCATGGAGAATTTCGTTGCACCTCGTAACGCCGTTCGCCATGAATGATCGCATGCCACTTGTCCCGTCCCAGGCGGCGATCGTTCTTTCCTTGCGACCGGAAGGATCCTCCTTCCGGTCGGCTTTCTGGGAGGGGCTCTGCCCTCGTAATTGCGTGTTGACTTCAGGCGATTTCGGCCGGCGGTTCGCGCGTGGCGACGGGAACGACCTAGCGCTTCGCGCGGATCGTTGGCCGAACCTCTGACATGGCCGAAAAAACAGTCGGATTGATCATGAGTGGAGGCGGGGCGCGGGCTGCGTATCAGGTTGGCGTACTGCGAGCGATAGCCAACATGCTGCCGCAACGCTCCCGCAATCCGTTCAAGATCATCTGCGGCACATCTGCCGGCGCAATCAATGCGGCGAGTCTCGCCAGCAACGTCGATCGATTCGATCGCGCGGTATCCCGGTTGACGCGTACCTGGGGGAACCTGCATGTGGGCCAGGTGTACCGCGCTGATCTACCCGGTATTGCGCGGATCCTGGCTCGCTGCCTTAGCGCGCTTCTGGCGGGCGGACCTCGCCGGTCCCAGCCCGTCTCGCTGCTCGACTGTTCGCCGCTGGCGGCTCTGCTCAGTCGCTCGATCGATTTCCCGCGCATCCGACACACCATCGACGCAGGCCACTTGAGCGCGGTGTGCGTCACGGCCTCGAGCTATACCTGCGGCGACTCGATCAGCTTTTTCCAGGGCAATGGCTCACACGAGCCCTGGCGCCGCGCGCGCCGGGTCGGCCGCCCGGCGGAGATCGGTCTCGCACACGTACTCGCCTCGTGTGCACTTCCCTTCGCGTTCCCCGTGGTGGATATCGATGGCGAGCACTTCGGCGACGGCTCCATGCACCAGCTGGCCCCGATCAGCGCGGCACTTCACCTCGGAGCGCAGCGCGTGCTCGTTATCGGCGTCGGCTCGGCTTCGCCGCAGGAGCGCAAGGCGCGGGACCCGAGCGCCTGGCCGTCGCTTGCGCAGATCGCAGGACACATGCTCGATGCGATATTCATCGACACGTTGGACATGGATCTGGAACGGCTCCAGCGTGTGAATCGGACCCTTGCCGCCATCCCCGTAGAAGTCAGAAGCCAGCAGGACACCGGGTTGCGGGACATAGAAACACTCGTTATCAGACCCAGCAAGCCGATCGACGACATCGCCGCTGCCCATGCTGCTGAATTGCCGCGTCTGATGCGGCTGCTGATGCGCCGTATAGGTGTGTTGGAGCCCGACGGCGCGCGCGTGCTCAGTTACCTGCTGTTCGAGCGAGGTTACTGCAGGCATCTGATGCACCTTGGGGTCTCCGATGCCATGGCCCAGCGCGCGCACATCCTGAATTTTCTCGGCTACGGCTCCGCTTCGGCAGGCACAGCGCCGATGCACACTCACAAAGAAGCTAGCCGGCGCATCGGCGTCGAACAAGCCGTATTGCGTTAATGCGGCGTTTCTTGGTGGGAAATCTCCCGCGCGTTGTTAATGGTTACGAAACGCACCATCTCCACAACTGGGATTGTCGAAGTCCAGGGCCGGTGAATAATCTCTATCATCATGCTCATCATCGAGGTCGCCTGCAGATTGAGCGCCGTCGCGAAGAGCGGCAAAGACACCGCGCAGCAGCTGCACGGCCGCCTCACGAGTGCACCACGCCTGCGCGTCCCCCGCGACGGACGGGGTAGCCCCTGGAAGCTTCGGCTTCTATTCGCGATTCTGCTGATAAGTCTCGTTTGTCTGTTTGCCCTTCCAGGGTGCGCCAGTCTCGACGTAGGCGAATCCAACGCCGCGCTCAGCGCATCGAAAGTTGGCGTGCATAGGCAATCGATGGCGAACCTACCAATAATGATCCGCACCCTGGATGCGGATCGTCGATTTTCTCAGCTACCCTCCACGATGGTGGCGCAGCGACTTCACGCACTGCGTGCCGGCGAGCCCGTCAACATTCTTGCCCTCTCTTGCGGCGCCGGCGCTGGTGCCTTCGGCGCCGGCGCCGTGGCCGGCCTCACTTCCTCGGGCTCGCGACCGGACTTTACGGTCGTGACGGGCGTCAGCGCCGGCGCGCTGATCGCTCCTTACGCCTTTCTCGGACCCTCCTGGGACGCGCGCCTGCTCGCTGCGTTCGCCAATGGACCCGGAGAAGGCTTCCTGCAGCCACGAGGGCTGGGTGCAATCTTCGGGTCCAGCATGTATAGCGGTGCGCCGTTGAAGCAGCTCGTTGACGCCTACGTCAGCGACGAAATGATTCGAGCCGTCGCACGCGAGGCCGATAGAGGCCGTCTATTGCTGGTGGCCACGACGAATCTGGCGACCGGAGAGCCGGTGCTGTGGGACCTGGGTGCGATCGCCAAGAACGGCGGTCCCGATGCAAGAACGCTGTTCCGCGATGTCTTGCTGGCCTCCGCCAGCATACCTGGCCTGTTCCCGCCGGTCATGATTCGGGTCCGCGAGGACAGAGCGGCCCATGATGAGGCGCACGTCGACGGCGCCGCCACGATGCCGTTCTTCGTGCCTCCGGCATTCGAGCAGACTACGCCCGGGGCATTGGCCGGCACACAGGTCGCCGGCACGCAGGCCGGTACAGCGCCCGGTACAGCGCGTACAGCCGCGCCTACGTCCGTGTACGTCATCATCGACGGTCCGTTGGACGAAACCGTACAGGCAACACGATTGACGGCGCACGCAATCTTCTCGCGCAGCGTTGATGTTGGGTTGAACCATATGTTGCTGACCACGCTCGAGTTGGCGGCGGCGACCGCTCAACTGCAGGGGGCAACGCTGCAGTATTCGGCGATTCCGGCTGCTTACCCGCTTCCGGACGGCTTTGATTTCAACCCGCAGACGATGCGGCCGCTGTTGCACTACGCTTACGAATGCGCGCAGGCGGGACGTTTCTGGACGGCGTTCCGGCGCGCCGATGACGATCGCGACACGGCAGCAGGAGGGGAAGAAACACACAAGGTTCCATGCCCTGCCGACGACGCCTTCGTCAGATTCTTCGCCTCGCGCTGATCGCTGTCGTGGATCGATGGTCACCCCGAACCGAGGCGCGCTGCACGGAAAGGCTCCAGCATTGGAGTTAGACTATGACGCCCATGGACACTCTGCTCAGTATGAAGGTCTTCCGACAGGTGGTCGAGTCAGGCAGTTTTGTGGGGGCTGCCGAGCGGTTGAGTCTCTCCACCGCCATGACCAGCAAGCATCTCGTGCACCTCGAGAAGCATCTCGGAACGCGCCTGCTCAATCGCAGCAGCCGCAGTTCGAGTCTCACCGAGTCCGGCAAGCTGTTCTTCGAGCGCTGCAAAGTCATTCTTGACGAACTGGCAGAGGCGGAATTGGCGGTCGGGTCCGTAACTGGGGTGCCTCGCGGCACGCTGCGAGTGACCGCTCCCTCCTGGAGCGCGACGCGGCTGATGGTGGATCTGCTCGCGGCCTACCGGCAACGCTATCCGGAGGTCGTGGTGGACATGTCGTTTGAAGATCGGTTCGTCGACCTGGTCGCGGACGGCTACGATCTCGCGTTGCGCTCCACGGCAGATCAGCTTCCGGCCGGGCTGATCACTCGACCGCTGCGATTGATGCCGTTCGTGATCGCGGCCTCGCACGAATATCTGCAGCGTTGTGGTACTCCGCAATCTCCCGAGGATCTCGCCAACCACGACTGCGTCATGATTGGCAATGGGAATTCCTGGGCTTTGACGGGCCCGAACGGCAGCATCGAAGCGCCGGTGCGAGTCGTACTTCGCTTCGGATCGATGTCCATCGCGGTCGCGCATGCTGTCTGCGCCGGCATCGGTCTCGCCGCACTGCCGCGCATGACGCTGGAAGACCCCATGTTCAAAGACGCGCTGCGCCCTATTCTGACCAAGTATCCGATCAAGCATCCTCACCTGTACGCGGTCTACGTCAGTCGCAAGCATCTGCCGCTCAAAATTCGCACCTTCGTGGATCACTTGGTCCTATTTTCCCAAATACCGCGTCCGTGGCACGATCCCGACAGCGCCTGAGACCGCGGTCGATCTGAAGCGCCAATCCGGCCCATCGCCGCCTGGCTGACACGTTAACTGTGATGAAACGCTGCATCAACGAGGCGGCAATTGCTCGCGGTGCCATGCGTTCATAGAGTGTCGCTCCCATGATTGACGACGACACTGTTATTGCACGAGGTTCGGTCGAGTCCGAAGAGCGGACGCGCGAACGTAAGCCGCCCGAAGCAACCGAGGATCCACCCGATCGAACCCCGTCCCAGCCGGCCTCCCGGCCCCGTCGCTGGGTGCGGCCCGCATTGTTCACGGCGCTGCCGATCGCGCTGCTCGTGGGGGCGTACGTATATGTCACGGGCGGCGAAACGATGTCGACAGACGACGCCTACGTCCAAGCGGATACGGTCGGCGTCTCGACCGATGTCTCGGGCATCGTCAAGGAGCTTGATGTCGTCGAAAATCAGCACGTGACGGCCAACCAGGTTTTGTATCACCTCGATGATCTGCCGTTCCGCCTGGCGCTGTCCCGTGCACAGGCGCAGGTCGGCATGACGCGCGACGATCTGCGGGCGCTGCAGGCTAACTATCGAGATACCGAGGCACAAGTCACACAGGCGCAATCTGATCTCGCCTATTACGACCGGGAGTACAAGCGCCAGCAATACCTGAACACTCAGCATGTGGCCTCTGAGCAGACGCTGGACGCTGCCCGCCGCGGCCGGGAGAACGCACAGCAGAAGCTTGCCTCGCTCACTCAGCAGCTCGCAGCCGTAGCCGCCAATCTGAATGGTGACCCGCAGGCACCGATCGAGCAGCATCCGCGCTATCTGGAGGCCCTCGCGCAGCGTGATGAGGCGGCGCGGGAGCTCGATCATACGGTTGTGCGCGCGGCATTCGCCGGTATCGTGACGAACGTTCCCTCCATCGCTCCCGGCAAGTACCTGCAGGCTTCGGCAACGGCGTTCTATCTGGTCGCCACCGATCACGTGTGGATCGATTCGAACCCGAAGGAGACGCAGCTGACTTATGTCCGCACCGGACAGAACGTCGATGTAAGCGTCGACACCTATCCGGCGGCAAAATGGCGCGGCACGGTTGACAGCATCAGTCCGGCGGCGGCACAGCAGTTTTCGCTCCTGCCCGCGCAGAACACCAGCGGTAACTGGGTAAAGGTCGTGCAGCGCATTCCGCTGCGCATACGAGTCGCGACCGACGACAACACCCTGCCCGCGCTGCGCGCCGGAATGAGCGTCGAAGTGGATGTTCATACCGGCCATAGGCGCGGCCTGCCTCATTTCCTGGCCGCGCTCTTTGAACATCATCGGAGCGCGTAATGTCGTCCGCGAACGCGAACGCTATGAGCGGCGCCACTCGCACTGCAATCACGGTTTCGACCATGCTCGCGACTCTGATGCAGTCGCTGGATACGACCATAGCCAATATCGCCCTGCCCCACGTCCAGGCCAGCGTCTCGGCGAGTTCGGATCAAATCAGCTGGGTGCTGACATCGTACATCGTCGCCGCGGCGATCATGACACCCCCGAGCGGGTTCCTGGCCGGTCGCTTTGGGTTGAAGCGCGTGTACCTGGTTTCCGTTGCCGGCTTCGTGTGCGCCTCGATGCTCTGCGGGGTGGCGCAGTCGTTGGTTCAGATCGTACTGTTTCGCATCCTGCAGGGCCTGTGCGGCGCGGCTCTCGTGCCGCTCTCGCAGGCAGTGCTTCTGAGCATCTACCCCCCGGAACGGCGCGGCGCTGCCATGGGAGTTTGGGGTCTCGCGGTCATGGTGGGCCCGATCTTGGGGCCCATTCTCGGCGGATGGTTGACCGACAGCTATAGCTGGCGGTACGTGTTTTACATCAACCTTCCGGTTGGAATTCTGGCCTTCCTCGGGCTCAGCGCTTTTCTCGCCGAGAGACCGAGGGACGCCATTGCCAAGCTCGACTGGTTCGGTTTCAGCACTCTGAGTATCGCGATTGCCGCCTTTCAGGTTCTGCTCGACCGAGGAGAACAGCTCGACTGGCTGGGCTCGGCGGAAATCGTGACGGAGGCGATCGTGGCAGCTGGCGCGTTCTATCTGTTCATCGTCCACACGTTGACCGCGAAAGCACCCTTCTTGAATCCTCGCCTGCTGCGCGACCGTAACTTCCTCGCCGGCACACTGTTCAACATGATTCTGGGTCTTACGTATTACGCCTCGCTGGCGCTCCTGCCGACCTATCTGCAGCAACTCATGCACTATCCGGTGGTGACCGCAGGTCTGACATTGGGGCCTCAGGGGATCGGATCGATGACGGCCATGCTGCTCGCAGGCAAACTCGTGGGACGGGTAGACACGCGGGTTATGCTCGCCATCGGTCTGGGGTGCGCGGCGTTTGGCTTTTACGAAACTACGCAGTGGACCCCGGATGTGTCCCAGACGACGATCATGAGCATCGGAGTGATCCAAGGAGCCAGCATCGGCTTTCTGTTCGTGCCGCTCAGCGTGGTAGCGTTGTCGACGCTGCCGCCGGAGTTGGTTGCGAACGGCTCCGGTTTCTTCAACCTGGCGCGCAACATTGCCTCGAGCGCCGGAATCTCGATCGTAACATCCCTCGTAACCCAGAACACGCAGGCAAATCACGCAGAGATCGCCTCGCACGCCAGCGCAATCAACCGGATGTTCGAGAACCCGGTGATTGCGCACCTATGGAATCCCCTCAGCGCCGCCGGTCGCGCCGCGCTCGACGCAGTGATCACGCAACAGGCGCAGATCATCGCCTACATCGACGATTACAAGCTGCTCATGGTTGCGACGCTTGCGGTGGTGCCGTTGCTCATCGTCTTCAAGAAGCCGCCGCGCAGCCGTGCAACGGAGCAGGCGGGGGGAGCACACTTATGAAGCACATCGTCGTCCTGGCGGCGCTGGTCACCGCAGGCTGCACTGTCGGGCGGGATTTCACCCCACTGCAGGCGCCCGCGGTATCTCAGTATGTGGGCCGTGACGAGCAGACGGTCACCGCTACCGATGCCGGCAAAACCGAGCCGAAACAGACCCTGCAGTTGGGACAGAAGGTACAGCGCGACTGGTGGACACTTTTCCAATCGCCCGACGTCGATTCGATCGTCAGGCAGGCGGTCGCGGGCAGCCGCACGCTGGAGAGCGCGAAGGCGCGCCTTGCGCAAGCCCGGGAATCCGTTACGGCCGCGTCCAGCGCACTTTATCCCCAGGTATCCCTCAGCGCGGGAGCCGCGCGGGAGAAGATAAATGCAGCCAGCTTCGGTCTGTCGCCGGCTGCATTTCCGCTGCCTCCGAATTACAACTTCTTCCAGGTGGGTGGCACCGCGAGCTACTCGCTCGATCTATTTGGCGGTACCCGCCGCACGATCGAGCAGCAAAGCGCCCTGGCCGATTTCGCCGGCGAGCAACTCGATGCTGCCTATCTGGTTCTGACCGGCAATGCCGTGAGCGAAGCCGTGCAGATCGCCTACATCCGCGCCCAATCCAAGGCGCTTGCCGAGATCCTTGACCTCGACACTCAGAATGTCGAGCTGGTTCGCCAGGAACGGCAGGCCGGAACGGTGCCCGACAGCGACGTGATCCTCGCCGAGAGCCAGTTGGCGGCGGACCGGACGTTGCAGCCCGCCCTGGATCAACAAATGAGCGTCGCCAAACATGCGCTCGCGGTTCTCATCGGCAAGTCGCCCAGCGAATGGTCACCGCCCGAACTCGAGTTGACCGCCTTGGCGCTTCCCAGCGAGTTGCCGCTCACTCTGCCCTCCGAGCTGGTTCACCAGCGGCCGGATATCCTGGCTGCCGAAGCGCAGTTGCATGCGGCGAGCGCCCAGATCGGCATCGCGACGGCGCAACTTTACCCCTCGATTACGCTCTCCAGCGGAGTGGGCGCAGGCGCACTGACCGGCGGCGGTCTGTTCGATCCGGCAGGCCTCGTCTGGAGTATCGCAGCCGGCATTACCCAACCCATATTCGACGGCGGTCGGCGCCGGGCGGACCGGCGTGCGGCACTCGCGGCGTTTCGCGGCTCGGCTGCAGATTACCAGCAGACCGTGCTCGAGGCGTTCGGACAAGTTGCCGACATTCTCAAAGCGTTGGAGCATGACGCGAGTCTGCTCGCCGATCAGCAACGGGCGCTCGACCTGGCCTCGCAGTCGGTGCATCTGCAGCGTGTCAGCTACAGCGGCGGAGGCACCGGGCTGCTCAATCTGTTGGATGCGGAGCGCCAATATCAGCAGGCATTGCTCGGATACGTCGGCGCAAGCGCACAGCGCTACCAGGACTCGATTCAGTTGATGGTCGCCATGGGGGGTGGCACTGGCGCGTTTCGGCCAGGTCAAGCCGGTTGATTACGTGCACCGCGCCGGATGCCGCTGGACGACAGAAAATTCTCGTCTGCCACGCGCACCAGATCCCTGCCCTCGTTCTTGGCGATGTACAAGGCCGAATCGGCGCGTGCAATCAGTTCATCGAGCGAGCGCACGATGCGGTCGTAGATCGCCACGCCGGCGCTCAGGCTGACCCGCATTCCAGCACCCGAGGGCGGCAGGTGAATGGCGAAGGTGAGCGTGCGCAGACGTTCCAAGGTGGCGAGCGCCACATCCAGCGACGCACCCGGCATGATCAATAGGAACTCTTCCCCGCCCCAGCGGCCCAGCACATCGTCAGGCCGCAGCGCGCTGCGGCCGGCATGCGCAAAGCCTTTCAACACGTAGTCCCCGGTGGCGTGACCGCAGCGATCGTTGATGATCTTGAAGTGATCCATGTCGATGATGGCGATCGCCAGCGGTGTACACGCCTCGCCTGCCGCCGTTAGGGCGGCGTTCGCCAGCTCGGCCGTGCGGCGCCGGTTGGGTAGGCCGGTGAGGCCGTCCTGGCTCGCGAGGCGCAGCAACTGTTGCCGATAGCGGGAATTGCTGATCAAGAAGTACACCAACATGGCGATCACCAAGACGCCGGATACGGCCGCGATCGCATTCCAGCGCAGCTGCTGCGCCTGGCGTTGCGTGCGTTCTTGCGACTCGGCCAGCTCGCGCTTCAATGAGGCGTTGCGCTCGATTTCCCGGTCGGTTTCGAAGCGCGCGCGCAGCGCCGCGGCCTTGCGGCTGCGCTCTGCGTCATTGATCGTGGTGTAACGCGTGAGATACTCGCTCAGATCGAGGTAAGCATCCCGATAATTGCGCAGCGCCGCGTTGGTGTGAGCGCGCCATTCATACAGCTCGGCGACGCGCGTCGGCAATAGATCGGTGCCTTGATGATCGAGCACCTCGTTGAGGGTCGTGAGCGCCTTCTCGGGATTGCCCTGCGCCAGGTCGATGCGCGCCAGCAACGCCTTGGTGTCCTTGGCTTGATCCCAGTACTTGGTTGCGGTGAAGGTTTGCAAGGCGCTGTTGCACGCCGCCCGCGCGCGGTTCAATTGCCCCAGTGCAATGAGCGCTTCGCACACGCGCACATTGACGAAGGCCACGCCCTGCGTGTCGTCGAACTGCGCGCTGAGGCGGCCGGACTCGTTGAATTCGTCGATGGACTCCTGGTACTTGCCCATCAGCAACAGAATACGGCCGCGCAGGAATCGATCGACCGAGAGCGACAGTGGCGCCTTTTGCATGCTATCCCAATCGATCGCTTCCTGATTGAGCGTGAGCGCCTGGCTGTAATCGCCCATGCCGCGCAAGACGGTCGATAAGGTGCCGGCCGCCAATATGCGCGGTTCGGCGAACCCCGAACCGGTGCTGTCGTGATAAGCCTGCGTCAGGCTGGCGATCGCCAGGTCCTCGCGATTGTCGCGAAACTGCAGCAAGCCGCGGCTGATGAGCAGGCACGTATCGGCCAGCGACCCTTTGCTTTGCAGCTTGTGGGCCGCCTCGATCAACCGGTCGGCGGCATCGATTTCGGCCTGGTCGTAGACGTTCTCCGCCAGCATCGCCAGCAGGTCGAGACGCACGGGATCCTGCGCCGCGGTTGCGTACTTCAGGCCCTTCGCCACCGAATCGCGAGCGTCCGCCTCGAGTTCCAAAATGCTGTATGCCTGGGCTTGAACGTCGTACAGCGACGCCAGTCGCTGCCCGTTGGGGTGTGCCACCTTGGTCTCGCTGTCCAACAGTGTCTTGACCTTGGCGAGCGCGGACTTGGCGTCCTGATTCACCAGCGACTGTAGCTCACGAATCACCGGATCGGCGCTGGGCAGACAGGCCGCGAATGCTTGGCACGGCATGACGCTCCATGCCGCAAGCAGCAGCGGCAACAGCAACAGCCTCAGCCTCGGCGCCCAAGGAGGGCGCCGGCGGGTATTCGTTGATTCGCACATTGGTATTGCCGAAACTACGGGTTTTAAGCCAACTCTTCGCTTGCTGATGTCACGGTTTTCGACACCCGATGTTGCGCTGCGCGATTTGTCATTTGCATCTTCACCTGCGGCGAATTGTGACCAAGTTCGCATGTGCCCACCACCCGGTGAACTCGCTTAGGTGACAAAATGGTGCACAACAGCGATATTTACCCGGTCGTGCCCCCCAAACAGGAAAATAGAGGCATAGGCTGGCTATGAGCATTGGATTTTTCGATCGGCGCAGCACGGTCGCGGCGCCGAATTTCAACCGGTTTTGCGTGCCGCCCGCGGCTATAGCCGTGCACCTGGCTATCGGCCAGGTTTACGCCTTTTCGACTTTCAACATCCCGTTGACCCGGCTGATCGGCTTGAACGAGGCGGCGCCGGGTGATTGGAACCAGAAACAAGTGGTGTGGATTTTCTCCATCGCCATTGCCGTGCTCGGTTCGTCCGCCGCCCTGTTTGGCCGCTGGGTCGAGCGGGTCGGCCCGCGACTATCCATGTTCGTGGCCGCCCTGTGTTTCGCCGGCGGCTTCATGGTGGCGGCGATTGGGATCCGTCTGCATGCGCTGTGGCTGCTGTATGCCGGATATGGGGTCTTGGGAGGCTGCGGCTTAGGTATCGGCTATATCTCTCCGGTCTCCACGTTGATCAAATGGTTTCCGGATCGGCCGGGCATGGCGACCGGCATGGCCATCATGGGATTCGGCGGCGGCGCGCTGATCGCGGCGCCGCTCTCGGTGATGTTGATGGCGCATTTCAAGAGCGTCACCTCGAACGGCGTTCTCCAGGCCTTCGTCACCATGGGCGCGATTTATTTCCTGTACATGATGATTGGTGTGTTTGCCGTGCGCGTGCCGCCGCCCGAGTGGAAACCGGCGGGCTGGGTCGATTCCGCAAAACCAAAATCGCTGGTCACCACCGCCCATGTAGCGGTGAAACTGGCGTGGCGCACGCCGCAGTTCTGGCTGCTATGGGGCGTGCTGTGCATGAATGTCACCGCCGGCATCGGCGTGCTGGGTGTCGCATCGCCCATGATTCAAGAGATTTTCACCGGTCGTGTCACGGCAGCGTCCGCCGCGGGATTTGTCGGCCTGATCAGTCTGTTCAACATGGGCGGCAGATTCTTCTGGGCCAGCATCTCGGACTATATCGGGCGGCGCGCCACTTACATGGTGTTCTTTTTACTTGGCATCCTGCTGTACTCGACCGTGCCCAGCATCGGTTATGGCGGCCACATCGGGATGTTCGTCGCAGCTTTTTGCATCATTTTGTCCATGTATGGCGGTGGATTCGCCACCATACCGGCGTATCTGCGCGATGTTTTCGGCACCATGGAGGTCGGCGCGATTCATGGGCGCTTGCTTACCGCTTGGAGCGTCGCGGGCGTGCTCGGACCGGTGTTGATCAGCAACTTGCGCGACTATCAAATCGAGCATGGCCAGCCAAAGGCACAAGCCTACTCGGTTACGATGTACGTGATGTGCGGCATGCTGCTGATCGGCTTCCTGTGCAACTTGGCGATGCGCCCGGTCGACGCGAAGTATCACCACCGATCGCCATGAAGGGACGACTCGCTCTGCTGTGGCTGATTGTAGGAGTCCCCCTAGCATGGGGAGTCTTCAAAACCCTACAGAATGCAATGAAGCTATTCCAGTAGACTGAGCGTTCCACGTTCAGCGAGATCAAACAATGAATATCAATCTCAGCCTCGCCCCGCTGGTTGCCCTGATTGCGGGCATTCTCATTCTGGTGATGCCGAGGCTCCTGAACTACATCATCGCCCTTTACCTTATCGTCGTCGGGTTGCTCGGCTTGTTCGGCGCCGGCGGATCGTTTCACTCGATGCACTTCAGGTAATCACGCCGGGTAGCTTCGCGCCGTTCGGGCTGCCCAGACCCGTGCAGGCATCCCAGCCGACGGTTGCCGCGAAATCGCCGTTGTTGCCCTGGGTAATGTCGCGAAACGCCTGCGGGCTTTTGTAGAGCTGCGGATTAAGATAGCCGGCGGCGTTGCCCGAAGTCTGATTGATGCGCACAATCAGCGCGGCCCACAGCGGCGCAACCGCACTGGTGCCGCCGATCACGGTGTTGGTGCCATCGATGCGCACATCGTAGCCGCTTTCCGGATCTGCATTGCCCGCGACATCGGGCACTCCGCGCATCGTGAGCGCCGTGTCCTTGCCTTCAGTGCTGAGCGCGTCCAGGCCCTCCTGCCACGCCGCGACTGGAAATACACTGCTGACGCCGCCGCCGGTCGCACCATTGTTGGCGCCCTCGTTCCATACCACTTCCTGCGTGATGCTGCCGCCTTGCGCCGTGAGACGGGTACCGCCGCAGGCCAGTGCAAACGGACTCGATGCCGGAAAATCGACGTGATCACCGCTCGCAACGCCGTCGCTCGAGCCGCTGTCGCCCGCCGCCACGCAAACCGTGATCCCCAAGGCGGCGGCCGCCTGCAATGCCGAGTCCATGGCAGTCATCGCCTGGGACGTCCAGGAGGATTCCGGGCCGCCCCAACTGATGGAAATGACCGAAGGCTTGTTCTTGGTGTCGTGAATCGCCGTGGTGATGGCGTCGAGAAAGCCCGCGTCCGTATTGGGCGAGAAATACACTGCAATATGCGCCTGCGGCGCAATGGCCCCCACCACTTCCACATCGAGCATCACTTCCCCGTCAGGTCCGTCGGCAGATCCGGTGGGCGCGTTCTTGCCATGGTCGACCGACACGGCCGTGACCTTCGGGGTGTTGAGACCCAGGCCCGTGAAATACGTGGTCAGATCCGCGGGGCGATAGCCACCGCCCAATTCGATCAACCCGACGCACTGACCCTCGCCGCTGCCGCTCGGATAACCGTACAATGCGGCAACCTGAAGCGGCGTGAACGACGCCGCGACGCTGGCAGCGGGACGCAGTCTGAAATGCGGCCGCGCCTGAGGGCGGTTGTCCAAGCCCAGCACCGCCTCGACGATGTTTTGCAGCTCGGCTGGCAGCTCGATGAGGCCGGTGCGCCCGCGGTAGCTGCCGCCCGCGTGTTCATACTGATGCAATTCGACCTGGAAGGCGCTGCAAAACCGCTGCACGGTCCCCGACAAAATCAGCGTGCGCGCGGCGGCGCGTTCCTCTACCACCGTCAGTTTGTGGGCGGCCGCGAAGCCGCGCACCGCGGCGAGGTCGGCCTCGGCGGCACCGTGGCGCCGCGCAAACTCTTCATGGCTCAAATGCGGCACGGATTGTCCGGCGCACAGCTTCGCAACCCGGGTGGAAAACTCCTGGCGCGCCTGGCGCCTTACCAGCACCGTCACTTCGAACCGCTCGGACGGGTCCGCCGGCGCAACTTTTCGCGCGCCGGCAAGTGCGCGCCGCTCGCTGCCCCTAAGAGAGATATTCGCCATGGTCGACTCCCACAGGTTGATCGATATGCAAAGTGTACCTAAGGCCCCCTTGCGGAAACCATGTCGGGACTTCGCGACCGGCGGTGCCGGGGCGCGGCCGCGCGGCTTAAGGGTTTGCCGGCGGTGGCCGGCCGCGCACGCCAGCGGCGCCTGCGGCCTGAGGTGATCAGGCGAAGGGATTCTGGCGAATGATGGTCTGGTCTCGATCCGGACCGGTTGAAATGATGGCAATAGGCACTCCCGTCAGCGCCTGCAGCCGTGCCAGATAGCTCTTGGCGTTCTCGGGCAGATCCTCGTAGTGCGTAATGCCGGCACTGCTTTCTTTCCAGCCGGGCAGCTCCTCATAGACGGCCTGACAATCCCCGAAATGCTCCGCCAGCAGCGGCGGCGTGGAGATGACCCCACCGTCTATTTTGTAACCCACGCACACGCGGATGGTGTCGAGTCCGTCGAGTACATCGAGTTTGGTGACGCACAGCAAGGAGCAGCTGTTGTGCGTGATCGAGCGGCGCAATGCCACCGCGTCGAACCAGCCGCAGCGCCGCCGCCGGCCCGTGACCGACCCGAACTCATGGCCGACCCGGGATAAATGCTCGCCGAATTCGTCGAAAAGCTCGGTCGGAAACGGACCCGCGCCCACCCGCGTGGTGTACGCCTTGACGATGCCGAGAACCTCGTGCAGCCGGCGCGGCCCCAGGCCCGACCCGGCCGCCGCGCCGCCCGCGGTGGTGGTCGAGGAGGTCACGAACGGATAGGTGCCAAGATCGACGTCGAGCATGGCGCCCTGTGCGCCCTCGAACAGCACGTTGCGGCCTTCGACGCCCAAGCGCTCCAAGATGCCCGTGACGTCCGCCACCAACGGCTGCAAGCGCTCGCCCAATTCCAAATTGGATTCCAGCACCTGCTGGAAGTCGATCGGCGCGGTCTGGAAATACCGCTGCAGCACGAAGTTGTGATAATCGAGGATTTCGCCGAGCTTGGCCGCGAAGCGTTCGCGATGAAACAGGTCCGACACGCGCAGCGCGCGGCGCGCGACCTTGTCCTCATACGCAGGACCGATGCCGCGTCCCGTGGTGCCGATGGCCTTGGCACCCTGCGCTTTTTCGCGCGCCCGATCGAGCGCCACATGCGACGCCAGGATCAGCGGGCACGCGGGGCTCACGCGCAGACGCTCGAATACGGGCACGCCCTGGTCGATCAGCATCTGCGCTTCCTTGAAAAGTGCCTCGAGCGACAACACCACGCCGTTGCCGATCAAGCACTGTACCTGCGGGTGCAAAATCCCGGACGGTATCAACGACAGAATGGTTTTCTTGCCACCGATGACCAGGGTGTGTCCGGCATTGTGGCCGCCCTGGAACCTGACCACCGCGTGCACCTGATCGGTGAGCAGATCGACAACCTTGCCCTTCCCCTCATCGCCCCACTGCAGACCGATAACGACCAGGTTCTTACCCATTGCGCGCCATCCATAGCAGTGCCAGACCCGCCACCATGCTGATCAAGCCGCCCCAACGCAATTGTGCCGGCTCGGTCTTCGCCAGCTTGGTCATGAGACGCTGCGCGGCCGCCGGGTTGACGAAAGGCAAGATACCCTCCAGTACCAAATACAAGGCGAAGGCACCGCCCAAATAGCGCGCCAGTTCAGTCCAACCGATGTCCATCATGGTGAGCTAACGCTGCGGCGGTTGCGGTTGCGATTTATTGAAGTACTTGAAGTAGGCATTGTCCGGCGCGATCACCAGAATGTCGCCTTGGGTACCGATGGCCTCGCGGTAGGATTGCATGCTGCGATAGAAGCTGTAGAACTCGGCATTCTTCGAATACGACTTGGCGTAAATCTCGCTCGCCGAGGCATCTCCCTGGCCGCGTATTTCGCCGGCCTGGCGCGCGGCATTCGCAAGTATCTCGGTCTGTTGCTTGTTGGCATCGGCGCGCGTGCGCTCCGAGGTCTCGATGCCCTCAGCGCGCAATTTCGCAGCCTGCGCCTTGAAGGAGGAGCGCATGCGGTCGAACACGGAATCTTGTACCTGCGGCGGCAGTTCGATCTTGGTGATGCGCACATCCACCAAGCTCACGCCCAGCTTTTCGGCCGCCGGCTGCGCGTTCTTCATCATCGCGTCGGTGAACTCGGCGCGCTCCGCGGTCACCACCTGCTGCAAGGTACGCTGTGTCACCACACTCTTGATGCTGTCCTTGATGGTTTCGCCCAAGCGGTCATTGGCCGCATCTTCCGACCCGCCGGTCGACTCGTAGAATTGCCGCAAGTTGCTGATGCGCCATTTGACGTAGAAATCCACACGCAATTGCTCCTGCTCGCGCGTCAAGAAGCGCTCCTGACGATACAGCTGAGTGATGACGCGCTTGTCGAAACGGCTCACCTCGTTGACCAGTGGAATGCGGAAATGCAATCCGGGCTGCAGCTCCGATTCCACGATTTCTCCGCCGGTGGATTTGATCGCGAGCTGTCCCTCGCTCACCGTGAACACGCTGGCGCGCACCACCAATATGCAGGCAACGATCCCGATCAAGATGTACAGGACTCTGGTTTGCATCAGAGTTTCCCGCGCGATCGCGCCGGATCCTCGGGCGGCGATACTTGTATGTCGGGCACGCGCGAGGGCGGCACCGTCATGGTGTCATTCGGCATGCTGATCGACTGCGGCGCGGTCGATATCAGCTTGTCCAAAGGCAAATACATCATGCTGTTGCCGTTCTTGGTATCGACCAGCACCTTGCGGCTGTTCTTGTAGACATTCTCCATGGTCTCAAGGTACATGCGCTCGCGCGTCACCGCGGGTGCCCGCTCGTACTGCGCCAGCACCTGGTCGAAGCGCGCCGTTTCGCCCTGCGACAGGGCCACGACCTGCAATTGGTATGCCTCGGCGTCCAGCACGTCTTTCGATGCCTTGCCGCGGGCACGCGGCAGCACATCGTTGCGGTAGGCCTCCGCATCCTGCTGATAGCGCTGCCGATCCTTGTCGGCCTTGATGGCGTCGCGCTGCGCGTCCTGCACCGCGTCGGGCACGTTGACGTCGGTCAAATTGACGCTGAGGATTTGAATCCCCAAGTCGTACTTGTCGAGCGTTTCCTTCAGCAATGCCTTGGCATGCTCGGTGATGGCCGGATCGAACGCCAGCGCGCGGTCGAGCGAGGCCTGGCCAATGGCCTCGCGCATCGCACTCTCGCTCACCTGCTCCAAGGTCTCGCGCGGATCGCGCACGGCAAACAGGAACTTGACTGCGTCGGGCTGGATGTACTGGACCGCGGACTTGACCTCCACCAGATTGGTATCGGCGGTCAGCATGGTGGCATCGTCGGTAATGCTGTTCTGCTTCGAGACGTTGACGATGATCTTGCGTTCGATGGGCCACGGCAGATGCCAGTTGTAGCCGGGGCCGGTGGTCTGCAGGTACTTGCCGAAGCGCAGCACCACGGCGCGCTCCTGCGCGTCGACGCGGTACACGCCGCTGCCTATCCACACCGCGAAGATGAGGACGATGACGCTGCCGAAGTTTCGGTTGAAGCTGTTGTATGCCTGGCCGCCGCCGATGCCACCGCTGCGGCCAAATAGGGAAGACAGGCGGCGCGAGAGATTCCGCAGTACATCGTCCAAGTCGTTTTGCGCCTGATACGGGCGATTCCAAGCCATGATTTGCCTAGTTTTGATTGCGCGTTATTGCGTTACTGGTGGACCAGCCGCGCATTCTAACAGCCGGCTTACCCGCTGGACGAGGGATTAGGCGACGCGCTGCTCGAGCGATCTTTCGGCCGACAACGCGCGTACACCCTTGACACCAAGCAATTTGGCAAGCTCGCTCGAATCAAGTTCCACCTCCAGGTCCCAGCTGCCGTCCTCGCATTGCCGCTCGAGGCGCACGGCGTTGCGCTTGTACAGGTCGGAGCGGACGGCGGCCGCCTGCAGCTCCAAGTGCAGCGTGCGCCTTACCTGATTGGGGCGAACCGCGTGCGCCAACGCTTCACGCAAGCCCGGCAGCCCAGAGCCGCTGCTGGCCGAGGCCCAAACTTGCGTGGCGATGCCGTCCGCCCCAAGCACCGCCCGCGGCGCATCGCCGCTCAAATCGATCTTGTTGAACACCTTGAGCTCGCGAATCTCACCGGCGCCGATGCCGCGCAGCACCTCGCGCACCTGCTCGATGCGCTCATCTCGCAGCGGATCGCTGGCATCGACCACGTGCAGCAACAGATCGGCGTCGCGCGCCTCCTGCAGCGTCGAACGAAACGCCGCCACCAGCTCGTGCGGCAGCGCGCGTACGAAGCCGACGGTGTCGGCCAAGACGACCTCGCCCACCCCGCCCAGCTTGATGCGCCGGACGGTCGGATCCAAGGTCGCGAACAACTGATTGGCCACGTAGGTGTCGGAGCCCGTCAGCGCGTTGAACAGCGTCGATTTTCCGGCATTGGTATAGCCCACCAGGGCCACGGTCGGTACCGGTACTTCGCGGCGCACGTGGCGGCCCGTATCGCGCTGCCGGCCGAGTTTTTCCAGCCGCGATTTTAAGGTGCGCATGCGCTTGGCGATCAAGCGCCGGTCGGTCTCCAGCTGCGTTTCGCCGGGACCGCGCAGGCCGATACCACCCTTTTGCCGCTCGAGGTGGGTCCAACCGCGCACCAAGCGCGTGCTGAGGTGCGACAGCTGCGCCAATTCCACTTGAAGCTTGCCCTCGAAACTACGCGCCCGCTAGGCAAAGATGTCCAAAATCAGGCCGTTGCGGTCCAATACTCGACGATTGGTAAGTTTCTCGAGATTGCGCTCCTGGCTGGGACTCAACGTTTGATCCACCAGGATCAGCTCGGCATCGTGGGTCTCCGCGCACAGCCGGATCTCATCCGCCTTGCCGGAACCCACGAAATATTTCGGGTCCGGCCGCGCCCGTGAGGCAAGAACAGTTCCGACGCCGACGGTCCCCGCCGAGGCGGCTAGCGCCGCAAACTCAGCAGTGTCGTTCGGATCAACCGGATGTCCGATTGCAACGCCGACCAAGATGGCGCGCTCGCCACCTTGCGGTCGTTCAAACAGTTGCAGAACGCCACCCCATCATTCAACGATGGCCGGCTCGGTGACCTCGCCATCCTCGCCTGTCGGCAAGCGCACGTTGCGCGCCGGTACGACAGTGGAGATCGCGTGTTTATAGACCATCTGACTGACGCTATTTCTCAATAGCACGACGAACTGGTCGAACGAATCAATTTGACCTTGCAGTTTGATGCCGTTCACAAGATAAATTGAGACGGGCACTCGTTCTTTGCGCAGGGCGTTTAAAAAAGGGTCCTGCAGTGACTGGCCACGGGCCATGGGTAGAGCTCCTTGTTTTTTAGTGTCATTTGTAATGCCGTGTCACTTCCCTGCGGCACGAAGCACATGCGCAATCAATGCTAGCACAGCAAGCTTCGCACGTTAACGCACGAGTTCCACGCATTATCATCTACGTACAATTATCAATCTACGTACAATCGCACTTCACCAGTGCATCAAAAATCTTCGATGCGGCTTCAGGATGCATGGAATCGAACCACTGGGCACGCTCGCGACGGCGCAGCCACGTGAACTGTCTCTTCGCCAGTTGCCGCGTCGCGACAACCGCCATTTCCTGCGCCTCTTGCAACGAACATAATCCTGATAAATGCCGCCATAGTTGCCGGTATCCGACCGCGCGCATTGCCGGATGTTCCGCAGTCACCGTTCCACTGTCACGAATCCGGCGCACTTCCTCCAGCAAACCGGCACTCAGCATCGCCTTGAATCTCAGTTCTATCCTGGTGTGTAAATCACGGCGTTCAAGGGGCGCAATGGCAAATTCTATGACGTTCGCGTCGGCGAACGCCGACACGCGCGATTGTTGCAGGCTCGTGATGCTCTGACCGGTCAGCTGATAGACCTCCAGAGCGCGCTGAATGCGCTGCGGGTCGTTGACATGTATCCGCCGTGCGGCCGCCGCATCCACCTGCGCCAGCCGCCGATGCATCTCCGCCCAGCCCAGCTGCGACGCGTCGGCGTCGATCGCCGCGCGCAACGTGCGGTCGGCCTCGGGCAGGCTCGCGATACCGCTCGTCAGCGTATGAAAATACAGCATCGTACCGCCGACCAGCAGCGGCACGCGGCCGCGGCGCCAGATATCCTGGACGGCCAGCGAGGCATCGCGGGTGAACTCGCCCGCCGAGTAGCGGTCCGCCGGAGCACGGATGTCAATGAGATGATGCGGGATGCGCGCGCGGGTCGCCACGTCGGGTTTTGCGGTGCCGATGTCCATGCTCCGGTACACCATCGCTGAATCGACGCTGACGATTTCCAAAGGCAGCCGCTCGCACAGCCGGATGGCAAGATCCGACTTGCCCGAGCCGGTGGGACCCATGAGCAAAATCGCGCAACGGCGCGGCGCCGGACGGCCCATCAGCGGCCGCGCAGGAACAGCCGGTCCAGGTCCTGCAGCGACAGCCGCACCCAGGTAGTGCGCCCGTGATTGCACTGATCAGCACGGTCGGTTCCCTCCATGTCGCGCAACAAGGCGTTCATCTCCGACACGCTCAAATTGCGCCGCGC
>Ga0116129_1000601_pt1 | contig 22602 bp, 22 predicted proteins | sample June2015DPH_17_2_FD_89732 | JGI IMG/M metagenome (GOLD analysis project Ga0116129, IMG submission 89732) | Peatland microbial communities from SPRUCE experiment site at the Marcell Experimental Forest, Minnesota, USA - June2015DPH_17_10 | ecosystem: Environmental > Terrestrial > Soil > Wetlands...
GCTTGGCGACCGCAATTTCGGCTTCGTGGCGGCGCTCGCAGTGGTCCAGCTCGTGCTCCTTCTTTCAGCCTTTGCCTTGTTCCGGCTGACCCGCGTCTCGCTGGTGCAGGATTGATCATGGAGGAAGCGGTGAAGAGCGAGCCATCCCAATTCGTGACCGTCCGCGGCTTGAAGAAGAACTTCGGCTCTCATACGGCGCTCAACGCCATCTCGCTGTCGCTGGAGCAGGGCAAGACGCTTGCGCTGCTGGGGCCGAGCGGCTGCGGCAAGACGACCATGTTGCGTTGCCTCGCCGGCCTTGAGACGGCGTCCGAGGGCTATATTGAGATCGCCGGCAAGGTGGTGTTCGACAGCTCCCGCAAGATCAACGTGATGCCCGAGGCGCGGCAGCTCGGTATCGTCTTCCAATCCTACGCGGTGTGGCCGCACATGACGGTGGCCGAGAATGTCGGCTTCCCGCTCAAGGTGCGCCGCACGCCCAGGCCGGAGCAGGCGGACCGCGTGCGCCGCATGCTGGAGATCGTCGGCCTCGGAACCTGGTACGACCGCCCGGCAACACAACTCTCCGGCGGCCAACAGCAGCGCGTGGCGCTCGCCCGCGCCCTGGTGCATGAACCTCGCCTGGTGCTGTTCGACGAGGCGCTCTCCAATCTCGATGCCCAGTTGCGCGAGCAAATGCGAATGGAGCTGTCCCAGCTTCAGGACCGCCTCGGCTTCACGGCCATTTACGTCACCCATGACCAATCCGAGGCGTTCGGTCTCGCGGACCGCATCATCGTGATGAACCACGGCCAGATCGACACCGAGGGCGCGCCGCGCGACGTGTTCGACCGGCCGCGGACGCCTTTCGTCGCCCAGTTCATGGGCCTCAACGTCCAGCGAGGCGAGGTGATCGAAACCGCGGCGGCCCCGCCCTTCGCCGCGCCTCCGGCGGACGCCTGGGCCCAGGTGGCATTACCCGGCGGCACGGCGATCTGGGGCCGGCTTGGCCAGGACCGGCGGCTCCAGGTCGGAGGCAAGGCACTCATCTGCATCCGCAAGGAGCACGTGCGCGTGGCCGCGCTCGGCGCTCCGGCCGGCCGGCAGACGTTTCCCGCCGTGGTGCGGGCGGCCTCATTCCAGGGCCTGTCGGAAGAATATATCGTCGATCTCGCCGGCATCGAACTGCGCGCGATCCAACCCAGCGCGGGCGTGCGGTCGGGTGATCAGGTGGCCGTCGACCTCGCCCCGGAGCAATGCATTGTCCTCGCCCATGAGGCGTAACCGGCATCAGGATTCCGTGGCGGCTCCTTTCCATGCGGGCGTGCTGGAAGCGGGGCGACCCGGCACAATGCCCCGCCCCGCACGCAAATGAGGAGGAAGATCATGACATTTCGCCCGACGGCCCTTGTGGCCTTCATGTTCGGCGCATTGACGCTGACGCAGGCATCCGCGCAGGCGCCGGTTCTGAAGGACGCCGCCTCGGCAGACGAAAAGGCCCGCGTCACCGCGCTGATTGACGGCGCGTTGAAGGAGGGAAGTCTCAGCTATTGGGACACCGTGATTCAGCCCGAAACCAACGAGAATTTGGTGAAGGCGTTCAAGGCGCGCTACGGACTGCCGCCCTCGTTCCGCGTCAACTACACCCTGGCCCAAACCGGCGATCTCGTCACCCGCCTCGAACAGGAAATCGGCGCCGGTCACGTAACCGTGGACATAGCCTCCATTGCCGCACCCGTCTGGACGTTCGAACGGGCGGCGAAAGGTGATTTCCTGGAATATCACTCGCCCGAGTACAGCCACTATAAACAGATCTTCGATGCCGGCCTCGGCAAGGATGGGTTCTTCGCCTTCAACGGCGGCTACGTCTTTGTTCCGATGTGGAACAGCGAGAGCCTGGACTTCAAGGGCAAGTCCTATCAGGACGTGATCGCCGCCGTTCCGGAAGGAAAGCTCAGCATGGGCGATGCGGCGAATTCGACCGCCTTCCTCGCGACCTTCATGGGCCAGCGCACGGTATTGCCGCCGGAGTTCTTCACCAGGCTCGCGTCGAAGAATCCCGTCTTCCTGCGCCGCTCCGAGCAATTGGCCGCGGGCCCCGTCACCGGCGAACAGCTGATGACGCTGTCGGGCATGCCGACCCGCGCGTACCAGTTGAACCAGAAGGGCGCGAAGCTGAAATTCATCTTCCCGGACGAAGGTGTGCTGCTGCTGGCGCAGAACACCTTCATCATGGCCAAGGCGCCGCACCCTGATGCGGCGAAGCTCTGGATCGACTTTATCCTCTCCGAAACCGGCCAGCAGATCCTGGCCGAAGGCGAGGCCATGATCTCCGGCCGTTCCGGATTCAAGAACAGCATTCCGGACTACTCGCCGAGCATCGATAGCCTGAAGCTGATCAAGATGAATTGGGCCGCGATCACCGCACAGGACATGGCCAAGGCCAAGGCGGACTGGATCGCTATCTTTAACCCGTAAGAGACCTGTGGCGGCCCGATCGCCCCGCCGGGCCCCGATCCCCTGGAGCATCCCATGTCCACCGCATCAATGAACGTGGAAGCGGACCCGCTGGACCCACGCCGCTTCCGCGCCGTGATCGGAGCTTTCGCCACCGGCGTCGTCGTCATCACCACCGAGGCGGACGGTGAGTATCACGGCATGACCGTGAATTCCCTGACCTCCGTGTCGCTCGATCCCTGCATGCTGCTGATCTGTCTCCGTCTCGGCAGCACGACGGGCCAGGCCATCCGGAAGCGCGGGGAATTCACGGTGAATATCCTCGCCGCCCATCAACGCGACCTGTTGCATCGTTTCGTGAATACCAGGGTCGCGGACCGCTTCGCCGGTCTCGACGTGGAATTCAGTCCCGGCGGGATGCCGCTGCTCCCCGGTGCCATCGCCCATATCTGCTGCCGCGTGGCGGCCATCCACCGCGGCGGCGACCACGATATCGTCGTCGGCGAGGTGCTCACCTGCCGCGATCGGGACGGTCCCCCCCTGGTATTCCACAAGGGGACCTTCGGAGCCTTCAGGACCGACTCCTGACCACCGAACATCAACCAGATCCCGCGGCGAGATTCGATCTGATTTCGGAAAAAAATGAAAAGTTCAATTTCACTTATCGGACGTTTTCGACGCGATCGGCTGCACTTATCATCCCGTGGAAATCCAAGTGGGGATGTTCCGCGGCCGGCATTTCCGCCTGCGCAGGCCTCTTCGACCCGCGCTCTTAACACCTGCGCTCTGAACACCTGGGAGCAATGACATGAGACTTGGCTACTTCACGATGCCGGTACATCCGATCCACCGGGACTGGAGCGAGACGCTGCGGGAAGACCGGCAGGCGGTTATCCTCGCAGACAGGCTGGGTTTTCACGATGCCTTCATCGGCGAGCATTTGTCGGATCGCTGCGAGACCATCACCAACAGCATGATGTTCCTGGCATCCCTCGTCTCGGATACCAGGACCATCAAGCTCGCCACCGGCACCTCCAACCTCTCTCAGACGCATCCGACCCTGATCGCGGCGCAGGCCGCGATGCTGGATCATTTGGCCGATGGCCGCTTCATCCTCGGAATCAGTCCTGGCGCCCTCACGACCGACGCCGAGGCGCTCGGCATCCTGGACGAGGATCGCAATCGCATCTTCGCCGAAGCGATCGACGTGATCCTGGAGATCTGGCAGCGCGAGGCGCCATACGAGATCGACCTGCCGGACAACCGCTTCAAGGTATCGACGAAGCGCACCGCCGCGCTGGAATTGGGTGTCGGCTACCTGCCGAAGCCGTTGCAGAAACCATATCCGGAGATCGTCGGCACGGTGCTGTCGCCCCATTCGCCCGGCGTCGTTCTGATGGGTCGGCGCAATTTCCATCCGCTGTCTGCGAATTTTGTCCTCGCCAAATGGTTGAAGAGCCACTGGGACAACTATACCGAGGGCAAGATCCAGGTGGGCGCGACGCCGAGCCCGTCCGACTGGCGCGTGGCCCGCACCATCTTTGTGGCCGACGACGAGGAAACCGCCTTGCGCTATGGACGCGAGGATCCGAACAGCCCGTACGTCCACTATTACGGACAGATCCACAAGAAACTGACCCGCTCCAGGCGTCTGTTCGTCATGAAGGAGGAGCGCGAGCAGCCGGACGAGACGGTGACGCACGACTTCATCATGGATCAGTTGGTGATCCACGGCACGGTCAACAAAGTGGTCGATCAGCTGCTCGCGTTGCGCGAACAGATCGGCGATTTCGGCGAGATCGTCTACGCCGGTATGGACTGGGTGTCGCCTGATCTCGCCAAGCGCTCCATGCAACTCATGGCCGAGCAAGTGATGCCGCGGGTCAATGCCGCCATCGGCGTGGCGGCGGCGGCTTGAGGCATCTCCGATACATGCGTCGGGCGCTCCGTCCGGCGCATGACTAAAGGCCGGCGAAGACGCCGTGCTGCCACCTGGTCGCCATTGCTCACACGGCGGTTGTCTTCACGCCATGAACTCTCTTGCGCGTAGCGGAGGAGGTCTGCGCCCGCAATGTGATGGTGGATGCCGACTTCAGCACGGCGGAGACGGCTGAAGTACTCTTCCGCCCAATTCGTGCAGGCGCCATCCAGAGAGTACGCTTCCTGATGGTTGATCCGTTTGACTTCGAAACGTTCATGTAAGTTGTCCCATGATGCGGCTTCGTCAGCGTGAACAACAGTACCCTTGGCAATACGGACGCGAATAAAGGCGGAAGCTTGGCTCTCGGAATGGAACACGGCCGGAACCGGGTTCCCGCCGTGTCTTGCCGCAATGGAACTGGACGGGATAGTCTTGGAGGAGATTTAGCGGCGGGTGCCCCTGGAAAGGTTCAGCCGGGATATCGCAGATATAAAACCGTCCGAGGAGACACCGAGTGATGCGAGCATTCATCATTGCCGCGGGACTGGTATTGCTGACCGTCGCTGCGGTCTCCGCCGATCCGGCGCCGGCCCAATTGATCGGCACCTGGCGGCTGGTCAGCAACACGATCGAGGAAATTCCCTCGGGCGCCCGCACCGACCTGTTCGGGCCGAACCCGATCGGCTACATCATGTACGGCGCCGACGGGCGCATGATGATCCTTCAGGTGCGCAGCCAGCGTCCGCTGCCTGCCGGCGCGGCCGTCACCGGGGCCGAGGCCGAAGCGCTGTTTCGAAGCCTGATCGCCTACGGCGGCACCTATAGCATCGCGGGCGATGTCATTACCCATCACGTCGACATTTCCTGGAACCAGAGCTGGACCGGGACCGAACAGGTCCGCCATTTCAGGTTTGACGGCAACCGCGTCGAACTCGCCACCGACCCGTCGCCCGATCCGATCCATGGAAAGATGAGCGTGCGGCGGCTGGTTTGGGAGAAAATCCCTTAGCGGGCCGGCGAACGGCGCGCCCAGCCTGATTTGAGGAGGGGAAATAACCCTTCGTGTTGCTGCCGCTGATCCCAGGTCAATAGCGTGCGCGCGGCGATTACCGCGTCGTGAGAAATTTGTCATGGCCGAGCTTGTTCCTGCGCTCAGCCGCGCCGCGCCCGCGTCTTCCGCGGCAGATTGACCTCGAACACGAAGCGGTCGGCGCGGCACACGGTCTGTCCGACCACGAGCGGAATCCCGTTCCTGCCGTAGTGGGTGTAATCGACGCGCATCATCGGTTGGCCGGGCTGCAATTGAAAAACCCGCGCCTGCTGCTCGCTGAGCGGGACCGCGCTGAATTCGCACTTCAGGTTCGCAATCGCGACCTTGCGATCTTCCAGCAGCTTGAAGATGAAGACGTTGTTCAGTTTGTCACGCAGGAGGTTGGCAAGTTTCGGCCGCAGGAACAAGGTATGCAGCGCGACCGGCTCGTCATCCGCGAGTGTCAGCTTCTGGTGCCGGAACACGTTCGAGCCTGCCGGCACCTTGAGCCACGAGGCGATCTCCTCGTTCGCCTTGATCTGGGCGAAGTCGATTTCGGTCAGATGAGGTCTGAAGCCGGCGCGCGCGATTTCGTCGCCGATCGTGCTGTTCGGGTCGCCGGCGAGGACACGATGGATCTTCGGGATGGTCTTGACGAATACGCCGAGACCCTGATGTCCTTCGACCAGTCCCTCGTGCATCAACTCGCCGAGCGCCCGCCGTATCGTGATGGCGCTGACATTGAACTGGCCGACCAGTTCGTTCAGGCTCGGAAGGCGGCTGCCGGGAGCGTAGTCGCCCTGCGCGATCTGCGACCGGAGCTCGATCGCGACGTCGTTGTATAAAAAGGAGCGTTGGGGCATATCGCGATCTGCAAGTATCCAATGACGATTGAAACGCCTGCCAGGTTTTAGCCAGGAAACGACGTCAATGCCGATTTCAAAACCGGTGATCCGGTCGATCGGAACGCGGCTGCAGGCTCATCCCCGCGCCGGCAAACGCGGGAACAGGATGCGCGCGTTGTCTTCGACGATAGACTCCAGTTCGGTTTGTGAAAAGCCGGCCTGGCCGACGCTTGCGAGCGGCTCCATGTCGGCGGGCGGAAACGAGTAATCGGTACCCAGTACCAGTTGCTGCACCGACACGCGCTCCGCGAGCCAGCGCAGGATCGCGGGATCATGCAGGATGGTGTCGTAGAAAAATCGCCTGAGATAGGCCGACGGCGGGCGCGCCGCGACATCACCCTGCGCGGCACGGTCCATGCGCGCGTGCATGCAGTCGAAACGGCCGGTCAGGTAGGGAAAGGTGCCGCCACCGTGCGAGAGCAAAAGCCGCAGTTGGGGAAAGCGGTCCATGACGCCGGAGAAGATCAACGAGCCGACGCACAGCGTGGTGTCCACGGTATATTGCGCGATCTGCGCCAGCGCGAATTTCGCGGTGCGCGGTCCCGCCTGCGCCTGCACCGGGTGGATAAAGACGCCGACGTCAAGCTCGACTGCCTTGCGCCAGAACGCGTCGAGTTCGACTTCGCCAAGATTGACGCCCTCGACATTGGCGGCGACCACCGCGCCGACCGCGCCGAGCTCTCGTACGGCGTGTTCGAGTTCGGCGGCGGCATGCTCGGCGTGCGGCAGAGGCACCGAGGCGAGGAACGAAAATTTCTGCGGGGTCTTCGCGCAGGTCTCGGCCAGATGCTGGTTGAGAAAGCGATGCCAGCCGCCGGACTGTCGCTGCGGCAAGCCGTAACCGAAGATGTCGGCCCACATCGACAGCACCTGGCGGTCGATACCCTGCCGCTCCATGCCCGCAAGGCGCTGATCCAGGCTTTCAATCAGTTTCGGAAAAAAAGGGCGGACTTTCAGGCCGTAGTCGAAATGGAAGGCGCAGGCGCAGTTCGGCGGATGCCGAACCACGGAAATCCCGAACTCGCCGGCACGTCCCTCGACGGCCTCGAGAATGGATGGCGGTACATAGTGCGCATGCGCATCGATCGGCATCGGTTCAGCCTTCCGGGGTTCGCAGATTCAGCTTCGCAGGTTCAACTCCCGCCGCCGGCAAGATGCTGCTTGAAGAAATCGGTCGTGAGCCTGAGCGCGCGGTCGGCCTCGGGCTTGCTATAGGTCTTGCCGCCGAACCGGGCGAAGGCATGGTCGGCGCCGGGATATTTGTGGATGGTGACGAGCGGGTTAGGGGAGAGGCGGCGTTCGAGCAAGTCGTTGACCTCGGCCTGAACCCAGCGGTCCTTCATCGCCATGTGCAGCACGAACGGCCGGTGCAGCTTGCCGACCTCGCGGATGCGGTGCTCGATGTAGGTGCCGTAATAGGCCACCGCGCAATCGATGTCGGTGTGGCAACACATCAGGTAGCAAAGCTTGCCGCCGAGGCAGTATCCCACCGCTCCGACCTTGCCGTTGCATTCGGGAAGGCCGGCGAGATAGTGCCAGGTGTCTTCCATGTCGCGCACGGCGAGGTCGTAGTCGAAGTCGTAATACAGATCGAACGCCTTCTTTATGTCCGCGGCGTTGCCGTCGGAGAGTTCGACTCCCGGTTCCTGCCGCCAGAACAGGTCCGGCACCAGACAGATGAAGCCGGCTTCGGCGAATTCATGGGCGTGGTGCCGCATGGTATCGTTGACGCCCCAGATTTCCATGATCGCGATCACCGCGCCGGCCGGTTTGCCCGCGGGGTAGGCGATGTAGGCGCCCATCTCGCCGTCGCGGAGCTTCACTTTGACGTTTTCGGTTCTCATCACGAATCCTCTTACAGCCGCATCAATGTGCGGGCATTTCCGGAAAATATCTGCTCGGTCTCTCGCGGCGACAGGCCGAGCGCCTTGACGCCGGCGATGGTTTTGGCGATCAGGCCACGGCCCTGCTCGGCGTCGAACGGCGCGTCGGTCGCGAAAATCACCTTGTCGCTGCCGAAGAACGCATGGCCGCACTGCATCGCCGCCACTTCGCCGCTCAACGCGGTGTCGGCGAACAGCATCTTGTAATACTCGCGCGGATGCCGTTTCAGTCCGCGCGCCTCGGCCACCGGGTTGCGCTCCGGGGTACCGAAGAAAATCTGGCGAAAGCCGAGATCGATCTTGGCCGAGAAATACGGAATCATGCCGCCCATGTGGTGCGAGATGATCTTCAGGCCGGGCAGTTCGTCGAAGATACCGGAATAGATCAGCCGCGCCATACAGGCGGTGGTTTCATAGGGCCAGCCGAAGCAGAACCAGATTTCGTCCTCGGATAACTTTTCGCTTGGGTAGTCGGCAGCCTGCGGCCCGCGCATGGGATGAATCCAGACCGGCAGGTCGTGCTGCGCCATGCGCCGGAAAATCGGCCGGAACTCGGCGTTGCTTAGCGGCTTGCCGGCGACGTTGGTGAACAACTGAATGCCCCGCGCGCCGAGCGTGCCGATGGCGCGGTCGATTTCCGCGAGGCTGGCGTCAATGTTGTTCATCGGCAGTGCCGCGATGAACGTCGGAAACCGGTCGGGATGCCGCCGGCAAATGTCTGCCAGCGCATCGTTGGCGATGCGCGCGAGTTCCGGCGTTTGATCGGGCGGAGCCACCAGTTCCAGCGGCGGATTGGCGAGTGATAGCACCTGCTGCAGATCGTCGAAGGGATCCAGCAGCCGCAATCGGGCATCGAGGTCGAGCAGCGTCTTCAGCCGCGGGAACGCGGTGACCGCGGGGTTGTCGGGGACCAGCGGGATCAGCCGGTCGTGATAGGCCTTCGGCATGAAATGGTTGAACATATCGATCATCATGCGGCGTCAGCCTTTCCGTCCGGTTCTGTCGTGTCGTCGGCGCAGCGGCGTTTACGCTCAGGCGGCCGGTCGCGCCGACAGATCGCGTTTGGTCCATCGATCACGACAACACCCCGAAGAACCGCCCGACATTGCAAAGCGCCGGCGCGTGGCTGCCGAAGTATCGTTCATGGATTTTCCGCAAGTAAACGTGAACCTCCATAAGACCATGCCGGTCTACAAAATCAAGCTTGTCATACAAAGTATTTTACGATTGAGTGCCGCCACAATAAATCAAGACAATCGGGTCGGGAAACATGTCCGGGGAAGAAGCCACCGCAGCCTCGCTGATCGGTCGTATCGAGCGGTTGCCGTTCTCGCGATGGCATCGCGGCCTGGTGCTGCTGGCGGCGGCGGGCGTGCTGCTGGACGCGGCGGATTTCGCGCTGTTCGGCGCGGCGCTGCCCGGCATCTCCCGGGAGTTCGGTTTCGGGCCGGCCCAGGCCGGTTTTCTCGCCACCATTGGCCTGATCGGCGCTTTTCTGGGCGCGCTGTTCTGGGGAACGATCTCCGACTACATCGGACGCAGGACCGCCTTCGCCGCGACGATCGGCATATTCGCGGCGTTCACGGGCCTCGTCGCGGCGGCCTGGAGCGCGGTGTCGCTGGGCGTGTTCCGGTTTCTGTCCAACTTCGGTCTCGGCGGCGAAATCCCCGTGGCGCTGACGATCACGGCGGAATTCATGCCGAGCCGGATTCGCGGCCGTGTTGCCAGCGGCGTGCTGGCGGCGTTTCCGCTCGGACTGGCGCTGGCGGCGGGGTTGAGCCTCGTAATCCTGCCGAACTACGGCTGGCGGATGCTGTTTGTGGCCGGCGTGGTGCCGGCCGTGATTCTGGTATTCGTCCGTCGCTTCATGCCGGAGTCGATCCGCTATCTGATCAGCCGCGGCAAGTTGCAGGAAGCCAGCCGCACCGTGGCGATGATCGAGCAGGCCGCGGGCGTGACGTCGGGCGCAGGCGTCGCGCAGGCTCGGCATATTCCGGCGCCGGACGTCGCGGTGTCACCGGGCATCACCGTGCTCGAACTGCTGACGCCGGAGCGCCGGCGCTCGACCCTGCTGTCGTGGATCGTCTCATTCTGCTTCTTCTGGTCGTCGAACGGCATCCTGTTCATGCTGCCGACCATCCTGACCCAGCGCGGCTTTCCGTTGAGCCAGGCGCTCACATTCCAGTTGGTGCAGGGCCTGTCCGGCTTTTTTGGCTACGCTGCCTGCGGCTTCCTGATCGACCGGTTCGGCCGTCGGCCGGTGCTGTTTCTGTATTTCTTCATCGGTGCGGGCTTTCACCTCTGGTTTGCCGAGGCGTCAGGGGTCTGGTCCTATGTCGCAATCGCCCTCGTCGGGCTGGTGAATCCGGGGGTCTATGGATCGACCGGCGTCTACGTCGGCGAGTTGTTTCCAACCCATCTGCGTGCGACCGCGGTCGGCTGGTTCTTCGGCATCGGCCGGATCGGCTCGTTCCTGGCGCCGTCGGTGGTGGGCCTGCTGTTGGCCTATGGCCTTGGTCACTACATTCTGCACACCTTCGCGCTGACTTTCCTGCTGGCATCGATTGCCGTGGTCGCGATCGGCATCGAGACCAAGGGCCGGGTCCTGGAAGAAATCTCGGCATCGCCGGCTCGCGGGCGCGAGCCGCGGCAGGAATCCGGCGCGGCCATCGTGCCGCCCGGCGGCCTGCCTGATTATCGCGCCGAGTGAAGGCCATACTTCGGGAAGAACGGCCGCACCTTGAGCCCATAGTCGAAATGCGGGCTGTGGTTTAGCGCGTTCCGGCAGCGCGATCGTAAAACGACTCGTCGACGTATTTGTGCCAGTCGGTCAATTCCCTCCTGGGCACGCCATATTGCGACCGGATATCGAGCGCGTTCCTTGCGCCGACGGGATCGAATTTCGCATGGAGCTGGAAACCCTCGAGTTTGGAATGCATGGCGTCCCACGCCTTGTCGATCACCGGACGCGGCGTGTTCGGAATATGCCTGGCGTAGATATCCGCGGCCTCCGAGCGATTGGCAGGATCGGCGAGCCAGTCATTGGCGGCAACATAGGCCCGTATAAAACCTTCCAGGCGGTCCGGATGGGCTGATGCCCACGAGCGGCGCGCTGCTCCGGACAGCGCCTGATAGTTGCCCAAAATCGCCTGCACGTCGCCGAGGCGCTGGAAGCCGTTTTCTTCAGGCAGGATTTCCTGGGGTGAGCTCACCATCGTGCCGGCGATCTTGCCTTGTGTCAGTGCCTGGATGCGCGACGTCGTTGCGCCAAGCCGTTCGAGCTTGTAGCTGCCTCGCGGCAGGCCGTTTTGTTCGAGCAGGCGGTACATCAACAGGCTGTAGCCCGTGGTCAGGGCATCGACGCCCAGCACCTGGTCCTTTAGGTCCGCGAATGATTTGATGGTGGGCCGGACGATCAGGCGCAGCGTGCTGGATATGCCGCCCATGAACACGAACAGATCCGGCGGCGTATCGAAATGGACCTCGCCCTGATCTTCCTGATAGGCGACGACGTTGTCGAAGGGGGTCATCGCAATATCGAAATCTCCGGCGATCAATCCCTTGATCTGAAAGAGCGACCCCGGGGTTTCCGTCACCTTGATCGCAAGACCCTGTTTTTCGAAAAAGCCCTTGTCCTGTGCGACAAAGACCGGCCAGCTCAATCCGCCGGGAAAGATAATCAGGTTTAGCGGCGTGGCCGGCTGCGCCATCGCGGGCGTCAGCATCCAGGTCAACAGCAGCGAGAGTACGAGGCGTTTCATGACGGGCGTTTCCTGATGGTTTCTTGTGGTTGAAGCGGGATCGTTCGATTCACGGCCAGCTCGCAAAGGATTTCGCCGCAAACGACCCGACCTGAATCTCTTCGTCGGGACCGGCCGGGTCGGTGAAAAACCGGATGCGGATGGCATAGTCGTCGAGATAAGCGATCGGCGGTCCGATGCGAAACGGGCGGTCGTGTCCGGGATAGATGACGTCAGCCAGATTCAAGGCTCGTGCGAGACTGTCTTTGGCCCGTTCGTCGCAACCGCGTTGATGGCGAACGTCGCCGGCAGCGGCATCGCCAGCGCAGGTGACGGCGTCGCCTGCAAGAAGCGCATTGCCGACGACTGCGCCGATTGATCCCGGAGAATGTCCGGGCAGTTCGACAAGGTGAACGCCGGGGGCGATATCCTGCTCGCCTGCGACCGGGCGCAGCTTCAAGCGGCGCAGCGCGCGACCGATATAACCCGGTGTTTCCGCATCATGCGCCTCCGGCGTCTCCGCGTATGCGAGTTCCTTCTCATGAAGCACAATTTCGGCGTTCGGAAACAGATCGGCGTTGGCAGCCGTGTCCCAGTGCACGTGGGACAGCACCACGGTGTCGATTTCGCCGGGATCGACCCCAAGCTTCTTCAACCGCCCCTGCAGGATAGGCCGATAGGCGTAGGGACCGGTATCGAACAACAGGTTTCGGCCGCTGAGGCGAACAAGCGCAACGGTCGATATGCCCGTCAGAAACTTGTCGGCGCGGGCGGGCAATCCCGTGAACAGCAGCGTGATCGTCGGGGGCGCATTCATGACAGGGTCGCCGTTTTCGCGGAACGCTCTGTCGAGATCTCCAGCTCCAGGTCCTGGCCGAAAGGCTGAAAGGGGAAGCTCAGATGATATCGATACTGCGCGAGATAAACGACCGAGCCGTCTTGCAGGCGGAACGGCCGGTCATGGCCGGGATAGAATACGTCGCCTGCGGCCAGCGCCCGGTCGAGACTGGCTTGCGCCTTGGCGGGATCGAAGAACGCAACATCCGGAACGCCCCTGACGGCGTCTCTCGCCGACCACAAGGCGTCGCTTGCGAGCACGGCACGCTCTTCTCCAGTATCGATCACGAGCCCCTGGAGGCCTGCCGAATGTCCGGGCAGCAATAGCGTGCGTACACCGGAAAAGAGCTCCTGCTCTTCGTCAGGCAACAGCGTAACGTTCATGTCCCTGAGGATTTCGTGCGCGTAAGGCGGAGTTCCCCAGTCGTTGGGGCGAGGCGACGCCGCGTATTCGAATTCAACGCGGGGGGCGAGAATTTCCGCATGTGCGAACAGATCGAGGTTCTCGACGTGGTCCCAGTGCAGATGCGTCAGGAACACCGTGTCGATATCTTCCGGCACAAGGCCTCGCGCATTGAGCGCCGCGATCAACATCGGCCGGATCCGAAACGGCCCGGTGTCGAACAGGATCGTCCGACCTGCGACACGAAGCAGCAGCAGCGAGCAGATGCCGAACAGGAAATGATCGGTTTTCGCGGGCAGGCCGGGAATAAGGAGATCGATTTTCACGCTGGATCCTTGGCGCTCCCGGCGGCCGGTTTTGCCGGCATATTGTATCTTGCGCCTTTGTGCCTTATTACGCATACCGAAATCAATTATGAAAATGGGAGGGCACCATGAATTTTCGTGCTTTGACAGCGGGCACGGTTGCCGCGGCGTTGACGGCGCTCGCGCTCGTGGCGGCGCCTTCCCGGGCGCAGGCCCCGACGCCGGTCCGCGCCGCCTACATTCCCGTCATCACCTGGTTGCCGGCCTGGGTTGCCAAGGAGAAGGGCTTCTTCGTCAAGCACGGCCTCGATGTGACGCTCAGCGTCGCGCAGAATCTGTCGGTACTACCCGGCACCGTTGGACGGCAGTTCGATTTCGTCCCCAGCACCGCGCCGGATCTGTTGAAGGCCGTCGCCAGCGGCCTCGACGTCGTGGCGGTGGCAGCCTCGGTGTTCGAGACCGAGGACAATGTCTCGACCCGAATAATCGCCGCCAGGGACTCCGGCATTGCTTCGGCCAAGGATCTCGGCGGCAAATTGATCGCGACGCCGACCATCGGCGGCGTTATCCACGTCTCGGTTCTCTACTGGCTGAAGAAGAATGGCGTCGATCCCGCCAGCATCCGCGCCGTCGAAGTCCCGTTCCCAAACATGGCAGACCAGTTGAAAGCCAGGCGGGTTGATGCCGTGGAAGCAGTCGAGCCATTCGTCGGAGCCTTGAAGGCAGGCGGCAATGTCGCGTTGACGGCGCCGCTGCTGAGTGCGGGCGAGGAGGTGCTGTTTACGTTCTGGATCTCGTCGGGCGAGTGGGCGCGCACGCATGCTTCGACGGTTGCCGCATGGAAGGCCTCGCTCGACGACGCCATCGTCTTCATCAAGCAAAACCCGGAGGAGGCGAGAACAATCGTCGCGCAATATACCAAATTGCCGGAGGCGGTCGTCAGGGCCACGCCGTTCCCTGCCTATCGCACCGCCATCACCGCGCAAGACATCGACGTATGGGCGAACGTGCTGCGTGAGGTCGGGCAGCTTGATAAGCCCGTCGACCCGGCAAAACTTGTCGTGGCGCAATAAGAACTTCCGGGACATCGATGCCTCAGCCCATATTCGAGTGTCGGTCAGCGAGTGTCACGCTCGCCTTGGGCTCCGGTCCTCGCCCGATCATTTCCGGCGTCAATCTCGAAGTTCGCGACGCCGAGTTCCTGTCGATCGTCGGCCCCTCGGGCACGGGTAAAACCACCTTGCTGCGCGTGCTCGGCGGTCTTTTGCAGCCGACCAATGGCGAAGTGCTGATCAAGGGCCGTGTGATGACCGGGCCACCCGAAGACGTGGTGATCGTCTTTCAGGATTATGGCAACGCATTGCTGCAATGGCGGACGGTTACGGAAAATGTCGCTTTCGGAATCGAGCGAAAGCTGTCTCGCGCCGAATGCGCCGAGCGCACCAACGATGCGCTCAGCCTCGTCGGCCTGCTGAAACGCGCCGGAGACTATCCCTGGCAGTTGTCGGGCGGAATGCAGCAGCGTGTCCAGATCGCCCGCGCGCTGGCGGTTCGCCCCGCCGTGATGCTGATGGACGAACCGTTCGCGGCGCTGGACGCCATGACCAAGGCAGGCTTGCAGGACGAACTTTTGCGGTTGCGCGACCGGACCCGAACGAGCTTCGTCTTTATCACCCACGATATCGAGGAGGCGATCTATCTCGGCGATCGTGTCGCGGTGCTCAATGGCAGTCCCGGTCGCATCGACGAAGTGATCCCCATCGAGCTTCCTGGCCCGCGCGATCAGATACGGACGCGCGCGTTGCCGGAGTTTTTGAGCTATCGATACCGGCTGCACGGGGCGATCGGTCATGGATAGCCGCCGGACGACTGCAAGCGTCAACTGGCCGGGGCTTTCGGTCTTCGCTTTGGTGTTGGCGGCATGGGAGGCCGCGGTCCGCTCGGGCACGATCGCGTTCGAATTCCTTCCAGCACCGTCGGCCATTCTCGCGGGTGCCGTCGAGCTGGCGCGGGATGGCATCCTGCTGCGCGATTTGCTTCACACATTGCTGTCCATCGCCATCGGATGGACGATCGCGATGATCGTCGGGGTCGTGGTCGGCCTTTTGCTCGGCTTCTCGCCGCTGGCGCGAAGATATGGGCTGGCGAGCATCGAAGTGCTGCGGCCGATGCCGGGGATTGCCTTTGCGCCGCTGGGACTGCTTCTGTTCGGGTTCTCGCTGCAGACCGAACTGGTCGTTACCGTGCTTCCGACGGTCTGGCCGGTCATGATCAACACCATGGGCGGCATCGCCAATGCGCCGCCGCGACTGACCGATGTGGGGCGGACGTTCCGGCTGGGTTCCTACGAGATCGTGCGTTACCTTTTGCTTCCTTCCGCGTTGCCGTCGATCATCGTTGGGGCGCGGATCAGCCTCGGCCTGGCGCTGGTCATGGCAATCGTGGCCGAAATAGTCGGTAATCCGGAAGGCCTGGGATATGGCATCGTGCGCGAGCAGCAGGCGCTGCATCCGGAATTCATGTTCGCCTATATCGCCGTGGTCGGGCTGCTCGGTGTCATCCTGAATGCGGGCGTGCTTGCAATTACGAAAGCCCTCTGGCCCTGGACAGCTCCGAGGCAACCGGCGTGATGAAACCCTCCGCGAAACTCGCAGCGCTTGGCCGCATGGCGTGGCAGTTGCCGTCGCCGCGGGGCCTGTTGCCGCTCGTTGCGGCCCTCGTGCTATGGCAAGTCCTGCAAACCGGCAACTCACCGTATTTTCCGCCGCCTTCGGCCTGGTGGAACGGATTGGTGCAGATCGCCGCGGCCGGCAAGCTGCTGGCGGCCTGCATCGCAACCCTCAAGACGATTGTTGCGGGTCTTGCGCTGGCCATTCTTGCCGGCATTGTCCTGGGCGTCTTGATCGGAACATCGTCGCGAGCAGCTCGGGCGCTCGGTCCGCTGCTCGAATTCTGCCGGGCGATGCCGCCGCCTGCGATCGTGCCGCTCGCGATCCTGTTCCTGGGATATGACGAGCGGATGAAGCTGACGATTGTCGCGTTATCCGCGATGTGGCCGATCCTGCTGAATACGTCGTCGGCGATCCAGCATATTCATCCGCTGCTGCTCGACGTCTCGACGTCGTTCCATCTGTCGCCGTTCGATCGCATAAGATTGATTATCGTCCCGTCAGTCGTGCCGGCGATCCTGTTGGGTGTCCGGATTGCGCTGCCGTTGACCATCGTGCTGACGCTACTGGTGGAAATCCTGACCTCGATTGAAGGCGTCGGTGCGCTGATGATCACGGCCCAACGAAATTTCCAGTCCGGCCAGGTCTACGGGTTGCTGGTTCTGGTCGGGCTGTTCGGCTTTGTCATCAACAACGCCTTTTCGATTGTACAAGCCGTGATCCTGCGGCGCTGGCCCCCGCGGAGCGTTCAGGCATGACCGCGCACGACGCTTCCAAACTTCCAAATCACGAACCGCGCGTCGAGCAGATCGGCGTCCAGTCGGTCGAGGTAGCCGGCCATCTGCTCAAGACCCTGGCCGGCCTCGATGGCGCGCAGACCTTGAGCGCGCTGGCCGCGGCCGCGGGACTGTCCCCCGCCAAGGCTCACCGATACCTTGTCAGCCTCATTCGCGAGGGATTTGTCGAGCAGAGCGCGTCCGATGGCCGCTATGATTTCGGCGGCGCCGCGCGTCTGATCGGCCGGGTTGCCTCGAACCGCCTCGACATCGTGCGGATCGGAACGCCCCTGTTGAGCAAGCTGCGGGACGATTTGCGGGAAACCGTTTTCATGGGGGTCTGGACCCCGCAGGGGCCGATGGTGATCGAGTGGTTCGACATTGTCCGGCCGGTGTCGGTTGTAATCCGTCCTGGCTCGATCCTGCCGCTACATACTTCGGCTTTCGGGCTGGTGTGCTCGGCCTATCTTCCGCCCGCGGTCGTCGCGCCGGCTCTGAAATCCAAATCGCCGGACCCGAACCTTCGGTCGCGCCGGCTGGCCAAGGCCAGGCAGGCGGCGCTGTTCGAAGAGATCCGGCGCAACGGTTTCAGCGTGGTGCAAGGTGATTTGATCCAGGGCCTCGACGCGATTGCCGTGCCGGTGCTCGATCACAGAAACGACCTGGTCGCGTGCCTTGCAGCCGTCGGATCGAGTGGCGTTCTCGACATCACTTCTTCAGGGCGCATCGTGCGCGAACTCAAGGCGTCCGCCAGGCGGTTTGCGCAATTGATTGGTTGAGGCTGGATCCGGGAGGAGCCGATGATGGTTGAAGGGTTGCGGTACGACATTCACGGCCGCGTCGCGTCGCTGACGTTGACCAGGCCGGATTCCCTCAATCTTCTTACCGAAGAGATTCTGCAGGCGTTCGGCGATGTGGCCCGAAGGCTTTCCGCCGACGCCGATATCGACGTGCTCACCATTACCTCCGAAGGCACATCCTGCTTCTCAACCGGCCTGCTCACACCGGCATTGCGCGGCAACCTTGCGAAGCCGGATGTCCTCAAACGTGTCCGTCTCGCCAACGAATCCTTCGATGCGATCGAGATGCTGCCGCAGATTGTCATTGCCGGGTTGAACGGCTTTGTGCGGGCCGGGGCCGTCGAGCTTGCCTTGGCATGCGATATCAGGATCGCGGGCGACCACGTCACGCTATCGTCGCCCGAGGCGAAGTGGGGCGGATTTGCCGGCGCCGGCGCGCCGGTTCGGCTTCCGCGCATCGTCGGGATGGGCCGTGCGCTCGATCTGCTTTGCACGGGGCGCGAGATCAGCGCGCAGGAAATGGAACGCATCGGTTTGGTCGACCGCCTCGTTGTTCAGGATGCCGTTCACGTCACGCTCGACGAGATGGCGCGGGCCATCGCCGAGAATGGCCCTTTGGCGACCAAAGGCGCCAAGCGAATTGCCAGGATGCGGGAAGCGTCCGGCTTTGCCGCGGCGCGCAGCCTTTCCGACGAGCTTCGCGCGGCACTCGAATGGACCAGCGACGTCGACGAAGGTATCGCCGCGGTGCGCGAAGGCCGCAAGCCCCGATTTACCGGAAGATAGAGTAGTGGAGATCAGAACATGCCGTTTGCGAATGTTAACTCGGTGCGCCTGAACTATGAGGTACTCGGCAGCAAGGGGGCCTGGGTGGCACTGGTGTCGGGCGCGCGCCGCAATATGGATGAGGTGCGAGGGCTGGCAACGCTCGTGGCAGCGTCGGGCTTCCGGGTCCTGCTCCATGACCGACGCAACACCGGGCTGTCCAGCCTCTCGCTGGAAGGCGAGGGCTCGGAGTTCGAAATCTGGGCCGATGACCTCCGTGCGCTGGCGCAGACGCTGGGACTTCCCCCGTTGATCGTGGGGGGATCGTCGTCGGGGTGCCGGCTCGCCACCATCATGGCGCTTCGCCACCGCGATGCGATCCGCGCCCTTCTGATGATGAGGGTCACCGGCGGCGCCTTCGCGGTCCGGCGGCTTTTGCGGGTTTACTACGGTCAGTATATCGAAGCCGTGCAACGCGGCGGAATGGAAGAGGTTTGCCGCACCGATCATTTCAGGGATTTGATCGCGATCGATCCGTCACGCCGCGCGCAGATCATGGCGTGGAACCCTCAGTATTTCCTCGAGGTCATGGGCCGCTGGCGCGCAAACCTCGAAAGCGGGATCGACGATCCCATGCTGGGTGCGAGCGAGCCGGCGCTGAAGGCTATCGACTTCCCGGTCTGCGTCATTCCCGGCAACGACAGGACCCATTCGATCGCGGCCGGGCTCGGCGTTCACAAACTGATACCGCACGCCGAACTGCAGGAACTGCGCAAGGACCAGCTCGACGCGGATCTGATTCCGATGGATGAGTGGGTGCCAAACGACAGGCTGGCGCCGGTCGTCGCGGGCTTCCTCAATCGGGTTGTGGCAACGGCGAATGCGACCTGATCGATGCACGGCCGCCTGACGAACCAGGTCCGGACGGGCTAAGCGTTGATCTGCATCTGTTCGAGAACCGCTCGACCGAGCAAGCCATAAGGATTGCCGAACGTTTCCATCATTTCGAAGTGATTGTAATTCTCGTTGATGAGAAATTGTACCGGCTTGTTTGCCGCCTTGAGGGCCGCGGCGAAGTCACGGGTCTGGCGCTTGAATTCCGGTGTCTCATAAGTTCCGTGGGCGAGCACCAACGGCGTGCGGATCTTGTCCAGGTGACGTTGTGTGCTGAGGCTTTCTTCGATTTCGTCGGTGAATTGAACATATTTGGAGCGCGCGGAAAGCCGCACCGCCTTGAGATCGTAAAGGCCGCTGGATAGAACAGCTCCCCGAATGACGTCGTCGGGGAGGCCGAAGTCCTTGCGCCAGTCGGTCAACAGGGCGACCCCCGCCAGATGTGAGCCGGAAGAAAATCCGGACAGGTAGACCCGTGTCACGTCACCGCCAAAACTTTGCGCGTTGCGGACCGTCCAGGCAATGGAACGGCGGACCTGTTCGACCATCGGCATCAGGTCACCGCCGGTCTCGTCGACCGAGGTGAAATCGGGCACGACATAAAGCGCGCCGGCGTGCATCAGCATCTCCGCGGGAAATGCGTAGTCGGTTGCGTGGCGCTGGCGCCAGGCGCCGCCGTGAATATGGATATGAATCGGGGCGTTGGGCCGGCCCGGCGAGTAGATTTCGAGCCTCTCGATCGGCGTCGGGCCATAGCTTGCGCGCGTCGGCTCGCCGACACGGGCCCGCATCGCGGCACTGTTGGACGCATAGCGCTTCATCACTTGCTGGAAATTCGGCGCGTATTTTGTCTGGTCGTAGGCGTCGTCGAGTTCCTTCTGGTCCATGTCGAGCCAGACCTTCGGGCCTTTTTCCGCAGCCGGCGATTGTTGCGCAGCAACGCGGTCCACGCTGCCGGCGACCGCGGCCACAGCCATACCAGCCAGCACGATCCGGCGGCTGGGGCTTTCAGTCGATGTCGCAGCAGGTTTGGCCTGCGCGGGAAACTCCAGATCGGTCACTTTTTCTCCGTCGTTCTTTTGCGAGCCAGACTACTGCGGCATGTTGCACTCTGTGCCGGCCGGGAATGCGGTAGCGGCCGGGACGGTTGCAAGTATCTCGTACCAGGCGTGGGGCTCCTTGAGCTGCGCCGAGCCCTTGACCTTGGCGATGTAGAGGTCATGCACCACCATGTGGTCGTTGGCGCGGAACTCGCCGCCATGCGCGAACATGTCATCGAATTTGTGCCCGTCCAGCGCGCGGATCACGGCATCGGCATCCGTCGTGCCCGCGGTTCGGACGGCGTTCAGCCATTGCAGCGTCGCGGAGTAGTCGGCCGCCTGGGCGGCAGTGGGCCGAAGGCCGTTGTGGCTGCCGGCAAACCGGTCGGACCAGGCGCGGGCCGCGGAATCCAGGTTCCAGTACCAGGGCACGGCGGACACGACCCCGGCATACCCGTCCTTGACCCGGTCCACGTCGGAAAGATACAGCAGCGCCGTCGTGATTGTTGCCTTCAGCCCGGCCTTTGTGAGGAAAGCGATGCCGGCATCGCCCTTTGCCGCGTCATCGAACACCGCTACCACATCAGGATTGAGGCCGCGAATGTCGCCGATGACGTCCGAAAAGTCGGACTCGCTGTTCTGCGCGGGTATGACGACGGATTTAACAATCTCGCCTCCATGCTCGGTAACGATCGGCGACATGAGCGCCACGCTGCCCTTGCCGAAGCCCGTGTCCTCGGCGATCGTAGCCCACCGCTTGTTTTGGGGCTGTGCCATAAGGTAGTTCGCGGTCGCTGTCGTGATCGAAGTCAGGTCGAACGAGTAGTGGTAGAAGTACTTGCTGCAAGCGGACCGGGTGAGGGCCGGGTTGGCCGCGCCGGTGCTGATCGCGAGCTTTCGTCGCTCGGTGGCCACTTTGGAGATCGCGGTTGCGATCGGCGAGTTCTGCACATCCATCAGCAGGTCGGCGCCGGCATCATAGGCCTGCATGGCGAGCGCCGGCGCCTCTGCCGCCTTGTTGTGATCGTTGAGCGCGTCGACCAACACGGGTCGGCCCAGTACGGAGCCGCCGAAATCGGCAACCGCCATGCGGGTCGCGTCCACTCCGCCGCGGCCTGCCCGCGCGTCGTACAGATCGTCGTTCAGATCCGCAATCACGGTTATGCGGATCGGCGCCGGGTCCGCTGCATGAGCGACGCCGACAATTGCCGAACTGGCGAAAAGGCAAACCATCAATCTGGAAATCACGCAAAGTCCTTCCGATGTCAGTGAGAAGAGTCAAATTGTTTTTTTGGTCTGACGGGCCCGCACGGGATGGCGACCGCGCCTCTTCCCGATTCGAGCGGTTCGTCGGCGGCAGGCCAGGAACCAATACACCTGGCCAGCTGCTCCAGAGCGTCGCAAGCTCGTGCCATAACGAAAATGCGCACGCGATCGCCAATCAAATCTCCGGCATCATCGCGCCCGACGAAGTGCAGCCTGCCGTTGTGTGTGCCGGAAACCTGAATCCGGGTTTGTTCCACGACCGGCTGCCTCCGTCTTGATGCTACTGAATAATTACAGCCCGGCGGCCGTCAGCGGCGGCGGTCCTTGAAAGTTCTGGAGAACCCGGCGCTTTACAGGCTCATGTTCAAACCGGCACTGCCGTTTCGGCGAACTGAACGTCACGGTCGGGATAGTGTGTGCTGAGGATCCGCTTCCACGTCCTTGAGGTTGTGGCGGCGCGGGAGTATTACCCTTCTCTCTCCGTGCCCGATCCAATGATTTCGGCCTGTTCGGCCAACAACGTCTTTCGGTGTAGATGCAGTACCGCCATCTCTATTATTTTGTGAAAATTGTTGAGGCGGGCAGCTTCTCCCAGGCGGCGCGCAGCATCCATGTGGCGCAGCCGGCGCTCAGCCAGCAGATCGCCGAGCTGGAGGCCTCATTGGGAATCGCGCTCCTGCAAAGAAGCGCGCGGGGGATCAAGCCGACGGCCGCCGGGCAACGATTCTACGATGAAGCTTCCTCGATTCTCCGCAGATACGAGAATCTGCCGGGTCTTGTGCGTTCGAGTAGCGGGAATGTCGAAGGGCCGGTGAGCGTCGGAATGCCTGCATCGCTTTCTACCACCCTGGTCGGTCCGTTCATCGAAGAAAGCAGGGGGATCCATCCCAAGGTCGCGCTAAAATTCATCGATGGCGATAGTGAATTCCTAC
>Ga0116129_1000602_pt1 | contig 22591 bp, 18 predicted proteins | sample June2015DPH_17_2_FD_89732 | JGI IMG/M metagenome (GOLD analysis project Ga0116129, IMG submission 89732) | Peatland microbial communities from SPRUCE experiment site at the Marcell Experimental Forest, Minnesota, USA - June2015DPH_17_10 | ecosystem: Environmental > Terrestrial > Soil > Wetlands...
CTAGAGCGTGATGATTTTTCTTCGAATCGTCATCTCGCTCTATCTTTTTGTTTGAGCATGATCTTTTCGGAAAACCGGTACCCACTTTTCCGGATCATGCTTTAACGCTAATGCCCATCCTCCGGCAGCGCCAACCCAAACACGTCAGACAAATCCTTGACCTGCGCCGGCGTCAGAAAACGCGGGTTGAGCCCGCGCAGCAGCAGATAGAGTTTTGCGGTTTCTTCCAGTTCCTCGATCGCGAATACCGCTGATTCCAGCGTCTCGCCCGCGACCACCGGGCCGTGATTGGCGAGCAGCACGCTGGCATATTTGCCGGCAAGACCCTTGATCGCGCCGGCTACCGCGGGATCGCCGGGCCGATAATACGGCACCAGCGCGGTCAAGCCGCAGCGCATCAGATAATACGGCGTCATCGCCGGCAGCGCGGCGCGCGGATCGATCTCGGGCAGCATCGACAGCGCCACCGAATGCGTCGAATGCAGATGCACCACCGCGCGCGCGCCGTCGCGGGTCTGATAGAGCGCGCTGTGCAGCGGCACTTCCTTGGTCGGCGCATCGCCGGAAACAAGCCGGCCTTCGGCGCCAAGCCGCGACAGCCGTGCCGGGTCGAGCGAGCCGAGCGATGCGTTGGTCGGCGTCACCAGCCAGCCGCCATCGTCCAATTTGACGCTGATGTTGCCGGACGAGCCCGGCGTCAGCCCGCGCTCGAACAGCGAGCGGCCGAGCCGGCAGATTTCCTCGCGAAGTCTTGCTTCCGTCATGGCCGCGTCCTTAGGTCTCGCCTTGTCTCATGCTTTGGCAGCGCGGCCAAGCCGTGATACCCAGAGGCAAAGCCGCCCACGAATTTCGGCTAACAGGAAAAACGAGGAATCGCCGCATGCCTGTAACAGCAATGCAAAAGCCGCGCGTCGCCGTGATCGGGCTCGGCTCGATGGGATATGGCATGGCGACCTCGCTGCGGCGCGCGGGTTTTGAGGTCACCGGATGCGACGTGTCCGCGGAAGCCGTGGCGCGGTTCGTCGCCGACGGCGGAAGTGGCGCCAGGACGCCGGCGGAGGCCGCCAGGACGGCCGACATCGTCGTCAGCGTGGTCGTCAACGCCGCCCAAACCGAAACCATTTTGTTTGGCGCAAACGGCGTCGCCGAAGCTTTGGCCAAAGACGCGGTGTTCGTCTCGTCTGCGACCATGGACCCGGATGTGGCGCGGCGGCTGGCAAAACAACTCCAGGCTTCAGGCCGGCACTACCTCGATGCGCCGATCTCCGGCGGCGCGCAGCGCGCGGCGCAGGGTGAACTCACCATTCTCGCCTCGGGAAGTGCCGCGGCTTTTGCCAGGGCAAGACCCGCGCTCGATGCGATGGCGGCGAAGCTCTATGAACTTGGTGATGCCGCGGGCGAGGGCGCCGCGTTCAAGATGATCAACCAACTGCTCGCCGGCGTGCATATCGCCGCCGCCTCCGAAGCGATCGCATTCGCCGCCAAACAGGGCCTCGATATCCGCAAAGTCTATGAGGTGATTACCGCCTCCGCCGGTAATTCCTGGATGTTCGAGAACCGCGTGCCGCACGTGCTCGACGGCGATTACACCCCGCGCAGCGCGGTGGATATTTTCGTCAAGGATCTCGGCATCATCCAGGACATGGCGCGATCGGCGAGATTTCCGGTGCCGGTGGCCGCGGCGGCGTTGCAGATGTTTCTGATGACGGCGGCCTCCGGCATGGGCCGCGACGACGATGCATCGGTGGCGCGGATCTATGCCCGCGTCACCGGCACGCATCTGCCCGGACAAGGATAACCAACAAGAGGACCGCCGATGCCCCGCTTTGCCGCCAATCTCTCCATGATGTTCACCGAAGTCCCGTTCCTCGACCGCTTCGAAGCGGCGGCCAAGGCCGGATTTACCGCCGTGGAGTTCCTGTTTCCCTATCAGCATCCGGCAAAAGAGGTTGGCGAACGGCTGCACCGCAACGGCCTGGCCCAGGCGCTGTTCAACCTGCCGCCGGGCAATTGGGAGGCCGGCGAAAAAGGTTTTGCCTCGCTACCGGATCGTTTCGACGACTTGAAGCGAAGCCTGAGCACCGCGCTGCCTTATGCGTTGGCGACCGGGGTCAGGCGGCTGCATCTGATGGCGGGCATCGCCAGCCGCCGCGATCCCAAAGCCGTGGAGGCGTATTACAAGTCGGTGGCATGGGCGGCGGAAGTTTTCGCGCCCCACGGCCTCGATGTGGTGATCGAGCCGATCAACCCGCGCAACGTTCCGGGCTACTTTCTCAACGATTTTGTCTTTGCCCGCGACCTCATCGTTGAACTGAAGATTCCGAATTTGAAACTGCAGTTCGACATCTATCACTGCCAGATCATCCATGGCGACGTCACCATGCATTTGCGCGAGATGCTGCCTGTTATCGGTCACATCCAGATCGCCAGCGTTCCCTCGCGCCATGAGCCGGACGGCGAGGAATTGAACTATCCGTTCCTGTTCGATGAGCTCGACCGCCTGGGCTATAAGGGTTTTGTGGGCTGCGAATATAACCCGCGCGGCAAAACCGCCGACGGTCTCGGCTGGTTCAAACCCTACGCCGGAGCAAAACCGTGACGCCGGCGGCGAAGTTGTCCCTTGGCTGCATTGCCGACGATTACACCGGCGCCTCCGATCTTGCCAATACGCTGACCCGCTGCGGCCTGCGTACGGTACAGACCATCGGTGTGCCCTCCGACGACCTTGCATTGCCCGAGGTCGATGCTGTCGTGGTGTCGCTGAAAAGCCGGTCGATCGAGGCTGGACTCGCCGTGACGCGTTCGCGATCGGCGGAAAAATGGCTGCGCGGGCGCGGGGCCGATCATGTGCTGTTCAAGATCTGCTCGACCTTCGATTCCACCGACGCCGGCAATATCGGGCCTGTGATGGATGCACTGCGCGCCGATTGCGGCGGGGGAATCGTGATGGTGACGCCGGCATTTCCCGAGACCGGCCGCACCGTGTATCAGGGCAATCTGTTCGTCGGCTCGGTGCCGCTCAATGAAAGCCCCCTGAAGGATCATCCGCTCAATCCAATGCGCGATTCCAGTCTGGTGCGGGTGCTGGCGCGCCAAAGCAAGACCAGGATCGGGCTGGTCGATCTCGCCGATATCGCGGAGGGTGCGGATGCCGTCCGCGCCCGGCTTGCCGATCTTGCGGGGAAAGGCTTTGGCGCTGCGATTGCGGACGCCGTGTTCGAACGCGATCTGGAAACGATCGGCGCGGTTGCATTGGATGTCAAGCTCTCGGTCGGCGCATCCGGCCTCGGGCTCGGTCTCGCCCGCGCGCTGGTCGTCTCCGGCCGGGTGAAACCGAACGCGCCGGACGCGATCTCCGATACACCGGTCGGCGGACCGGCGGCGTGTTTGGCCGGCAGTTGTTCGCAGGCGACGTTGCAGCAGGTCGCAAGCGCCGAGCGGGCCATGCCGGTGCTTCATCTCGATGCCGACAAAACCATCGCCGGCAAGGATGAAGCCCGGCGCGCTTTGGCCTGGGCCGTTGAGCGTCTCGGCATGGGCACGCTTTTGATCGCCTCCAGTTCGACGCCGGACCAGGTCGCGGCGCTGCAGGCGCGGCACGGCCGCGATGCCGCGGGCCACGCCATCGAGCAGGCCATGGCCGATATCGCCGAGGGGCTGGTGCGGTCGGGGGTGCGGCGGCTGGTGGTCGCCGGCGGCGAGACCTCGGGTGCTGTGGTGGATCGCCTGGAAATTCCCGCATTTCTGGTCGGCGCCGAAATCGCCGCCGGCGTGCCGGTGCTGCGCGCGGTCGGGGCCAAAACCGGTGACAAGGAGGGTGCCAAGCTGCTGGCGCTCAAATCCGGCAATTTCGGCGGACCGGAATTCTTCTCCGACGCGCTGAAGCTGATGCGCTGAGCGCGCCGTCGCCGTTCGTTCCTTGGCCTTCCCTGGACCTATCCGTAGGCCATCGCGATGGTGGCAATTTATTAGTTATTCATGCATTCGAATTATGACCGTATTTACCAATCCAATTCTGGTGCGCAGCGGGGTTTCTCTAGCGGCCGAAACCCCGTCGGCGGTCGTTGCTAAATCACCGGCAGGGATTGTTTATTTGCCGTGACATGACGTCCGGCAGACACCCGCAAGGATGGTCATGAAGAATTTTATCAACCTTTTCGTGTTCCGCTCGTTCTCCGCCAAACTCGCCGCCATGACCGTCGTCGGAACAGTATTCATGGCGTTTGTCGCCGTGACCGTGCTTTTCATCGCCCACGCCGAGCTCGCCGCTGAGCGAATTGAGAAGGCGCATGCGATGGTCGACGCCGTCTGGAACATAGCCGACGGCTTCCGCCATGCGGCCGAATCCGGCGCGATGACCGAGGACGAGGCGAAAGCCCGGCTGCTCGCCGTCGCCGGTTCAATATGGTTCGAGGGCCACACGAACTATGTCTTCATCTACGACACCGAGAGCGGGCTGTGTCTCATGAGCGGCGGAAATCCGGCGCTGATCGGCAAGGACGTGCGCGACCTCAAGGACCGGAACGGAGTGCCGTTCGCATCGATGATGCTCGACATTGCAAAACGGCAAAGCGAGGGCACGGTCCAATTCGCGTTTACCCGGGCAGGCGGCGATATCGCGATGGAAAAGATTGCCTACGTCCGTGGCTTCGGGCCCTGGCACCTGATGATCGCATCCGCCGAGTACATGAGCGACATCGACGCCACCTTCTGGGGGATGACCCGGACGGCTGCCGCCGTGATCGGCGTTCTGATGTTGCTCTCGATTGGCATCGCCTGGGCGATCACGCGCAGTGTCGTGAAGCCGCTGTCTCGCCTCAAGGAGCGCATGGCAGCGCTCAGCGCCGGCAAGCTGGACTTGCCCGTCGTCGATACAGATCGGCGTGACGAGATCGGCGAGATGGCGCGCACGGTCCAGGTGTTCAAGACTGCGATGATCGAGACCAACCGGCTGCGCCAGGAGCAACGGGATGTCGAGCAGCAGCAACTGCAGCAACGTAAAGCGGACATGAACCGGCTTGCCGACGATTTCGAGGGCGCCGTCGGCGAGATCATCGAAACCGTATCATCGTCATCGACCCAGCTCGAAGCCTCCGCCGGTACGCTCACCTCGACCGCCGAACGCGCGGAGGAATTGACGACGATGGTTGCCGTGGCGTCGGAAGAAGCCTCCACCAACGTGCAGTCGGTGGCCTCCGCAACCGAGGAAATGGCGTTGTCTGTCACCGAGATCAGCCGCCAGGTGCAGGATTCGGCACGGATGGCCAATGAGGCCGTCGATCAGGCGCGCAAGACCAATGACCGGGTCGGCGAATTGTCGAAGGCGGCAAGCCGCATCGGCGACGTCGTCGAACTGATCAACACCATTGCGGGCCAGACCAACCTGCTGGCCCTCAATGCCACCATCGAGGCGGCGCGCGCCGGCGAAGCCGGGCGCGGCTTTGCCGTGGTGGCGTCCGAGGTCAAGGCGCTGGCCGAGCAAACCGCGAAGGCGACCGGCGAGATCGGCCAGCAGGTCACCGGCATCCAGGCCGCGACCCTGGAGTCGGTCAATGCGATCAGGGAAATCAGCGGCACCATTGAAAAGCTCTCGGAGATTTCCTCGACCATCGCAGCAGCCGTTGAAGAGCAGGGTGCCGCGACACAGGAAATTTCCCGCAACGTGCAGCAGGCCGCCCAGGGCACGCAACAGGTGTCCTCCAACATCACAGACGTGCAGCGCGGCGCCGGCGAGACCGGATCGGCTTCCTCGCAGGTTCTGTCGGCGGCGCAGTCGCTGTCCAGGGACAGCAACCGCCTCAAGCTCGAGGTCGGCAAGTTCCTCAACTCGGTAAGGGCGGCCTGAGAAGACCGGCCGGCTCCGGTTTTCGAGGCGCATCCGCGGACGGTGCCAAGGATGTGAAGACCGATCTTGTTCCCAAGGTTGGCTTTTTTGCCGCGGTTCGGCTATGAGCGCGCCGGTCGCAGCCCTTCAGCAGGTCCGAGGAATATCCGATTTATGATTGCATTGGCCCGTATCGCGCCGAGCCTGCCGTATATTGTTGTCGTGCCTGCACTGCTTCTACGGATCACCGGACTGCTCGCAGCGCCACGCGCGCCCGGCGCAGTTTTTGACGCAGCATGCAGCATGCTCGTGGCACACAACATGCATGGTAACAAAATGCATGGTGGCGAAGCCGCCGCCGCTCTGGAGATGCCACATGTCTACTGAACACAGCTCTCCGGTCTCGCGCCGGAAATTGGGCATTTTCGGAGTCGTGGTTGTCATCGCAGCGCTGCTGGTCGTGGTAAGCGGCATCCGGGCGCGCGAAGACTCCAGCGCAAAGCTGCGCGAATGGACCGATGATCAGGCTATACCGACGGTGGCAGTGGTACTGCCCGACAGCAAAATTCTCAACGCCACCATCGATCTGCCGGGCCGGCTGGAGGCCTATTACCGCGCGCCGATCTTCGCACGCGTCAGCGGTTACCTGAAGAGCTGGAGCGCCGACATCGGCGCGAAGGTCAAGGCCGGGCAGGTGATCGCCGAGATCGAAGCGCCGGATCTGGACCAGCAATTGCTGCAGGCGCGCGCCGATCTCGCCAGCCAGCAGGCCAGCGCGAAATTGTCCGACGCCACGCTGGCCCGCCGGAGAACGCTGATCCCCTCGAATTTCGTCTCGATGCAGGAAATCGACGAGCGCACCGCTGACCTTTCCAACAAGGTGGCTGCCGTCAATGCCAGCCAGGCCAATGTCGAGCGGCTGGAGGCCTTGTCCGGCTACAAGAATATCACCGTGCCGTTCGACGGCGTGGTCACCGTCCGTACGACTGACGTCGGCGCCCTGATCAATGCCGGCGGCGGCACCGGCCCCGCGATGTTCGTGATCTCAGATATCAAGAAGCTGCGGGTCTATGTCAACATTCCCCAGAACTACGTGCCCGCGATCAAGATCGGCGCCAAGGCCGTGATCTCGGTGCCGGAATATCCAACCCGCACTTTTGCGGCGACGGTCGAAGCTTCGTCGCAGGCGGTCGATGTCAATTCCGGCACCACGCAGATGCAGCTTGCGCTCGACAATTCAGGCGGCGAGTTGATGCCGGGTGGCTATGCCAATGTGCACATGTCTCTCGCACGCGATGCCGTGCCGCTTCACATTCCCGCCAGCGCCCTGATCTTCAACAGGAATGGCCTTTGGGTCGCGACCGTCGGCTCTGACGACAGGGTATTGTTCAAGGCCGTGACCATCGCCCGCGATCTCGGCCGTGATATCGAACTGGGGTCGGGCATCTCCGCGGACGATCGCGTTATCACAGCACCCCCCGACGGCCTCGCAGACGGCGATCAGGTTCGCATTGCCGGTGTGAAGGGTAAGCCGGCGAGGGTTTCGGAAAGGGACGTCAACGGATAGGGGACGCGGGACTGCCGGCCTTCACGTGTCCCGGACGCTGCGCAGCGCGTAAGCGATGCGCAGACAAGCCGGGGGCCCACGTTGCCGACGAGCCGCCGGTTGCCTTGGATCCCGGTTCTGCGAAGCAGCGCAAGTGCGCTGCATCGCGTCCGGGACACGGAGTTACCCCGCCCGCCACTCCAGCACGCCGTCATCCGCGGTGACGACATCGCCTGACGAGCCGACCGGCGCGCGGTCCATGTCGAGGAGATGGGCCAGCGTCCGGCGGTCGCTTGCGGGCACCCGCGCCAGTGCGCGGGCATTCTCCGGCGTGCGCAGCATCACCACGCCATGCTCGACCTCGCCATTGCGGCCATAGGTTACCGTAAAACTTTCAACCGAACCCTTGCCGCTGGCCGCGGTGACGAAATCCGGCACCGCGCCGCGATGCCGGTCCGCCTCGGCCTGCACGCTGGTGTCCTGCGCCAGTGCCTCCCGCGGCGGCTGGTGCGACAGCACCAGTGCATGATGTTTTGTCACGAACCCGCCCTGGCCATAGAGCAAGCCGAGGCTGGCGCCGCCGCGCAATTTCCGTACCATCGCGCAGGCCGCGTGCGTCATATAGCTGTTGAGCGGCGCGCCGAAAAATGTCAGGCCGCCGGTCACCGTCGGCTGCACGTCGGCGCCGAGCCCCAACGTCCGCCGCGCCATTTTCGGCACGCAGGGAAAACAACTGTAGAGCTCGATGGCGTCGAACGCGCGGCCATCGCCGCCAACGAGTTCCATCGCCGCGTTGAGCACCGCGTTCTGCGGGTGGCTTTCGAAAAACTGGTCGCGGACCAGATAGTCCCGCGGTTCTTCCGCCGATGCGCCGCCGAGTACGTGAACCAGGCGATGCTCGGCAATGCCGGCGGCGCGCGCTTTTGCGAGACTCGTCATCAGGACGGCGGCGCCCATATTGACGGTCGGATTGGCCACCATCAGTTTTGTGTAGGGCCACGCAATCAGCCTGTTGTCCGGCGTCGGCGTCGTGATCTCGTCGGAGGTAAAGCTTCGCTTCAGCCACGCATTGGGATTTTGCGACGCCACGCTTGCATATCTCGACCACAAGCTGCCTGATTCCGCCAGCGCCTCGCGCGGGGTCTGGCCCCAATGCGCCGAGGTCGCGGCTTCGTAGAACGGATAGACGGTGATCGGCCTGAACACGCCGAGTTTTACCGCCATCGGCTTCTGGAACGCGGCGCCGCGTTTTGGCTCGGGGACATCGTGCGCGAACGGCGTCCACGGCAATGTGAGGCCGGCGCGTTCGGCCTTGGTCGCGGTGGACTGTGCCTCGGCGCCGCACACCGCCGCGACGCCGCATTCGCCGCGTGCGATCCGTTGCGCCGCCTCATGCAGATAGCGGATCGGGCTTTCGCCGCCGACCGGGCCGTAATGAGCGTGCGCCGGCTTGATGCCGAGCCGTTCGCACAGCTGCCGTTCCGGATCGCGGTAGCGCCAGCTCAGGAAATTGACGATGTCGAGCGAAGCGATCTCGCCCAATAATTTGCCGTCGCAGTCTTCCTCGGCGCGCCTGAGCGCCTCGACCAGCAGAGTAAGGGGTTCTCGTCCCCCGGCGATTTCCTTCGGGCGATCGACGATTTCGCCGACGCCGACGATAACGGGAATGCGGTCGTCGGGGATGGGGGAGGGTGACTTGGTCATCGTATTTGTTTTCATTTTTTCAAACAGAAGCAAGGTTCTCATCCTGGGGAGCAACGCCGTCGCCGTGCCTCGAAGGATGAAATGTGGGCCTCATGATCCGAGACGGCGCTAATGCGCCTCCGCACCATGAGGACGAACTACTCCGCCACCAGCGCGTTCATGTGCTCCACCGCCTCGACGAAATCTTCCTTGAATTCCTGCACCACGGCGCCGGCTGATTTGACGCTGTCGATCAGGCCGACTCCCTGGCCCACAAAATAGCTGACGAGGTCGCGCGCCCGCGCATTGCCCGCGGCCGCCGATCGATCGATCGAGTTGAAGGCATCGCGGCTGATGATACTCTGCAGCGGCATCGGCAGCGCGCCGGGACTGTCGGGGCCGTGATCCCACGCATCGGTCCAGACCGAGCGCAACTGCCGCGCCGGCTTCCCGGTGCGGCCTTTGGAGCGGACGGCGTCGCGCGACGAGGCCGCGATCATTTTTTCGCGGAAGATCTCTGATGTCTCGGACTCGACCGTGGCCAGCCACACCGAGCCGGTCCATGCCCCGGCCGCGCCCATCGCCATGCACGCCGCCATCTGACGCCCGGTCATGATGCCGCCGGCGGCCAGCACCGGCACGTCGCGCATCGGCTTGATCGCCTTGATTACCTCGGGCACCAGCACCATGGTGGAAACCTCGCCGCAATGGCCGCCGGCCTCGGTGCCCTGCACCACCAGAATATCGACGCCGGCTGCGACCTGGCGCAGCGCATGTTCCCTGGCGCCGACCAGGGCCGCGACCGGCACGCCGTGTTTCTTGCCGATCTCGATCATCGCTTTCGGCGGCACGCCCAGCGCGTTTGCAATCAGGCGGATAGGATGCCGGAACGAGGCCTCGAGCACTTCCAGCGCGCGGCCCGCGTCGAACGGCTGCGGCGCATTGTCGGCGACATTGGCCGTCGTTAGTTCGACGCCGTATTTCTTCAGCAGGTTGCGGGTGAAGGCGCGATGCTCCGGCGAAATCCGCGCCTCCAGGCTTTTCCATGTGACGTCCTTTTCGCCCGCCGTCGAGATGTTCTCGGGGATCAGCACATCCAACCCATAGGGCTTGCCGTCGACGTGGTCGTCGATCCATTTCAGTTCCTGCTCGATCGATGCGGGCGAGTGGGTGGTGGCGCCGAGTACGCCAAAACCTCCGGCGCGGCTTACGGCTGCAACCACGTCGCGGCAATGGCTGAAAGCCAGCAGGGGAAACTCAATTCCCAGCATGTCGCAGATCGGGGATTTCATGGTCGTTTACTCCCCTGCGGCAGCCGTTCGGCGCTGCTCGTTCTTGACTTGAATGTGCGAAGGCGAGGCTAGCGTATCGGGGGTTGGAATGCCAAGCGTAACGACGGCAACGTCATTGTGAGCGTGAGCGAAGTCACCCAGATCAAGAAGGAAGACTGGATTGCTTCGCCGCAAGTGCTCCTCGCGATGACGTTCAAAGCCATTCCGCAGGGCAAAATATGCCAACCGGCCTGTTGTTTTTGCCCCTTGCTCTTTTAGCCATCGGGTAGAATGTTGTTGCGTAATTCGAGAAGACTTGAGGGAGCCGCGATACATGCCCGCCCCGCAATCAGTCCCCGGCAAAGCCACCGAAACCTATGATGTCGTCGTGGTCGGCGCCGGCTTCGCCGGAATGTACATGCTGCACCGGCTGCGTGGGCTGGGATTGAAGGTAAGGGTCTACGAACAGGGCGGCGATGTCGGCGGCACCTGGTACTGGAACCGCTATCCCGGGGCGCGCTGCGATGTCGAGAGCATGCAGTATTCCTATTCGTTCTCCGACGATCTGCAGCAGGAGTGGGACTGGAGCGAACGCTATGCGCCGCAGCCGGAAATTCTGAAATACGCCAACCACGTCGCCGACCGTTTTGACTTGCGCACCGATATCCAGTTCGACACCCGCGTCGTTCGCGCCGCATTCGGCGAGGGCGCCGACATCTGGTCGGTGACCACTTCCGGCGGCAATTCCGTGACGGCAAAATACGTCGTGCTCGCCACCGGCTGCCTGTCGAATGCGCGGACGCCCGACATCAAGGGCCTCGCCGGTTTCAAGGGCAAGGTCTATCACACCGGCCACTGGCCACATCAGCGGATAGATTTTACCGGCCGGCGCGTTGGCGTGATCGGCACGGGGTCGTCGGCGATTCAGGCGGTACCCGTGATTGCCGGGCAGGCCAGCCATCTCACGGTGTTTCAGCGCACGCCGAACTTCAGCATTCCCGCCCGCAACGCCGCGCTGACGGCGGAGGAGCGCGCTGCATTTCGCGCCAACTATCCCGAAATCAGGCGCTTTGCGCGTGAAGAGGCGCGCAACGGCATCTATTCCGAACTGCCCGATCGCGGCGCGCTTGACGACGGCGACAACGAGCGGCGCGCAAAATACGAAGCGCGCTGGAGTCGCGGCGGGCTCACCTTCATGTCGGTCTACAACAATCTGGCGCTCGACAGGGCGGCCAACGACACCGCCGCCGATTTCGTCCGCGACAAGATCGCCGAGGTCGTCAAGGATCCGCAGACCGCAAAACTCTTGCAGCCGAACAACCATCCGATCGGCTCAAAACGCATCTGCATCGATACCGAATATTATGCCACCTTCAATCGTCCCAACGTGACGCTGGTCGATATCGGGTCCAATCCGATCGAGGAAATCCTGCCCAATGCGGTGCGCACCGGGCTTGGGGACTACGAGGTCGATGCGCTGGTGCTGGCGACCGGCTTTGATGCGATGACGGGCTCTGTCGCCAGGATCGACATTCGCGGCCGCGACGGGCAGACGTTGAATCAAAAATGGGCCGAAGGTCCCAAAACCTATCTGGGCCTGATGAGCGCGGGTTTTCCGAACCTGTTTATCATCACCGGTCCCGGCAGCCCGTCGGTGCTATCCAACATGATCGTCTCGATCGAACAACATGTCGACTGGATCACCGACTGCGTCGCCTGGATGCGCGAACGCGGCCTCGATACCATGGAAGCGAAGCGGGAGGCCGAGGACAACTGGGTGGCGCATGTCAACGAAGTCGCCCATCGCACACTTTATCCGCAGGCCAATTCCTGGTACATGGGCGCCAACATCCCCGGCAAGCCGCAGATCTTCATGCCCTATATCGGTGGCGTCGGCGTCTATCGCCAGATCTGCAACGACATCGCTGCCAAGGGCTATGAGGGATTCAAGATGATGGGGGCGGATTCGCTGAAACGGGCGGCGTCATCCTGAGAATCTACGCCTTTTCCGTCATTGCGGGGAGCGAAGCGACGCATCCAGAGCCCGAAAGGAAGTCTGGATCGCTTCGCTCCGCTCGCAATGACGATGACGAACCGCTTGTCGCCAAACTTCGAAATATTCCTGGAGCCAACTGAATGACCGATGCAGCCGTGACCGACCCATCCGCCTATACGCCGCCGAAAGTCTGGAACTGGAACAAGGAAAGCGGCGGCCGGTTTGCCGGCATCAACCGCCCGATCGCCGGTCCCACCCATGACAAGGAGTTGCCGGTCGGCCGCCATCCGCTTCAGCTCTATTCGCTGGCCACCCCGAACGGCGTCAAGGTCACGGTGATGCTGGAAGAGTTGCTGGCATCGGGCCACAGTGGCGCGGAGTACGATGCGTGGCTGATCAAGATCGACGGTAACCAGTTCGGCAGCGGCTTTGTCGCGGTCAATCCGAACTCCAAGATACCGGCACTGATGGACCATAGCGGACCGATGCCGATCAGGGTGTTTGAATCGGGCGCGATATTGATGCATCTGGCCGAGAAATTCGGGGCATTGCTGCCGGCCGGTGGCCAGATGCGGGCCGAATGCCTGTCGTGGCTGTTCTGGCAAATGGGCAGCGCGCCTTTTCTCGGCGGCGGATTTGGCCACTTCTATGCCTACGCGCCGGCCAAGATCGAATACGCGATCGACCGCTACGCCATGGAAGTGAAGCGCCAACTCGACGTGCTCGACCGCCGCCTCGCCGACAACGAGTATCTCGCAGGCGCCGACTACACCATCGCCGACATCGCGGTCTGGCCCTGGTACGGCGGCCTGGTCAAGGGGGTCCTGTATGACGCCGGCGAATTCCTGAGCGTGCAGGACTACAAAAACCTGCAGCGCTGGACCGACGCCATCGCCAAACGCCCGGCCGTGCAGCGCGGCCGCATGGTAAACCGCGTCTGGGGCGAACCCTCCAGCCAGTTGCACGAGCGCCACGATGCCAGCGATTTCGAGACGAAGACACAGGACAAGATCGGCGAACCGGTGAAGGCGTAACCTGGTTCACCTCGCGCCCCGCTTGCGGGGAGAGGTCGGATCGGATCCGACGCGCCGCGGCGCCAATGAAGCGGGCTACAACTCAACGGGGAAGCAGATGCAGTTCAAACACGTCACGCTCGACATCGACGGGCCGGTTGCCGTTCTGAAACTCGATCATCAGCAGGTGATGAATGCGGTGTCGATCGACATGCTCGGCGGTCTCGCCGAGGCGCTCGACGCCATCGACGAAAACCGCGCCGAAGTCCGTTGTCTGGTCATCACGGGCGCCGGCCGCGCATTTTGCACCGGCGCCAATCTGCAGGGCCGCAACAACCAGAAGCCGGGCAAGAGCAACGCCGGCGCCGCACTTGAAACCGCGTTCCATCCGTTCCTGCGGCGGCTGCGCAACCTGCATTGCCCGATCGTGACTTCGGTGAACGGTCCGGCGGCCGGCGCCGGCATGAGCTTTGCGCTGATGGGCGACATGATCCTGTGCGCGCGCTCGTCATATTTTCTACAGGCGTTCCGCCGCATCGGCCTTGTTCCCGACTGCGGCTCGACCTGGCTGTTGCCGCGGCTGATCGGTAGGGCGCGCTCGGTCGAACTGTCGCTGATGGGTGAACGGCTATCGGCCGAGAAGGCGCTGGAATGGGGCCTGGTCAACCGGGTCTATGACGACGCTGCCCTGATGGACGAGACCATGAAGCTCGCGCACGAGCTTGCCAGCGGGCCGACGCTGGCGCTGTCGCTGATCCGCAAATTATACTGGGAAAGCCCGGACAATTCGTTCGAGGATCAGCTCAACCTGGAGTTCGAGTCGCAACGGATCGCCGGGGCGGCGGAAGATTTCAAGGAGGGCGTCACCGCGTTCCTGGAGAAACGCCCGGCGAAATTCAAAGGCAAATGATCGAGGCTCAACTCGGACGCTGCCTTGCCGCCCGGCATGAGGAGGCAACGGGCGTACCGAGTCCGGGACACAGGGCGCACTACTTCCCCAGCCATTTCGGCGGACGCTTTTCCGAAAACGCCTTCGGACCCTCGATATAGTCCTGCGACGCCGCCATCGCCTTCACTGCCGGATATTCGCGCTGTTCCGTGATCGCCTGCTCCAGCGAGACCGCGAGTCCCTTCTGGATCGCCTGCTTGGAGGCGCGGATCGACATCGGCGAGTTCTTGCAGATGGTCTCGGCCCAGCGCTCCGCCGCGATTAGTGCTTCACCTGCCGGCACCACCTCGTTGACGAAGCCGAGTTCATGGCCTTCGCGGGCAGAGACGTGGCGCGCGGTCAGGATCATGCCCATGGCGCGCTTGAGCCCGACCTGGCGCGGCAGCCGCTGCAGGCCGCCGGCGAGAGCGGCAAGGCCGACGCGCGGCTCGGGCAAAGCGAATGTCGCGTTCTCGGAGGCAATGATGAGGTCGCAGGCCAGCGCAATCTCAAAGCCGCCGCCCATCGCCACGCCATTGACGGCGGCGATGATCGGCTTGTCGCAGTCGAAGCGCGACGTCAGCCCGGCAAACCCGCCCTTGTCCCAGCCGCGTTTTCCCCCCGCTGCCTGCCATTTCAGGTCGTTGCCGGCGCAGAACGCCTTGTCGCCGGCGCCGGTGACGATAGCGACCCATTGCTCGGGATCGGAACAGAAATCGTCGAACACCCTGTTGAGCTCGAAATGCGCGTCGATATGCAGCGCGTTGTACACTTCCGGGCGCGACAGCGTCACGACCGTGATCGGCCCCTTGCGCGTGACCTTGGAAAATTTCAGATCCATGTTTGCTCCCGTTATCTTGTCGTGGGGGGAAAGCATTGAGGCAGAGCGTGGCGACGCCAGGGGTACGCTTCTCTCTTGCCTCGTCCCGCTCTTGCGCGGAGAGGCGAAGAAATCAATTCACCTGCCGGTCTTTCCCCGCCCAATAGGGATCGCGCAGATGGCGCCGCAAAATCTTCCCCGACGCGTTGCGCGGCAATGCGTCGATGAAGTCGACCGATTTCGGCGTCTTGAAGCCGGCGATGCGCTCGCGGGTGAAGCCGATGATATCAGATGCGGTCGCTTTCTTGCCCGGCTTCATCACCACGATCGCCTTGACCGCTTCGCCCCAGACGTCGTCGGGCACGCCGACCACGGCGGCTTCGGCGACGTCGGGATGGTCGCAGATCGCGCTTTCGACCTCGGCCGGGTAGATGTTTTCGCCGCCCGAGATGATCATGTCCTTGATGCGGTCGTGGATATAAAGATAGCCGTCGCCGTCCAGGTAGCCGGCGTCTCCGGTGCGCAGCCAGCCCTCGCTGTCGAGCGTTCTGGCGGTGGCCTCCGGCAAATTCCAGTAGCCGGCCATGTTGGAGCCGGAGCGCGTCGCGATCTCGCCGACTTCGCCGGGTGGCAATCGCTTGCCATCGGCATCGAGGATCGCGAGTTCAACGCCCGGCAAGGCCTTGCCGGCCGAGCGCATGCGGTCCAGTCCCTCGACATGATCTTCGGGCGGAAGCGCCACGATGGTGCCGGTGGTTTCGGTCATGCCGTACATCTGCACGAAGCCGCAGCCGAACACCTCGATGCACTCCTTGAGGAGGGCGGCGGGAATGGGGGAGGCGCCATAGAGCATGTATTTCAGCCGCGAGAAGTCGACCTCGCGCGCGCGCGGCTGCCGCACCACGAATTGCATCGCGGCCGGAACCATGAACAGTTTTGTAATCCCGGACTGCTCGAAAAAATCCAGCACCTTGGTGGGGTCGAATTCCCTCGATATGACGCCCTTGGCGCCATGATAGAGACCCAGCACGCCCCAGCCCGAGCCGCCGATGTGGAAGATCGGCATCGCCACCAGCGAGACGTCATCCTCGGTCCACTTGTTCCAGTCGGGCTTTTCGCCCCCGCCGGTCTCCACCAGATTGAGAAAATTGGCATGCGACAGCATCGCGCCCTTTGGTTTGCCCGTGGTGCCGGAGGTGTAAAGCTGGATCGCGATATCCCGCGGGGTGATGGGGACATTCGGGTCACCACCGCTTTGGACGTCACGCCATGCGGCGAGACCAAGCCAGCCGGGCGGCGCGCCGCCTTCGGTGGCGACAAGGGTGCGCACGTCAGGCAGTTGCGACTCGATGTTGGCGACCTGCTCGACAAATTCGGGTCCGGCGAACAGCACCGGCGCCCTGCAATCCCCGACGATGAAAGCGATCTCGGGTCCGGCAAGCCGCCAGTTGACCGGCGCCATCACCACATTGGCTTTCATTGCGCCAAGCAGCAACTCGAAATAGATGTCGCTGTTCTTGCCGAGATAGGCGATGCGCTCCCCCGGCATGACGCCGAGCGCAATCAGCCCGTTGGCGACGCGATTGGTCAGGATGTCCAGTTCTGCGAAGCTGGTCTGGCGGCCTTCGAATTCGAACGCAATCGCGTTGCCGCGGGATTTCGCCCGCGCGCGCACCATGTCGGCAAGGTTTGCCGGTTGTTCCGAGGCGGACATGTTTCTCCCCGTAAGCTTGTTGCTTGTTACTGCGATATTGGCGTTCACCCCCGCGCCGCGCGGTCTTTTTCGTTCTGCGCCTTGATCTGTTCGCGCGCCTGGGTCCAGTCGGCGTCGGACCAGTCGCGCAACTGATAGAAATTGCCGCCCATCGCGAGCGCCTGGCCGCCGTCCATCGCGATGGTCTCGCCGTTGATCCAGTCGCAGCCGCCCGAAATCAGGAATACCGCGAGATTCTGCAACTCTTCCATTTTTCCGACCCGGCCCATCGGGTTCAATGCGACGGTGCGCGCGCCGGCTTCATCGCCGGGCTTGATGCGCTTGCTCATGCCCTCGGTCGGGATTTCGCCGGGCGCGATGGTGTTGAGCCGGATGCCGTAATGTCCCCATTCCGTCGCCAGCGACATGGTCATGGCATGAATCGCGGACTTGCTCATCGCCGAGGGCACGACATAGGGGCTGCCGTTGCGAACCCATGTCACCGATATCGACACCACATTGCCGCGATGCTTGCCGGCGATCCAGCGCCTGCCCACCGCATGGGTCACATAAAATGTGCCGTGCATGACGATATTGGCTATCGCATCGAAGCCGCGCGGCGTCAGATCCTGGGTGCGCGAGATGAAATTGCCGGCGGCGTTGTTGATGAGGTCGGTGAGGGGGCCCTCGGTGAAAATCGTCGCAATCATTTCATCGACCGCGAGCGGGTTTCTGATATCGACGCCATGGCTCGTCACCCTGCCGCCATGAAGGTCCATCAGTTCGGTCGCGGTCTCGTCGCAGACGCTCTTGCGGCGACCGCAGATGTGCACCTCGGCGCCCAGTTCGAGGAAGCGCGCCGCCATCGATTTGCCGAGCCCGGTTCCGCCGCCGGTGACAAGAATGCGCCGGCCCGCAAGAAGCTGTTGGTTGAACATCGTTTCCACCCAAATGGATTGATTGCCAATTGGTTGATTGACTAAAACCGGACAACGCCGTTCTGTAAAGCGGCAACAACGAAGAAGAGCGGAGGGGAACTCTCATGGATGATCGCGTACGGGTGTCGGTCTCGCAAGGCGTCGCCGATGTCCGCCTGGTGCGGGCGGACAAGATGAACGCGCTGGATGCTGCGATGTTCGATGCGCTGGTCGCCACCTCGGGCCGGCTCGCCGGCGAAAAAGGCTTGCGGGCGGTAGTATTGTCCGGCGAGGGCCGGGCGTTTTGCGCCGGCCTCGACATGGACCGTTTCGCGGCGATGAAGGAAAACAGCGGCGATGGGATCGTGGGCGGCGAAAAGCGCGACCTGGCCGCGCGCACCCACGGCCTCGCCAATTTTCCGCAGCAGGCGGTCTGGGGATGGCGGCAATTGCCGGTGCCGGTAATTGCCGCGATTCAGGGCGTGGCGTTCGGCGGCGGTTTTCAGCTCGCGCTTGGCGCCGACATGCGATTTCTCAGCCCCGATGCGCGGATGTCGATCATGGAGATCAAATGGGGGCTGGTGCCTGATATGGCGGGGACGCCGATCCTGGCCGGCCTGGTGCGCGACGATATCCTGCGCGAGCTGACCTACACCGGGCGGATCTTTTCCGCGCAGGAAGCCATGGGTTACGGCCTGGCCACGCGGACCTGCGACGACCCGCGCGCCGCAGCCTTTGAGGTCGCGCGCGAGATCGCGGACAAAAGTCCGGAGGCGATCCGCGCCGCCAAGCGCATGCTGAACAATCTCTCGGTCGATCCGGCCGCGGCGTTGCTTGCCGAATCCGTCGAGCAGATGAAACTGATGGGCGGGCCCAACCAGCTCGAGGCCGTGCGCGCCAATATCGACAAGCGCGCGCCGCGCTTCGCCGACGTTTGAGCAATATCCAAGCCTCACTCAGGATGAGGGCACGATCGTTGGTCTTCCCGCTCCATTCCTGGTCTTGCGCCGCACCCCAAAAATTGCGACTGAATGGCTGCCGGCAGTTTTGTGGAGCCGTCAGCCATGTCGTCCCAGACCATGCCTTCCGACGTCGATATCCGGTCCAATCGCGCTGACGATGCGCTGGCGCTCGAGGAAGACGCCCGGCTGCGGAACGATATACGGCTGCTGGGACGCATCCTCGGCGACACCGTGCGCGATCAGGAAGGCGCCGATGTGTTCGATCTGGTCGAGCGCATCCGGCAGACCTCGATCCGGTTCCACCGCGATGACGACAGGCCGGCGCGGCGCGAACTCGAGATCATCCTCGACGGCATGTCGATCAGCCAAACCGTGCGCATCGTCCGCGCCTTCAGTTATTTTTCGCATCTTGCCAACATTGCCGAAGATCAGAACAACATCCGGCAGATGCGGGCGCGCGCCAGCGCCGGCGGGGCGCCGGGTCCTGGAACGCTCGCGCTGACGCTGGCGCATGCACGGACGGCCGGCTTCAGCGCCGCCGATCTGCGGCGCTTTTTCGCCGAAGCGCTGGTCAGTCCGGTCCTGACCGCGCACCCGACCGAAGTGCGCCGCAAGAGCACGATCGATCGCGAAATGGAGATCGCGGCATTGCTGGACCGGCGCGAGCGCGTCCAGCTTACGCCGCAAGAGATTGAGACGGACGGCGAGCAGTTGCGCCGCGAGGTGCTGACGCTGTGGCAGACCAATCTCTTGCGCCGTACCAAGCTCACGGTGCTCGACGAGGTCGCCAACGGTCTGTCTTTTTATGACTACACCTTCCTGCATGAGGTGCCGCGGCTGCACTGCGCGCTCGAGGACCGGCTGAACGAAGGCGATAGCGCGGCGCCCGCAGAGCTCGCCTCGTTCCTGCGGATGGGAAGCTGGATCGGCGGCGACCGCGACGGCAATCCCTTCGTCACGGCGGAGGTGATGCGCGGAACGCTGCGCATGCAGAGCAGCCGCATACTGCGCTTTTATCTCGAGGAACTGCATGCGCTCGGCGCCGAACTGTCGCTCGCCGCGCATCTTGCCGGCGTCTCGAAGGATCTGCGCGCGCTCGCCGCGCGCTCGCCCGATACTTCGCCGCACCGAAGCGGCGAGCCCTACCGGCTGGCGGTGTCCGGAATCTACGCCCGGCTCACCGCGACCGCGTTGAAGCTGGATGTGGAAACCACCCGGCAGCCGGTCGGAGAAGCGGCTGCCTATGACAGCGTGAAGGAATTCAAGACCGATCTCGATATTCTCTATCGCTCGCTGGTATCGAACAATTCGCGCGTGATCGCGCGCGGGCGGTTGCGGCTGTTGCGCCGGGCGGTGGATTGTTTCGGCTTTCACCTCGCAAGCCTCGACATGCGGCAAAACTCCGCGGTGCACGAACGCACGGTCGCCGAGCTGATCGATGCGGCCACGCCCGGCATGTCCTATCTGGCGCTGAACGAAGAGGCGCGCATCGCGCTCCTTTCCAGTGAGCTGCGCAATGCGAGGCCGCTGACCTCGAGCTTCGTGAAATACAGCGACGAGACGCTGGGCGAACTCGCGGTCTTTCATGAGGCCGCCAAGGCGCACAGCCGGTTCGGCGCGGAGGCGATCCCCCAATGCATTATTTCGATGTGCAAGGGGGTGTCCGACATGCTGGAGGTGGCGCTGCTGCTGAAAGAAGCCGGCCTGGTCGATCCCTCCGGCCGCAGCGCGATCAACATCGTGCCGCTGTTCGAGACCATCGAGGATTTGCAGGCTTCAAGCGCCATCATGGACCGGATGCTGTCGATGCACGATTACCGCAAACTGGTGGACAGCCGCGGCGCGGTGCAGGAAGTGATGCTCGGCTATTCCGACAGCAACAAGGATGGCGGCTTCGTCACTTCGGGCTGGGAACTCTACAAGGCCGAGATCGGCCTGATCGAAGTGTTCGATCGCCATCACGTGCGCTTGAGGCTGTTTCACGGCCGCGGCGGCTCGGTCGGCCGCGGCGGCGGGCCGAGCTATGATGCCATCATTGCGCAGCCGGGCGGCGCGGTGAACGGCCAGATCAGGATCACCGAACAGGGCGAGATCATCTCCAGCAAATATTCCAACGCCGAAGTCGGCCGCAACAATCTGGAAATTCTCGCGGCTGCAACACTCCAGGCAAGTTTGCTTCAGCCCAGGCACAGCGCGCCATCGGGAGAATATTTGAAGGCGATGGAACAGTTGTCGGCGCTGGCGTTCAAGGCCTATCGCGGACTGGTCTACGAAACCGAAGGCTTTGCGGACTATTTTTGGGCTTCCACGGTGATTACCGAAATAGCCACGCTCAACATCGGCAGCCGTCCGGCCTCGCGCAAGAAGACCCGGGAGATCGAGGATCTTCGCGCCATCCCCTGGGTGTTCAGCTGGGCGCAATGCCGGCTGATGCTGCCGGGATGGTACGGCTTCGGCAGCGCGGTCGAGAGCTGGATATCGCAAAATCCAGACAAGGGCATGCCGTTCCTGAGGGAACTCTACCGCGAATGGCCTTTCTTCCGCACTTTGCTGTCGAACATGGACATGGTGCTGGCCAAGAGCTCGATCGCCATCGCCTCGCGCTATGCGGAACTGGTTCCGGATGCGGACTTGCGCGAGAAAATCTTCGGGCGCATTCGAAGCGAATGGCAGAGCTCGATCGAGAAGCTGCTGGACATCATGGGGCAGGAGCGTCTGCTGCAGGGCAACCCGCTACTGGAGCGCTCGATCCGCAATCGTTTTCCCTATCTTGATCCGCTCAACCATGTGCAGGTCGAACTGCTCAAGGAGCATCGCGCGCAGAATCCCGACGAACAGGTGCTGCGCGGCATCCAGATCACCATCAACGGAATTTCGGCGGGGTTGAGGAATAGCGGGTGAGGCGAGAGGCGAATGGCAAGTAGCGAAGGGACTTTTCTCTATTCGCTATTCGCCACTCCCTATTCGCCCTCTTCAGATCGCATCCCAATTGAAAATATCCGCGGAGCGGTCCAGCTTGTAGAACGACGATTTCAGCGCCGGCATGCCGTGCTCGGCGATCGTCTGCGGCGTCCACCCTTCGCCGCGGTGGATCGAGCGCAAGGGGCGCGACTGTCCCATCAGGAAAATCTCGTTCATGCGCACCGCAAAGATCTGTCCGGTGACGTCGCTGGCGGCCTCGCTGAGCAGGAAGGCGCACAATGGCGCGATCTTCTCCGGGCCCATCTGCTGAATTTTTGCCACGCGGGCCTTTTCGGCCTCGGTTTCGGTCGGGATCGTCCCGATCAGCCGGCTCCAGGCGAATGGCGAGACACAGTTGGAACGGACATGAAAGCGCTCCATGTCGAGCGCGATTGATTTCGACAGTCCGACGATGCCGAGCTTCGCCGCGGCGTAATTGGCCTGGCCGTAATTGCCGACCAGGCCGGAGGTCGAGGTGAAGTGCACGAAGGCGCCGCTCTCCTGCTCGCGGAACAGCCTTGCCGCGGCATGCGAAACATAGAACGAGCCCAACAGATGCACCTTGATGACGGATTCGAAGGCGTCGATGCTCATGCGATGGAAAATCGCATCGCGCAGGATGCCGGCATTGTTGACCACGCCATCGAGTTTTCCAAAACTGTCGATCGCGGTCTTGACGATTTTGCCGGCGGGGATGGCTTCGGCGACGCTCTCGAAATTCCCAACCGCGATGCCGCCGCGCTTCCTGATTTCGTCGACCACCTCCTCCGCGGGCGCGGCACTCGATCCCGAGCCGTCGGCGGCACCCCCGGGATCGTTGACCACGACCTTGGCGCCTTCGGCGGCGCAGAGCAGCGCGATTTCGCGTCCGATGCCGCGCCCGGCGCCGGTAACGATGACGACCTTGCCTTCGAGTGATTTACCCTGCGCCACGATTGCCTCCCGTTGTCCTTGTGGAAATGTTTCGATGTTGCCGC
>Ga0116129_1000603_pt1 | contig 22577 bp, 10 predicted proteins | sample June2015DPH_17_2_FD_89732 | JGI IMG/M metagenome (GOLD analysis project Ga0116129, IMG submission 89732) | Peatland microbial communities from SPRUCE experiment site at the Marcell Experimental Forest, Minnesota, USA - June2015DPH_17_10 | ecosystem: Environmental > Terrestrial > Soil > Wetlands...
ACCGCGACCAGGAAGAACAGTCGCTGCAAAACCTGGGCGATCCGCCGTCGGAGTTTACATCCCGCGGCGCAGCCGATGTTGGCGGCAGCGCGGGCTTTGCCAATCCGTATCAAGACGTTACCGGAAACCCCGCGGTATCGGAGGCAAATCCCTTCCCCTACATCCGGCCGAGCAAGGGAGCCACACTCAACTGGAGCCAATACGCCGAGGCGGACCTTTCGGCCTTCGCGGCTAACTACAACGTTCCCTACACCTACAACTACAACCTGAACATTCAACGCGCCTTTGGCGGCAATTATATTGCTCAGATCGCCTATGTGGGTTCGGTCAGCCACCGCCTGACGAATCAAAATGAAGGGGACCAGATCACCACTGCCGGTCACGCAGCTTGCCTCGCCGCCGGCTCCGGATGCAATCTGGCCTCTATCCATCTTGATAATCCGCAATACACCGCCCAGCCGGCGGTGGTTCCTGGTTCGGTGAACGCGAACTCGCCCAACGGCATTCCCTGGTACCTGTCCGTGGCTGAGCAGGAATCGGAGGGTTCCTCGAACTACAATTCCTTCCAGGCGAGCCTGCAAAAAGCTCTGTCCCACGGATTGCAGTTCTCGCTCGCCTACACTTACTCTCACTCACTGGACGACGGTTCAGGCTATGAGAGCGGCTTTGGCGGGTCAACCGGACGTACCATCAACTGGGAGCCCGGCTTCCAAAATCTCAACTATGGCAGCTCGGATTTCGATGCCCGCCAACGCCTGTCGGCCGGCTATGTGTACGCCGTGCCGGTGGCGGGATTCATGCGCAGCAGCGCAATCCTCAGGGAGACTTTGAGCGGCTGGGGAGTGGGCGGCGTCACCGCATTCCAGAGCGGATTCCCGGTCGGAATCAACGCAGGGGGCTCCTACAACTCCGGCTGGTGCGATGAATTTGAATATTTCGGATGCCCCGATGTTCCCAACACCAGCAGCTTCACTGTCCAAAAAGAAAACATCAGATCAGCCAGTCATCAGGCCTTTGCCACGGGATCGTTTTCACCGCAGCCGACTGGAACCTTCGGCAACACGCCCCGCAATTACTTCAATGGACCTGGGTACGACTACACCAACCTCCAACTCTCCAAAAACATTCACTTCAGCTCCGACGGCACCCGGTACGTGCAATTGCGTCTGGAAGCCTTCAACGCTTTCAACCATGCCAACTTTGCGGCACCTGCGAGTAACTTCCTGAGCCCGACGTTCGGCGCAGTCAGCAGTGTACAGATCAGCGCGGATCCAAACGGGGATCCGTCGCCCGGCCGATCAGTCCAACTGGCCGGCAAATTCTACTTCTAAGTTTCTGACTGGAAGCAGAGCCAGACCAATCACAACAACGAAAGGGCGCTCAATTGAGCGCCCTTTTGCTGTTGCATGGAGGAACTGTGCGGAAGCAGCAGTGAAGGATTTCAGCGCAACATGCCACGGCTGGAGCTTGCGGGAAATCGAAGCCGCGAATCAGCCTAAAAGGCGCAGTAGATGCAATTGTGGAGCCGTTAAGTGCATTGTTAGAGATAACTGCCAATAAGTTGAAGGATGCCTTTTCGGAGGTCTATTTTCTTTCCGTTGGAGTTCTCTTCAGGAGGAAGGGCTCCCGCTCCGGCCGAGATCTTGGCGGGTCAACACCGGGGTGAAACTCTTGTGAGTTACGATTCAGATCAACCCAGTCTCCGTCCGCTGTCGAAGCTTGCCATCGACTGGGCGGAAGACTGCGACGCGACCATCATACGCCATTGTCCGGTTTGTGACAGCGATTCGATCATCGCCCACGTGCGCCCGTCGCAAAGAGGCGCATGAAGAGGATCACGACTGGATCAAGATTCGTCGTGGCCGCTGCGCCAAATGCGGGAGGACCTCTGCCTTCCTGCCGGTGTTTTCTCTCCCTTACACGCATTAGAGCATGTTCGCGCCATGCCGCGGTCGTGGTCGTTGCCGGGGTCCTAATAGATATCTATGTATGGAATTTCGACAGCTTTTTTCTTGATAGGGCTGCACTCAAGCTTCGAGTTCGCCGCATCCAGATGGATTCGTCATGGCTGCTTCAGCATACGCCTGTTTACCCGCCTCAACACCACTCGCCAGCCACTGCTGCAGCGACCGCTGCGGCTTCGTTCTGGCCGCCAAACCGGAGTTTACTCACCAACTAAGGGGTTACTTCCGGATTGTATAAATGCTCAGTCAGTGAGGAGCGTGAAGAGCACGACTCGCAATATAATGCCTGTGGGGTACCGCACTCATGTTGAAATGGAACGCGACCTATGTTCTCCTGCCATTCTGCGCGGCCACTTTTATCGCCATCTCGCCAGTGTCCGACTCACCCCAATTGGAGCGAGCCACAACCCAAGCTATCGTTTTGGGAGAAATTTCAGCCACTATCGTGAATAAGATCGACGCAAGAAAAAACCGCGCGGGCGATGCGGTCATGGCAAAGTCGATCCAGGCGACAACGCTCCTCAATGGGATTACGATTCCCGCCGGTTCTGTGCTCGAAGGCCATATCAATTCCGTCGTTCCGTCTGAGGATAAGGGCGACTCGACACTGGTCTTAACCTTTGACAGGCTCGCGATCAAGAATGGCAAAGAAATCCAGATCAAGGCCACGGTTCTCAATGTCGTAAGCGCCCCGCCTCTAATCCCGCGGGAGCCAGCTAGTGGTACCCCAATGGGCAATCGGGTGGGCGAGCCAGTCAACAACTCGCCGAGCCAGGACAATAACGATTCCAGCTCTCACCCCATCTCGGGACTCACTCTTTCCAGTTCGGTTAAAGACCCCACCTCAGCTACGCTCACTCAAACAAAAAAGAATATTCACCTAACGAGTGACATCCTGATCATTGTCTCCATCGCCACAGTTTCTATACCCCAAGGTAATTCCCCAAATTAGGTTTGGCCTTAGACCGAACTACCTGCCGCGCCGGGAGCAGCGAGCAACCCGGCTGATTGGTGGAAAATCCTAATTTAGGACCAGGTCAGCTCACAAGGTCTGTGGAAAAACAAATTGAGACACTAGCTCTAGGGGCTGTCGAAAATAAGCCTCATCAACACGCTATGGCAGCCGGGAAGCCGGGGATCGTACCGCAGTTGCTTGCAAACTATGAGATGCCTCGACGATTTGCTTTTGTGGGGCGCCGGCGAAAATTGGCCATATCGAAAAGAACGACCCGTAGCCCGGCATCGGCGGACGTTCAGATTTCTACGTTTTCTCTTAATCGTTCACACCTATCCTTGAATCCAGCTTCAGGTCAGGTTGGTGCGATCCCTTCAGCAGCTCTGGCTGCAGTGACAATATTGGGATCTCCAGCATCGACATCCAAAGACTCATCGACGCGGGTAGACAGTGTCAACCTCGGATCGAGTGGATCGAAAAGCCGCACCATTGGCGAGGCTGAAGGCCATCGGCAAGCTCGTTCGGGAGGGTGAAAGAGCCGAAAAGAGGGCCGCAGATACGGCGTTGCGCGGAAACTTCAAAGCACACATCTGGGACGATGACTCTCTCCATCGGCTCCCCGAGCCACTTTGAAATACCATTTCCCATCGGCGAGATGAAAGATCTGAGGCACAATCGCCGCTTTTCTAGGGGAAGGTGGATGTCATTTTTGGAATCCAAAATTCAAGATATCTGAAATTTCATATTCCACGGCCCAGGGTATTGTGTGCAATTTGTTACTAAAATATTTATTTTCAGCAAAAAAGAAAGATCTTGATCTTCTCTTTCAGTTTGGAAGCTCAAATGCAATACGGCACGTGGCAAGTCGCCTCCATCGTTTCCTGGAAATGCGTTCTTAGATACGGCAATTCGCGGGGATGAGACCAAATTCAACCTTACTTGGCTAGCCGTTTCAACTCATTTACCCCAAATGCGAATCGAACTCAACCGACCAGAGAGACGCGGCGGCGCATTCCGAAGGGCGAGATTCTCTTCTGAAAGACCGTTTGTCTCCGACCAAATTTTCCGACCCACACCACCCAGCTTGTTGGAGGAGTTTCATCCATGCTATTTTTTCGATTGAAGGACGCAGCATTCTGCCTCTGTATCCTGGCAGTTGCCGGTTTTGTGGCCAATAACACAGCCCCTGTTTCTCAAGCACAGACCATCACAACCGGCGCACTGAGCGGTATTGTCGCCGACGCGACGGGCGCTGTGATTCCGGGTGCAACCGTGGTCGTGATTGATGCAGCCACAGACGCCAGGCAGACGGTGACGACCAACACCGCAGGTCGATATACGATTGGACTGCTCAAGCCCGGCGCGTACAAAGTCGTCGCCTCAACAAGCGGGATGAAGTCGGATACCCATGAAATCTCGGTAATTCTCGGCGTCACAGTCTCCGGAGACATCACCGTGACCCCGCAGGGCGACAACACAGTTATCGAAGTGAGTGCGAGCGTGCTGCCCCTGGTGGACACCCAGAACATAGCGTTGGCGACCACCTTCAACGAACAGCAGATTCAGGAGTTACCCATGCCGGGCGGCGACGTGACCACCGTGGCCTTTACTTTGCCGGGCGTCGTGGTGAATGCCGGCGGCGAATTTGGCAACTTCAGCTCGGACGGCTTGCCGGGGATTTCGAACCTCTTTGTGCTGAATGGATTTGATAATCAGGATCCGTTTCTCAATCTGAACAATTCAGGCAGTTCGAACCTGACTCTGGGCCAGGGCGAATTGGCGGACGCCACCGTCATCCAGAATGCCTATAACTCACAGTATGGCCGCGCTGCCGGCGCCATCGTAAGCTACACCACTAAATCGGGCGGCAACAAGTATCACGGCGAAGCATCCTACAACTATAACGGCACGGTGCTGAACGCCAACGGCTGGTTCAACAACCTGACCGGTACCCCCCGGCCGCACGCAGTCTCCAACGAATGGGCGCTGAACGGCGGCGGTCCCATCATCAAAGACAAGCTCTTTTTCTTTGCCGATTATGAGGGGCTGCACTATGTGCTGCCCGCCAGTGGGTTCGTGTCGCTGCCCACTCAGGAGTATGAAAATTACACTCTGAATAACATTCCGGCGGCATCTCAGGCTACCTACAACCAGATGTTCGGGCTCTATAACAATTCGCCGGTTCACTCCACTGCAACACCCTATACCGCGAGTAGCGGCGGATGCGGATCCCTGGCCGGAGTCGTCACCCCGGATGGCACAACTCTAGGTTCTGCCTCACCATGCGTGCTCAGCGGCTTTGCCCAGGCCAACAACATCAATCAGGAATTCCTCTTCACCGGGCGCGGCGACTGGGTCATCAACGACAAGCACAAGATCTATGGCCGCTTCAAGCTCGACCACGGCACGCAACCGACGGCAACCAGCTTCATCAACCCGGCTTTCAACGTCATCTCAACCCAGCCGGAATACGAAGGACAATTTAACGACAGCTACGCGATCTCCCCGAATTTGATCAACACGGTTGTGCTTGCGGCCAACTGGTACACAGCCTTCTTCGGGCCGCAAAGTGTCGCAGCCTCCCAGGCCGTGCTCCCCTTCTTCGGGGACCTCGACATCGGTGCCGATGGAAGCGGAACAGCCCAAATTCCCGGACTAAGCAATATCGGGATTTCTGACGGTGATCCTCAGGGAAGAAACGTGACCCAGTACCAAATCGAGGAAGACTTGAGCTGGACCCGCGGCAAGCATAGCCTCAAATTCGGCGCCAACTTCCGTCGCGACGATGTGGAGGACTTTGACGGGCAGGAAGAACAATTCTTTCCGCTGCTGGCCGTATTCAGTCTGAACGATATCGCACAAGGGGGGCTGAGCGCTCCCAATTCACAGTATGGCGGCGCCAATGAGTTCCAACAGGCCTTCCCCAATGCGGATACCGCGCACCTGGCCCTGTATAACCTCGGTGTTTACGCTCAGGACGAGTGGCAGATTCTACCCAAACTGAAGCTGACTGTTGGCGCCCGCGTTGACCGCACCGGATCACCGCTCTGCCGCGGTAACTGCTTCTCGCAATACAATGGAAACTTCCCCAATGCGGCTGCCTCCCTCACCAATCTTTATAGCAGCGAAATCACCCCGGCCAACGCTCATCCCTTCTCCGTAGAGCCGATTGAGTTCCAGCCCCGCTTCGGGATCAATTACCAGCTGGATGATAAGACGGTTATACGCACCGGCATGGGCTTCTTTGCCGATCTGTATCCGAACGTCTTCCTTGATTCTGCATTCGAGAATTTCCCCAACGACAATACCGAAACAATCCTTGCCGGCAACATTGCCGGCGCCGGAGCAGGCAGCATATATGCAAACGCAGCCGGCGGCAACACCGTAGTGCAGAATGGATTCGCCACCGGTTCCGTCACCACACTGAACAATGCCTTGACCGCACAAGGCATTCCTTTCAATCCGCCCACCCTTGGAGCCTTCTTTCCCGGAACCTTTCACGAGCCGGGGTATGTTGAATGGAGCCTGCAAATTCAGCGCCAGTTGAGCAAGAGCGACGGTATTTCCCTCACCTACGCAGGCAACCACGGCTACAACGAAATCATTCAGAACCCCTATGTCAACGCAGCTAGCGGAGAATTCAACAACGCCACAGGAACCTGGCAGCCGACATCCGCGGGGGCGTTCGCAGGACTCCCTGTCGCACCGCCCGATCCCGCCTTAAGCACGGTGAACTCGTTCACCAACAATGCACGCTCCAACTACAACGGCGTGAGTGTGAGCTATACGCACCAAGGCCACGGCGTGAATGGCCACCTCAGCTACACCTACAGCCATGATCTGGATGACACCTCAAACGGCGGCGTTGGTGACAACGAGCCCTTCAACCCTGGTTCGCTCGGCAAGCAACTCACTCCCTCTCTCATCGGCGCAGCGAACCTAAACTATTCCAATGCAGACTATGACATCCGCAACGACCTTGTGGGCGATCTGGTCTACGAAGAGCCATTCAAGGTGCATAATGCATTCGTCAACCCGCTTGTAAGCGGGTGGGTGCTCGCAGGCAAGGAGTATTACCGGTCCGGTGAGCCCTTCTCAGTTCTCAACAGCAACGTCATTGCGGGCTTTCCAGTCCTGGCAGGCCTTGGCTCAACGCTGTTGGCTCAGAGTGCCACCTCCGGCCCCCTGACCAACACCTGCGGCAGCAATCCGCATGCCGCGGTCAATACATCCTGCCTGGACGCAACCCAGTACGTGGGCGCGACCCAGAATACCTTTGGCAATGTGCGCCGCAACGCTTTTTACGGCCCGCATTATGCCGACACGGACGCGACTCTCACTAAGCAGATTGTGAAGAGAGAAGGCATCAATTTTGTTGTGGGTACTCAGATCTACAACCTCTTCAACCATCCCAACTTCGGCAACCCCGGCGGCACAAACGGAGACGGCAACTTTGGCCTGATCTCCAACACCCAGGCTCCTCCCACCAGCCCATATGGTTCGTTCCAGTCCGCAGCCGTTACGCAGCGTGTACTGGTAGTGACCGGAAAGATCACCTTCTAGTCAGCAACCTCAAACACAGAACGAAAGCCACGAAGGGCGTCCAACCGGGCGCCCTTTTGCTGTTGATCCCAATTTCATTCTGCTTGCCGCGCCAATCTCTCAGGGGCTGAATCCCCACCGCTCGCGGCGAGCTCGTTCATTGTTCGTCGAACCTTCTAAGGGATTTAGAATGACGTTCAACTGGAGAGATTTTGTAAGGTTGATTGGAGAAGGAGCAGAATAAGCGTGTGGTCCCGACCGTCTTGGCTGGATGCGTCTCTCCGCTTAGGATGCCTATATGGAGCAGCGCATTGGTCTGCCCAATCTTTTGTACCAGCAGATTGTTAGTGCAGCGCGGCGGGTAAAAGATATGACCCTTGGACTCTTCGGTCAGCCAAGCTGCAGGCGCTGGTGGTCGAGCGAACGCCCCTTCTTGTCTGTTTGATCTTGATGGCTCCTGCCCGAGCAGGCAGGGCTTCCTTCAGCCGCTTCTCCCTAGGCCCGCGCGCTGGCAGCTCGCGGCTTTTTGACTGCGGCCTTCTTAGCCGCTGGCTTCCTGAGGACGGTCTTCTTGGCTGCTTTCTTCGCCTTTGTTGCAGGAGCAGTCTTCTCCGAGGCTGATTTGGTCTTGGCTTTGTCACGGACCGCGAGCGTCTTGGTGGCAAGCTCCGCCTTCAGCTCGGCGTCAAACTCAGCCGGGGTCATTGGGCGGGCGGACTTGCGCAGGCGCTCGATGTCATAGAAGGCGCGCCGCTCGGTGAGGAAGACGTGGACCACGAAGTCGACGTAATCCAAAAGGATCCAGTCTCCCTGGCGGCGGCCCTCAACCGAGTGGGGAAAGGTGCCGAACTCCTTCTTGAGGCGGTGCTCGATCTCGTCAGCAATGGCAATGGCCTGCCGGTTGTTGCTGGCCGAGGTGACGAGGAAGAAATCAGACAGGCCGGCGTCAATGGAGTCGAGCTCCAGAATGCGGGTGTCCTCGCCCTTTTTCTCTTCGCAGGCCTGGGCGGCGGCTTGTACAAGAATTCGGGTTTGCTGAGCGGTGTCGTTGATCGTCATGCGGTGGGGCGAATCTCCAGTTTCAATCGTAGTCGCTTGCGGGGGCAGGGGCAAGCCGGGCGCCTCTACCGGCTAACGATAGAGCTGGCGGGAACGGATGTAATCGAGGACTGCAGGCGGCAGCAAGCGAGGCTCGGCCGCAGTTGGGGAGGATGCGATCCGGGCCTGGGCCTGAATCGGGTTCTGGATCGGGTTCTGGATCGGCTGATGGATCAGGTCGCGGATATGGGAGGCGCTGATGTCGAGATGGAGGCCGGAGAGCAGATAGAACGGAGACGCTTCCCCTGCCTCGTTGCGCAGCAGGCAGGTTCGCAACTCGGGATCCAGAACGAGCGGCGGGGCCGGGATCCCGGTCAGCTGAGGCGGAGAATCCATCGTGATCCCTTGCGGAAGCGCGGCCCGCAGATCGTTGAGCGGCTGGCCTGGACGCGAGGCGACGATCAGCGGGGCAACAAAAGGGATCTCCGCAGCGCGATGCCAGCGCCGAAGGCTGAAGAACGAATCCGCCCCCATGAGGCAAAACAAGGCTCCGCCGGAGGGAAACTCTCGGCGCAGGCGAACGAGTGTGTCCAGGGTGTAGTTGGGGCTCGCATGGGGCTTGGGGGCATCGGTCAGGGACACGACGAAGGCCGGATCGGCAGCGATCGCCAGCCGGGTCATGGCGACGCGATCCTCAAAGCCGGCGGTTGAGCCCCGCGGCTTGAGCGGCTGAGCGCCTACGGGGGCGAACAGGACGGTGTCGAGCGAAAGCGCTCTCCGGGCAGCGCGGGCCACGGCCAGATGGCCCTGATGCGGGGGGTCAAAACTGCCGCCGAAGAAGGCGACGCGCTTGCCGGCGATGGGATTGGGCTCCATCCGTCTATCGTACCTTGTGAAGAAACGCGCTCCCTCCCCTCCCCTCTGGTAGCCTTGACTTCATGCGTTACGTGATTGCACTTCTGGCCCTGGCGGGCGCGGTGGTTTCCGCACTGGCGCTCCAGGTTCACTACTCCACCGCGACCGAGCCCTGTGACATCAATGCCAAGTGGGATTGCGGCATTGTGAACCACAGTCCCTTCGCCGAGATCCTGCACATCCCGGTGGCGGCGGTTGGCATCGCTGGCTACCTGGCCATGGCAGGGCTGGCGCTGGCCCGGCGGCGCCGATTGCTGGCGGTGCTGGCCGTATGCGCGCTGGGGTTTTCGCTTTACCTTACCTATATCGAGAAGTATGTTCTCGAGGTCTATTGCATCTACTGCGTAACCTCCGCGGGGATTGTGACTTTGATGACGCTGCTGGGCCTGGGGTGGGCCATTGCGGACTGGGCAGCGCAGCGCAGCGCCTGAGATTGACCAGCCACTGAAGTCGCCCTCTTCGGACGCTGGACGCAACCGGCGCCAGCGGGCTCGTCCCGGAAACGCCTTCGTCCGCCTCCTGCCTTGATAAACTTGAACAGAACCGATGCTTAAGGGTAGATACGCACGCTGGATGTATGAGTGGGAGACGCGGCTGACGACGCGCGACGAGAATCGCGTGGTGCGGCCGCTCGAATGGGGTTTTGAGTGGATCGCGCCGTTTCTCCGGTCGCATGGCTTTGAAGCCATGGTCCCGGACCCGGAGACCTTACGCGACCCGGTGAAGGCCGAAGCAGCCATGGTCGAGATCAATGAGCTGCTGATCCGCCATGGCGACAAGTTCTTCGGCTATCAGAGACCTGCGGATTTTCGCCTCGAAGAGCGCCATCCTGAGCTCTATCCCACCAATGTACGGCCGGAAACCCTGGCCCAGGAAGCGGCGATCCGGCAGCAGGCAGCGGAAGGCAAGCTGGCCAAGGCGCAGTTTTTGCGGTTTACTTCCGCGGAGCGGTCGCCTTATGTCGAAAATGACATGGTCAATGCACGCTGGTATCCGGCCCCGGAGCACAAGGATCCGAAACGGCCCAAACAGGCGATCATCGTGCTTCCTCAGTGGAACTCCGATGGGTTCAGCCACAACGTGCTATGCACGCTGTTCAATCGCATGGGGGTTTCGGCCTTGCGCATGTCGATGCCGTACCACGATATTCGCCGGCCGGCGGAGTTAGAGCGATCAGACTACTCAGTGAGCGCCAATATCGGGCGCACGCTGGCGGCATGCCGGCAGGCTGTGGTCGATCTTCGCTGCTGCCTGGACTGGCTGGAGGAGCAGGGCTACGAGCACTTCGGCGTGCTGGGAACCAGCCTGGGGTCATGCTATGGATTCCTGGCCAGCACCTTCGACAAGAGGATCCGGGTGAATGCGTTCAACCACGCGTCGACGGCGTTTGGCGATGTGGCCTGGGCGGGGCAGAGCACGAGGCACGTAAAGCAGGCGCTCGAGGAGGCCGGACTCACCCAGGACCGGGTGCGGGCACTGTGGTCCGCGGTGAGCCCGTGCAGCTACTACGAGCGGTTCGCCGGGCAGGAAGCAGGTGGACCCAACAAGCAGGTGCTGCTGGTGTACGCCGACTACGACCTGACGTTTCCGCGCCAATACTCGCTCGAGGTCGTCAAGGCATTCAAGCGATACAGATTGAATTTTGAGCCGCGGGTTCTGCCCTGCGGGCACTACACGACCGGCGAAACGCCCTACAAATACCTTGACGGCTGGTACCTAGGCTGGTTTGTCTACCGGGCGTTCAAGGCGCTCCGCAAGGAGAAGGCGGCCGAGGTTCGAGGCGCCTCATCCCAGCAGGAGCTCGAAGAAGAAGTGATTTCGCGCTAGCGGACGCTGCTCAAGCCGGCCAGATTGCAGGCTCCGAGCATCATTCCCCGCTTGCCCCGGCATCGGCCAGACGCCATCCATTAAGGGCGAATGGGCGTAAGGGCGAATGGGCGCGACGGAGGCGGCTGAAGCCTTTCTCACGTCCCTTTCTTGTTTTCTATCGTTCGCCCCCCGCTGCTTACCTGAACGAGACAAGAACCGCTCTGTCAACGGCAGCATTCGCTTATGCAGCAGGCGCACGATCAAAATCGGGCTCAACAAACTTGAACGATGAGGGGCTTCTCCGTCGAATGCAGGCAATGGACTGCCCTCACGTACAACTTTCAAACCTCACCAGGAAGGGGGGACCGAAGACCCGCTTCCCGAGCTGTAGAATTGCATGAAATGCTACCAGCGAGATCACGCACATGAGCGGACCTCTCGGACGATCCCATGGAATACGATTCCTGACGAACGTGTTGCTCACGAAGACTCGGTTCACGTGGAGACGCTTTCGATCGCGATGGCCTATCAATTCGATGGCGCTTGTTTCGCTTCTCCTCGCGACCGTCTGTGTCATGACCGTGGGGCTTCTCCTTCAGGCGGTACTCTATTCGGATCTTCCGATCCCAAATCCGTCCGGACTCGTGGCTGTCTGCCCTTCGGAGTCCCCGGGAACTGTACTGTCAGCCTACCCACAATCGCTTTCTGAGAGGGCGTTTCGAGAAGGGGACGTAGTCGTTGCAACCCGCTAATATTTCTCGACGCTAGAACTCGTTCCGGCAATTGGACGGACCTTTCAAGATTCCGATTATGGCACTCAGGGACACTCAGCAACTCCTGTTGCTGTGATCAGTTACCCCTTCTGGCTAAGTCATTTCAGTGCGCGGGCGGATATTCTTGGTGCCCCGCTGCGGATCGGGAAGACCACCTTCACCATTATCGGAGTCACACCGCGGAACTTTGGCGGTATGCGTGTTGGCATATATGCAGATGCCATTGTGCCTTTCGACTTCACAAAGACAGCTAACGCCCCCCCTGGATTGTGGATGATGGGCCGCATTCATCCTGGACTAACGGCTCGAGAGGTGTCAGCCGAGATACAAACCAGATGGGCAAACATTGCGCATACGGCGGATCCGCCAACACGCAAGCTCGCGTCAAGATTCCCCTTTCTTGTTGTTGCCTCCGCGCGGCACGGCTATGCGCAAATTCGAGAGCGATATAGAAGCGTTCTCATCCAATTGACGGCCTTAACTGGCTTCCTGCTCTTCATCGCGTACCTAAATGTAGGCTGCCTGCTGCTGTCGCGTACTATCGCAGCAAGACAGTCCTTCTCCATGAAACTGGCTCTCGGCGCGAGTCGCGCAACGATCTGGGTAGGACCCGTACTTGACGCTGCGCTGCTCCTTTCTATTTCGAATGGAGCCGCCCTGATCATTGCCACGTTGGCTGTACCAACGGTCTTCAAGGCAATGTGGACTGGCGCCTTTCCCCCGGCGTTCCAGACATCTCCGGGCCTGCCCTTGTTAGGCTACTTTCTTGCCCTGCTGCTCATTGGCTCGCTCGCCGTGAGTATCCCTTCCGTACTCTCTCTCTGCTATGTAACCGCAAAAGAAATAGCTCGACAAGGGCACCAGATCATCGGTGCGAGCAGAAAGATGAATGCCCTGCAATCTGGGTTCCTGACCGCACAGACGGCAGTGTCTCTGATGATCATCTTCGCGACGCTCTCGGTCGCTCAACGTCTATTCGCCCTGGTGCGCGCGCCGCTCGGGTTCGATTCAAGTCACGTTGTCGAAGCGTGGTTAGGCCCAATTCCCGGTCGGCCGATTAACGACAAGGTCCAGTATTACAGGGCGCTACTCCAAACAATTCGACAATTGCCGGGGGTCGAGGAAGTAACCATATCGCATACTTGGACACTTCCGACACCTCCCGGGACTGTGCTTTGCCGAAAGGCCGGAGCTGATCAGTTGAACGGAGCGATACCGGCCGAAAACAACAGTGTCGGCCCCTCGTTCTTCAGCGTCTTGCACATCCCTCTCCTGTGGGGAGGGGACTTTCCTCAGGTTCCGCAGAGTAGCGGCGGGGATGATGTAATTATCAGCGAGAGTTTGGCAATTGCCCTTTTCGCCAATCCTAAGCCCCTCGGGGAAGTTCTTGAAGTTAATGCAGATGGACGAGGCACCTGGAAGCAGTATCGCATCGCAGGCGTGGCCGCCAATGCCAGGATTAACGATCCCCATGTAGCGCGTCCCGTCAGCATCTATTTTCCAATCCTTGCAGACATAGGTGAACTCCAAACCCCCGTTCTACAGGCACGGATTACACCAGGCTACGAGCGAAGGCTCGAGGAAGGGCTTTTGCGCGTGGTCACCTCGTCTGGCAAAGAGTATGTGTGGCGGGAGAAGATGGCCACCGATCTGGTACGGGACGCACTTTCGAAGGAAGAACTCGCATTCGTGCTCTCCACTGTCTGCGCTCTTTTATCCCTCCTCCTTTCCCTGGCGGGAATCTTCGGAGTGGCCTCCTATGTTGCGGGCCTTCGCACAAAAGAATTCGCATTGCGGATCGTCGTTGGGGCATCGCACCGGGAAATTATGGGAAATCGTCTTGGGAACATTGTTGGCTCGGTTCTTCTGAGTTCCCTCCTGGCCGCCGCTCTATTATGGGTCCTGGGAAAGTCCGGACTTCAACTCGTTTCCAATCCCGCGCAACCAAACCCACTTTGGTTCCTTGGCACGGTTCTCCTTGTCCTGGCAGTTGTTCTCGGCGCCAGCTTAGCCCCTCTTCTCCGCTTTCGCACTCGTGCCGTCGGATCCATTTTACGTGAATTGTGATCCTTGATGGGAGACGGTAAGCAGGTAAGAAATCTCATCCATTCCTATCTTGTAAAACGCCACATGCTGTTCGATAGGAAAACGGCCCCAGCCGCGGGCAATGCCGTCTGAACCCAGTCCTATCCGCGGCCAGGCCTTGAGAGACTGAAAAGCTCTGCACAGGGAATCGTAGTAGCGCTTCAAGTTCTCAAGGAGTCTGCCGGGCGTCGATCTTGTGATCACAGGCGCCGTGGGAAGAATGAGCCTGCCGGAGCGGGAAAGAGTCAGGACAATTCTCAATATATTGAGAAAGAACTGTGATATGCCGCCGCCAAGTGATATCAAATCGTTCTTACCTGACGGATGAGGGAAGAAAGAAGCGTCGCGGAACACTTAGTGAATCCCGCTCAGGTCAAGATGCAAAAGCTTGGCGGGGTCGAGGTAGGCGCCCTGCCAGCGGACGGCCCAGTGCAGATGCGGACCGGTGACGCGTCCGGTGGCGCCGCTCAGGCCCAGCTGCTGGCCGGCGGCCACATGCTGACCTTCTTCGACGTCAATGCGGCTGAAGTGCATCGACACTGTGAACAGGCCCATGCCGTGATCGATCACCACGCATTTGCCTTCGTAGTAAAGCGGGCGGGCCAGCACTACAAGGCCGCTGTTGGCCGCGTGCACCGGGGTACCCGTGTGGGCGCGAAAATCCATCCCTTTGTGAACGCTCGCCAGGCGGCCATTGAACATGCGGCGGGTTCCAAAGCTGTCGGTCGCCTCGGCGGTGACCGGGGCGCGAAAACTGCCGGCCCACATGGGGTCTGCGGCGGAGGACGCGAAAACGTCTGACTTGAGTTTTGCTTCGCCTTCAATCTGCTTGAGGGCGTCAGGGCCCGGCGAAACAAACTTCGGCTGAACGGTGAGCGTGCCGGTGCGGTAATGCGCCGCGTGGATCTCGATGGAGCGGGTGAGATTGCGGTTTGCGGTTTGCGGCAGATGTACCGTAATTCTCAATTGCGACGGGCCGGCAGGAGCCTCGACGTCCACGCCTGCGAGCGCGAACCAGGCCTGATCCTCGCGGCCGCGAAAGAACGCAAGCTTGTGAGCCGCCCATTCTCCTTCGAGCGTGGCAGAGGCCGGAGCGTCAACGCGGATCAACTCGGGCGCGCCAGCTTCTACGACCGCCGGCGTGAGAGTTACCCCCGACTGCGCGCGGGCCGCAACCCCGGCGGCAGGGAGAACCATCAGGCAAAGGATGAGTTCGAGACGGCGAGAACCGGAGCAACGGATTCGCATTGAATTCAGGATAGCGGATGGCCGTCACTCCATTCGCAGGGCGCGCATGGGATCGCCCGATGCGGCGCGCCGGGCGGGGACGAATCCGGCGGCGGCCGCCGCGAGCGCGAGCAGGAGTGCAGCAAAGGCGATGGCGCCGGTATCGAAAGGCCTCACGTGATAGAGAAGACTGCTAAGAAAGCGCGTCAGGCCGGCAGAAGCGACCAGGCCCAGCAGGATGCCCGCGGCGGCGAGCCTCAGGGCGTGACCGAGAGTGGACCAGAGGATCCGTTGACTGGTCGAGCCGAGCGCCATACGGATAGCGATCTCCCGGCCGCGCTCGGCGACCGAATAGGCGAGGACGCCATAGATGCCGAGCAGGGCAAGAGCCAGGGCGATCCCGGCGAAGGCGGTGAGAATGGCGGTGTTGAAGCGGCGCGAGGTTTCGGTGGCGGCGACAACCTCTTCCATGGTGCTCATCTCGGTGACGGCGAGCAGAGGATCGAGCTGGTACACCGCCTTTTCCACGCTGGCCTGGGCGGCGAGCGGGTTGCCGTTCACTGCAACCACCAGATGCAGGCTGCGCACTGGCGCGATCAACTGCTGCTGGCCGGGCTCGAATTGCCGCTGGCTCTGAAGCAGGGGCTCGTACATTTCGGGAAACACGGCCTGATCGCGCGCCGCCTGGCGCACGTCGCCCACCACGCCGACGACGGTGATGAGGGGGCGCTCGCTTTGAGGGTTGCCGCCCATGCGAAAGCGGCGGCCGAGCGGATCAACTCCAGGCCAATGCTGGCGGGCGGTCGACTGGCTGATGATGGCGACCAGCGGCGCATCGGGCTCATCGTCGCGCGAGGTGAACGTGCGGCCTTCGATGAGGGGAATGTGCAAGGTGCGGAAGTAATCGCCGAGCACAAAGTAATTGGAGATCGTGAGCCAGGTACGGCCATCGCGTGGAGCATAGCCTTCGGGGACGAAGTTGCGATCCGAGCTGATGCCGATGATGGGGATGTTGGTTGCAGCCGCAACGGAGCGCACCTCAGGACGGCCGCCCAGCTTGAAGAGCAGATCGCGATAAAACCCATTCGCTTTTTCCTGGGTCGGATAATCCTGCTGCGGCAACCGGATCAGAGCTGTCAGCACGTGCCGCGGTTCGAAGCCAGGGTCAGTCGCGAGCATCTTCTGATAGCTGCGCAGCAGCAGGCCGCAGGCGACCAAGAGCAGCATGGCCAGCGCCATCTCGAGGACTGCCAGACAGCTGCGCATTCTCTGCTGCGAAGGGCCCTGTCCGGTGCCGTAGGCGCCTTCGCGCAGCCAACGGACGGCCTCTGGCCGAATGCCGGCCATGGCGGGCGCCCAGCCGCACACGATACCTGTGCCGGCGGTCAATCCGATGGCCGCGAGCAAGACCGGCCAGTGCAGGGCAATCTCGTTCAGGCGCGGCAAGGAATCGGGCAATAGGACAGCGGCGAGGCGCACCACGAGAGCACCGAGAGCTACGCCCAATGCCCCGCCGATTGCGGCCAGCACCATGCTCTCAGTGAACAGCTGGCGGAGGATGGTTTTAGGGGTCGCGCCCAACGCTACCCGCACGCCGAGCTCGCGGCGGCGTCCGGCGGCGCGAACCAGCAGCAGATTGGCAAGGTTGGCGCAGGCGATGAGAAGAATGAGGCCGGCGGCGCCGAGCAGCGTATCAAGCAGCGGTCGGGCGCCGCGCACGGTCTCTTCCTGCAGAGACTGAACGCTGCTGGTGAGTTCAATTCCCTCCTGCGGGGGAATCTGCGCCTGGATGGCGGCGACCATGCGGCCAACATCCTGCTCTGCCTCGGAGAGCGACGCGCCTGGCTTCAGGCGGGCCATGGCTCCGTAGTGGAAGTTATCCGTCTCATCCTGCCTTTCGCTGGGCGTAAAACTCATGGGCACCCACAGGTCGCGGTGGCTGAGCTTGCCGGCATCGAGGGGAAACTCGAAGCTGCGGGGCATGACGCCGATGATCGTGTAGGGCCGTCGATCCAGATCAACGGTTGCACCAAGGACCTTGGGATCAGACTGAAAGCGCTCGCGCCAGAGGGCGTAGCTGATGAGGGCAACGGGCGCGGCTTTCTCGTCTTCCTCCTCGGTGAACACGCGGCCGAGCGCCGGCTCAACGCCCAGCATGGGCAGAAGCGATGCGGTGATGCGCTCTGCTCTGGCCGCGAAGCTCTTGCCGGCGCCGCTGACTTCATAGCTTTGGGGAACAAATCCTGCCAGCGCAGCGAACGCCTTGTTGTCCCGCGCGAAGCTCATCACATCGGGAGCGGGAAGACCGGAGGTCGCAAACTGATGGCGAAGACCTTCATGCAGGCGGACCAGCCGATCCGGCTGGTAGAACGGCAGCGGGCGCAACAGGACGGCTTCGACGACCGAAGAGACAGCGGCGACCCCGCCAATTCCGATGGCGAGAGTCAGAACGGCAGTGAGCGTGAACCCGGGCGACTTCGCCAACTGGCGCAGGGCGTAGCGAATATCCCGAACCAGGGTTTCGATCCATGGCAGTCCGCGTTGTCGGCGATAGTTCTCTCTGGTCTGCGTGACTCCGCCGAAGACGCGCAGCGCCGCGGTGCGCGCTTCAGCGTTGCTCATGCCGCGGCGCAGGTTTTCTTCGATCGCCAGATCAATGTGCGCCTGCAACTCTTCGTCGAGCTCGGCGTCGAGCTTGCTCCTGCTGACCAGAGCCCTGCATGAGCTGATAAAGATACGCAGAAAATCCATGGCCAACTCCTGTTCGAATTTTTGCTCGCTTGCTCTTTCGCTCCTCGCTCCTTAGTCGGTTCTCAACGCGCGCATGGGATCGATGCGGGCGGCGCGCAGTGCCGGCACAACGGATGCAGCGCTTGAAATGAGCGTGAGCACCGTAACAGATCCAACCAGAACCCAAGGATCGCGAGCGGAGGTTCCATAGAGAATGCTGGCCAGCACGCGCGAGGCGAACAGCGCTGCGACCAGACCAGCGAACGAGCCGCACAGGGCGACCCATGCGTTCTCAGCAAACACCAGCGCGACGACCTCGATGCGCTGCGCGCCGAGCGCCATGCGGATGCCGATCTCGCTGGTGCGGCGCGCGGTGGCGTAAGCCAGCGTTCCGTAGAGGCCGATGGCGGTCACCAGCAGCGCGCAGCCAGCGAAGAAGACCGAGAGCATGGCCATCATGCGCTCGGAGCTGATCGAGTCGTCGAGCTCGTCCGACATTGTGGTCAACACGGGAGCCGGAATCCCCGGGGCCATGCGCGTGGTGAGGCTGCGGGAAGCTGACGCCAGGGGGGCTGCGGGGCCGTTGATGCGCAGCAAGGCGCCATAGGAGGGCTTCTTCGCTTCGGTCTGCGTGAGAGATACGTAGCCAGCCGGAGGAGCGCCTTTACGGATGGATGTGTAATCGACATCACCGACCACGCCGATGACTTCGTACGACTTGTGCTCGGAACGATCAACGACATGCTGGCCGATGGGGTTCCCTCCAGCAAACTGATCCTTCGCGGCAGTTTGACTGAGGATGATCTTTTCGCCGCCGGAGAGCGTGTCCCTCCACCCGAAGTCGCGGCCGGCGAGCAGTGGAATATGCATGGTGAGGAAGTAATCCGGGCCGATGCTGTTCATATACGTCTGGCGACCGCCGCCGCTCAGGGGCGAGCTAACGTCGGTGATCCACATGCTTCCGGAGAGCGGCAGGTCGCTCGCAAAGGAGACGCTGGTGACGCCGGGAAGATGACCGAGCGCATCGCCATAGGCCTGGTACCAGCGGATCAGTGCGGCGCCGTCGAGCGATTGCTTGCCCATATCAAGCTGAAGATGGACGACATCTTTTGGATCGAAGCCAGGGCCGGTGCGATAGAGGCGCGCCAGGCTGGTGGCCAGCAGGCCTGCGCCCACAACCAGGACCAGCGCCAATGCGACCTCAAGGCCCATCAGAACGCGCGGCAGGAGGCGACGGCGCTCCCCGGCGGAGCCGGCCTGCGATCCGCTCTTGATCTGCTCATTCAGGTTCGCCGAGGTGGCGCGCAGAGCCGGGATCCATCCGATGAGCGCCGCGGCCGCGATGGCGGCAAGCGCGATGAAGGCGAACACGCGCACACCGGGCGAGGTATCGAGCGTTGCGCCGGGAGCCTTGGAGAGGATGAGCACGGCAAGCGAACGGCTGACGGCCGGCGCAGCCATCATGCCGGCGGCGGTACCGAGCAATGCGATGAGCAGGCTCTCGATCAGCAGCTGCTGAATGAGACGACGGCGGGTTGCGCCCAGCGCCAGGCGAGTCGCCAGCTCGCGTTCACGCGAGGCTGATCGCGCCATGAGCAGGCTGGCGAGATTCAGGCAGGCAAGCAGCAACATGGCGCCGCAGAGGGCGAACACGACCGAAAGCGGCCTGAGAAACATCAAGCGCAGGTAGCTGTATCCCTTTGACTCCGGCTCGGCCACGAATTGAAAATGCTCGTCGCGCGCGTCCTTGATCCACTTTCGATCGGGGATGGCTTCATCGAGGATCCGGTTCGATGCCGCGCGCAGAGCGGCATTGGCCTGATCGAGCGAGACGCCGGGTTTGCGGCGGGCAATCACGCCCATCCACCACGCGCGATACCCGTCGGCGATGCCGTCGAAGGGTGCCTCAAGCAGGGGCTCAGCCCAAAGCGGGGCATAGATTTGGGGGCGGCGTGTGGGGTCTGCGCCGATGAAGCTGCGGGGGAGCACGCCCACCACGGTGAACGGCTTGTTGGCGATGGTGATTGGGCGGCCGACCACATCGGGGGCACCCTTGAACCACTGCTGCCAGAAATCTTCCGTGATTGCGACGCCGAAGCCGGTCCCGGTGCCGCCGGGGCGATCGTCTTCAGGCGTCAGCAGGCGGCCCAGGAGCGGCCGAACCTGCATGGCGCGGAAAAACCCGCCGCTGACCATCGAGCCCGGGACTTGCTCAACGCCGGAAGCTCCGCGCACCTGAAACTTTGCCTGGGTCGCGATCGCGGCCACATCGTCAAAGACATCGTGACGCTTTTCGAGCGCGCGAAACAGCGGCCAGGAAAAACTGTAGCTGGGCCCGTACTGGCCGTCTGTCGAGCGCTCGATGTGAATCACAGCCAGCTGGTCGGCGTGAGGCACAGGGAGCGGCCTGAGCAGAAGCCCGTTGATGAGCGAGAAGACAGCGGTATTGGCTCCGATTCCGAGCGCCAGCGTGAGAATCGCAGTGAGCGCAAAGCCGGGCGAGCGGCGCAACTGGCGCATGCTGAAGCGGAGGTCGCGGGCGAGCTCGTCGATGAGCGGCAGTCCGCGCTGCACGCGATAGGCTTCTCTGGTCTGGGTCACGCCGCCAAAGCTTTTAAGCGCCGCAGTGCGCGCCTGGTTGATGGACATGCCCTGCTTCAGATTTTCTTCGATGGCGAGATCGAGGTGGGCGCGCAGTTCTTCGTCGAGATCGCGATCGAGCTCGCGCCGGCCGAATAGGCCCTTCGCCCGGCTCATCAGTGTGCGGACCAGGTCCATGTTGCTCTCCTACTCGGTTCTTAAGGCGTGCATGGGGTCAATGGATGCGGCGCGGCGGGCGGGGATGAATCCGGCGACGGTGGCCGAGAGCGCAAGCAACAGGGTTGCGCCGATCAAGGCCAGCGGATCAATCCCGCTGACGCCGTAGAGCAGGCCGGCCATGAGGTGGCCGGCGAACAACGCTGCGGGAATGCCGAGCGAGAGGCCGAGGACGATCTGAGTCAATGCGCCGCGCAGCACCAGGTGTAGGACGCTCGATCGCGTGGCGCCGAGAGCCATGCGCACGCCGATCTCGCCGGTGCGCCGGGCAACGAAGTAGGACATGACGCCATAAAGTCCGACCGAAGCGAGGAGGAGCGCAAGGATGCCGAACAGGCTCGTGAGCCGGGCGATGAGACGTTCCTGATTGAAGTTGCCGGCGACTTCAGAATCGTAGGAGGCGAATCGGTCGATGGTGAGACCGGGATCGATGCCGGCCATGGTGCGGCGGAGCAATGTTTCGACGTCGGTCTCCGGGCGGCGAAAGTCGAGAATCGCAAAGCGGACGAACATCGAGGCTTGCTCTGCCGCGTCTGCAGCGGGGTCTTTATATCCGGTGTAGCGCTGGCTCAGGGCACGGAAAAACAGCGGCCGCTCTTCAACGCGCGGGTTGGTCATTTTGAAGTCGGCGAAGACGCCGACGATCTGAAAGGCGCCGGAGTCTTCCGGCCCGCCGGTGCCGAATCGCCTGCCGATGGGGTCTTCATTCGGGAAGAATTCGTGAACGAAGGCTTGATTCACGATCACTGCGGGCGTCGAAGTGGCCGTGTCCTGCGAGGTGAAGTTACGGCCGCGCACGATGGGCACTCCAATCGAATCCAGGAACTGCGTACTGGCGCGGTCCCAGACGGCGAAGCTGTTGTCCTTCGGCCCGGGCGCAGGATGGCCTTCGAGGATCACGTTCGCGCCCCACATGTTGCCGCCCAGCGGAAGGTAGCGCACCAGGCTTACGCTGGCCATACCCGGCAAGCGAGACATGCGATCTTCAATCTGCTCGTAGAGTGCGGGGAGCCGGTCGAGCGTGTAGCCCGAGCCGCCGGGATCGAACTCGAGGATGTAGCGATTGGCGGTCGCAAAGCCGAAGTTTTGATGCTCAAGCCTGGTGAGAGATTTGGTCATCAGAAATGCACCGGCAAGCAGAATGACCGAGAGCGCGACCTGGAGAACGACCAGAGAGCGCTGGGGCAGCGAGGAGCTGTCGCGCGTGGAGCGGTTGACGCCCCGCAATGCTTCCCCGGGCTCGGCGTGGGAAGAGAGCCACGCAGGCGCGGTGCCGAAGAGGACGCCGGTGATGAGAGAGACGAGGAATGTGAATCCAAGAATGGGCAACGAAGGGCTGGCCTGGACCGGCAGGTGGGGTGAGCGGGGAAATGCGAGGGCAAGAATCATATGCGACATCATGTAGGCGACACCGAGACCGGCCACCCCGCCGATCAGACTGAGCAGCAGGCTTTCGGTAAGAATTTGTTGGACGAGCCGGCGCCGCGCGGCGCCGAGAGCCATGCGCACAGCCACCTCCGCGCGGCGTGTGGCGCCGCGAGCCAGCAACAGGTTGGCGATGTTGGCGCAGGCGATCAGCAATACGACGCTTGACAGAATCATGAGCAGGCGCAGGCCCTTGCCGGTCTCGTGCTGCAGTTTCTGAATGCCGCCGCCGCCGGGCGAGAGGACGACATGCTGCCGGGGCACAAGAGCCGCGCCGCCGTGGCCGGTATAGGCGGG
>Ga0116129_1000604_pt1 | contig 22576 bp, 16 predicted proteins | sample June2015DPH_17_2_FD_89732 | JGI IMG/M metagenome (GOLD analysis project Ga0116129, IMG submission 89732) | Peatland microbial communities from SPRUCE experiment site at the Marcell Experimental Forest, Minnesota, USA - June2015DPH_17_10 | ecosystem: Environmental > Terrestrial > Soil > Wetlands...
AATCACAGAAAAACTCACCCGCTGCCGGCAAACTCTGGAGAAGATTCAACCTGGCTGCACCATCCCGCGAACCCGAAAAAAGAAGAAACTATCTGTCTAGTTATTTAGAAGACACTACACTAGCGCCCCGAACGCGCTCATCACGGCAGCAACCGGAGCGAATCGTTCGCTAACGGGAGTTTACTGGGAAGTGTAAAGTCGAGCGTTAGCTTTTATAACTAGGCTCCTGGCGCGCAAGCACTTGCGCGCTGCAATTTTCGCTCTTTGTATTACCCTTCGACATACAAAAACTAATCACATCTTTTTCTATTTTTTGCTTGCAAAGTAGACAAATAGCGCGTACCGTATTACGCTTTATAGCGTCCATCATTAAGAAGAAAAAAGGCAACACTCTTTACTACTATGTCGTCGAAAGCGCGCGCGTCGACGGCAAGCCGTGCATCGTCCATCAGACCTATCTCGGTACCGCCGAGGGCGTTGCCCGCCTAGTGCAGGATAGTGGTGCACCGGTGCCGCTTGCAAGCCACCACGGTAGAGTTCGGTCTGCCTGCTGCTCTGTGGTTAGCAGCAGAGAAGACGGGGGTCTTCGCGCTGCTCGAGGCGCTTTGGCCCAAGCCGCGCTCAGGCCCTTCGACGGCGCATTATCTGCTGATGGCGCGATCCATCGCATCTGTGCGCCGGGTCCGAAGACCGAGGTTGCCGATTGGTATCGGGATAGTATTCTCTCCACGATATTCGGGTTTGCCCCGGAGCGATTTACTTCGCAGGCCTTCTGGGATTGTTTTGACACCATTCACACCGGCGAGTCCTTGCCGCGAGGACAGCGCGATGATCTGGAAGAGGCCCAATCGCGACTGCTGGGCTTATGGAACGAGAAGCAACTGGTCAACCACCGGCTGCTGGCATACGACACGACCAACTTCTACACATACATCGCTAGTAACAATGAACGCAACCCATTGGCCCAGCGGGGACACAACAAGCAAGGCCGGAATAATCTACGCTAGGTGGGCTTGAGCTACGTCCTCGATGGTGAAAATGGCCTCAGTATTTGTCATCACCTTTATCAGGGCAATGTGGCCGATGCAAAAGAGTTTCCCGAGGCGCTCCATCGGATGCGCACTCTGCTGGATCGCAATCAGATCGCGCCCGATACGGTCACCCGGGTGCTGGACAGGGGCTCGGCTGCATTGGTGAACACGCTGGAGTTGGAAAAGGCTGGCGTGGGATGGATCTCATCACTTCCCTGGAACCAGGCTCCTGCAGAGTTGCGCTCCTGCCAGCAGCTAACACAGCTGAGCAGCCAGGAACCAGGCGTATCAGCAGCTGCTCAAACGATGCTGGCCCACGGTAAAGAGTACCTCTGCGTGGTGAAGTACTCGGCGCCGTTTGCCAGCGAACAATTGCACAGCCTGACCACCAGTGTGAGCAAAGTCATGCAGTCTCTGCGCAGGCTGGCGCGCAAATTACAAGAGCCAAGCTCTGCCCTCACAGAAAAAGGGATACGTTTCAAAATCGCGCGCTGGCTGTCGTCGCAGCACATGCGGGATTTAATCCACTACGAGTTGGAGAAGCACGATGGCCGTTGGAATTTACAGTTCAATTTCGATCACCGGGCCCCGGAACAACTGATTGACAACAGGCTGGGACGAACCGTCCTGTTGACCAATCATCTCGATTGGACTCCCGAGCAAGTGATCACAGCCTACTCCGGACAACAGCATATCGAGCAGGTCTTTCGCGGACTCAAAGATGGAGACTGGCTGGGCTGGGGACCAATGCATCATTGGACAGATCAGAAGATTCGTGTCCATGCCTTTTACTGCATGCTGGGTATCTCGCTGTTGCAGTATGTCAAGCGCCAGGCACAGGCGGCATGGCCTGGCCTTTCAACCGAACAGCTGCTCGACCAATTACGTCAGATTGAGAAATACAATTTTCTCTATCCGACGCAGGGAAATAAGGGACCGAACCGTGTTGCAACAGTTCTCTCCAAGCTGACACTTACTCAAAAAAAGCTGGCTCAGGAACTAGGCCTGGACCAGCTCGGTAGTACCCAACGTAGGTAATACAAATCTGGCTGCATAAGGTATGCCAGAACAAGGACTTACGCTACGTTTTTCCGACTTCGCAGTAAACTCCCGCTAACTCTCATCTCAGACCACCCATACTTTCCATATGCTGATAGCGAACACATGAGCGGTCGTTCAATAGTTGCAACAACGGCCCTGCAACTGTATCGGCGGACATTTTACCGAGCCGTACGAGCAGAAGACGCAGCAATCTCCCGCCTGGGGGTGCATCAAAGTGTGGCATTCGACGCACTCATGGAAGAACCGGCACGAGTCGAGAGGCATCTTTTCCAATGTCGCGTGACCACATTGGGGACACGTCAGCATCGATTCCAGGATGGCGGTTGCGGTCGCCATTACTTCTTGTCTCCGCCATGAAGGCTCGAAGGAAAACCAGCGTTCGTCGTCGCTTTCACAAGCGCAGACGGGTTTGTCTTTTCCGAGTCGTACTTCACGGTTGCCGTCTTGTGGTCATAGTCCACTTTCGTTTCAATCACTCCTTGCACTTTTTCCAGCGCCTTATGAATGGTGATCGAGCACATGGAGCAAGTCATGTTCTGTACGTCGAGGACGGCGGTCTGCGGAGTTCCGGCAAACGCAGATACCGGCAAGCAGATGAGAAGTGCGGCAAGAAGCTTACGCATTGTTGACTCCTTTCAACGATAGAAAAGCGGCAAAAATCCAAGGGCTGGCTACGAGGCCAAGCGATAACGGCACAAAGATCCAAAATAAGATTCTCTGCACACGCCGGGTGCGGTCCGCAACACAGTTGTCCTCCCCCGAGCAGCTCTGAGGAAGGAGATACAGCTTTCGAAAAGCCAGATTAAGGAACATGCTCGTTAGCGCAATGAAGATTGGACGGTACGGTTCGAGGGCAGTCAAATTGCCGATCCAAGCGCCGCCAATGCCCAGGCTCAAAAGCAGAAATGGCCCAAGGCAACAGGCCGACGCACCGATCCCTGCCAGTACGCCGCCGGCAAGAGCCAGTTTCGTATTCGCATTCGATGACAACTGCATTCGACCAGCCTAGCCTTCCTCATTTCACTCTAAACCCCGTACCATGGTACGGAGTCAAGGGGGAGACACATGAGCGATAGCCTGACAATCAGCATCCTGGCAAAACGCGGTGGCGTAAATGTTGAGACGATCCGCTACTATCAGCGACGCTCTCTCTCTTGGAAGAGCCGTCGAAGCCGAATGGAGGCTTTCGACGTTATCCAGAAGAATCGGTGAAACGAGTCCTCTTTATCAAGAGGGCGCAGACGTTGGGCTTCACGCTAGAGGAGATTCAAGGTCTGCTCGCCCTTGATGAACGAAAAGCGTGCAGGCAGACACGGGGAATCGCAGCGCACAAGCTGGAGCTCATCGGGCAGACAATTGCCGACCTCTCGAAGATGAAAAAGTCACTCGCTCGTCTTGTACGTTCCTGTGATGCGTCGGCTGCGGGGGCGCCCTGCCCAATCATTCATCTATTGGCAGATGACTAAACTCTTCGGGTTCAGTCATTTAAATAAGCCTGCACTCTGGAGCGCTTTTCTATTTTCCTAGTTTCTCTACGTGGATCAGGTTCTGAACTCTGTCCTTTACCTCGTCACGAATAGTCCTCACCTCCTCTACCGGTAGGCCCTTTGGATCGCGTAGTGGCCAGTCGTCCCGGCGTAAGCCGGGAACCTAGGGGCATTTGTCTCCACAACCCATAGTGATGAGTAACGGCAAGCCGTCAACCGGCAAGCCCATCAGTAAACAGCATCGAGCCGGCATGAGCCCCCGCTGTCTCACCAAGAGGGCCCAAACCGTCAGAAGCCCGAAGAAATGCGAAATCCTTAACGAAGGTTTTCGGTTGGATGTGGCCGCTACCCCTGCTTGAACTCCAGTGTGCACCTGCCTCGTTGCCCGTTTCTCATCTTCGTTTCCCTTTCGCTATTAAAGCAGCTCGATAAGGGGTACGTTTTGTAGGGGCAAGGTCATTGGGTAGAAATAGCCCATACGCTTCAAATCGAGACAGAGCCTCGGAACCCGATACGTCTGGCGCCGACGGAGGTGTGAGTTCGGCTCGCGGCAACGCTGCAGGCACATCGGAAGCGATCGTATAAAGGGAATGCGACGAAATGCGTCTTGCGACTTGCCAAGCGACCACATTACAGATCAGCACGAAGGGGAAAATTATCCATTGCCCCGTCAGTTCGGAGGTCATAAAGGTCGCCATCAGGGGGGCATGAGTGGAGGCCGCCAGCAGGCAACTCATTCCGATTACCGCGAACAGGAGGCTGTTACCTCCATGCGCCAGCGTGCAGATCAGCAGCCCGAGGGCGCTTCCGACAAACAACGTCGGGGTAAATATCCCTCCAGAGGTTCCGGTTCCGACACAGAATACCGTCGCGCTTAGTCGCAGCAGCAGAACCTCGAGCAGCGCATGAACAGTAACCGAGCTCTGCAGGCTATCCAGAAGTGCCGCGTCGCCGTTGCCCCACACCAGCCCGGTAACGAGGGACAGGATGCCCACGGCAGCGCCGCTCCAGAAGAGCGCAAACGGCAATCTTACGGCGAAGCGCAAACTGCGAATCAGCCAAAGGTAAATGGGGCCAAGTACGCCCAGAAACGCTGCCAACAGCAGTGCAATGCAAGCCTGGCCCGGCGCGATATTGATTGTGTGATGGGGCGCAAATAACGGCCCACCCGCCAAAACCGTACGGCTCGCCGCTACTCCGGTGAAAGCGGAGATCAGCAGTATCGGAATGGGCCTCCAGTCAGTTGTTCCCATTACGATTTCGACAGCAAACAGAGTGCCCGCAAGCGGAGCCTGGTACGCTGCAGCTATCGCCGCGGCCACACCGCAAGCGACTTGGCGCGCGAGAGGAAGGCGAATCCACCGCAGGCGCTGCCCAAGAAAAGAAACAACGGCAGCCGCAAATTGAACCATCGTCCCTTCTCTGCCGATAGCCGCTCCTGTAGCTACGGAACATGCGGACGACAAAGTTCTCCACAAAGTGGAAACGAGAGAAATGCGTCCCTCTTCGAATCGAATCGCCTCAACATATTCCGTCGTTATCAAGCCAGATGTGACTCGCCTGGCGATGGTCAGAACCACCATGGCGGCGAGTCCGCCCAGAGCCGGAGTTGCCGCGCGCCGCCACAACGGAAGCTCGTCAGCCGCCGCAGAAAGAAGACCTGCATGTCCGGTCACGCACCACTGCAGCAACCGAAAGACAAGCCTCACTCCACCCACCGACAGGCCGCTCACCGCACCAATTGCCGCAGCCTGCATCGCCAGTTTCAGCCATTGGCTGAGTTGGCCATTCCATCCGAAGCTGGGGATAGCCGGCCGGTTCATGGCCGCCGCCCTGCTACTCCCGACAATCGAACATCAGGCCCCTCTGGGTCGTGCGGAGCCCTGGTAAATGAACTCACAGACGCAGATGTCGCCCATCGCTGAGCAGCGAGACGATCTGCCATCATCACCGCCTGATCTCTAAGCTCGGGAACTGCAATGGATTCGAGCAACGTCCCCTGACGGCCAGGGCCGACGTTGAATAGCACCTTGGAAAAGCTGCCGTCGCTGGAGCGCAGCGCTCCATCTTGATCGCTCCACAGCCCACCGCCGTGTGGCCCTGCGGTAACCAGCCCCTGCGCGAAGAGGCTCTCGAGCAGTGCGGACCCGACGCGCCGGTAATTCATATTCGGACCCGTGCAATTGATGACACGCTGCGCAGTGACCTGCAGAGTTTCTCCAGTTGCGGCGCGAGCGTTCACTCGAGCGCCATCGCCTTCCAGCACGACGTCTTCCAGGCTACCGCGACGGATAACCAGCGCTCCGACGGCTAACTCCGTCTCGATCACATCTGCAATCGGCGGAGCCATTCGATGCCGCACCACTTCCCAGTGACGCTGCAGATGCCGACGAAAGCGCTGTTGTTCGGCCAGCGGCAGCGCAAGCCACAACTGGTTGGTGCGCGCGCGAAGACTGTCGACGACCGCGCGCCATGACATACCGCTGCGGATTGCTTCATGCACCGCGTGCAGCAGCCCGCGCGCCTTCGCTGGTGGCGTTCCCGTAATCACGCCTTCTGCGAGAGGTACGTACCGCGCATGACGTTTGGGGAAAACCCCGTGTCGTGATATCGCTGTGATGACTCCAAGGTGACCGATTTCCCGAAGCCGAACAATCACGTCCACCGCCGTCAATCCGGTACCGATAAGCGTCACCGGAGCGTCAGGCGTCAAATTCGCATACGTGGCATCGTCCCAGGCCGAGTGGCAGTAAAGGCCGCGTTCCGTTGCTTCTTCGCTCACACCCTTCAACGGCGCTGGATCGAAGTTTCCGGTCGCCAGAACAACGGCGTCAGCCGTCAAGGTGCGCCCGTTCACCAGCGTCACCACAGCACCTGCGCCTTCCAAACGAACATCCCTAACCGTCGTCCGCAGATGCCTAATGCCCGCAGTTGCTGTAATCAATGACTTAATGTATCTGCCGAAGACCGTGCGCGGGGCAAAGTCTGCTTCGGTCATCGCCGAATCGTAATTTTTTCGGATCCAATCAAGAAAATGAGTCGGCTCGTGGGACAGGGCGCTGATCTTGCCAGCAGGCACGTTCAAAAGATGGCGCATAGTTGGCGTGGAATAGGCCAGACCAAGGCCAAGGCTCGGGCGTGGCTCCACAATTACAATCCGCGTCTTTACCGTGCGGCGGGCCAGATGATATGCAGTGAGCGTCCCGCTTAGGCCGCCACCAATGATTACGTACGTTTGCCCTCTCATGACTCGAACCTAGCTCTCTCGAGTCACGGTGTAAACATCAAAATCGTTATACGCAATAACTTCAGCTAATACGGCTCAGCAGCAGGGGTTCCGAGGTTGCGACGAACAATCTTACGAGCGCATTACACAGTCGATTCACTGGCATCGTCACTTGCTTATTGCCAATAACTATTTCTGTTTGGACGAAGTGCATGCAGCGGAGCAACACAAACGTCGTCGCCATGACTGACATGGTTCTCTTCGACGGGGACCATGTCAGCCAGCGAGGGACCGGCGACCGGCCAGATATCCAAGATCACCCAGAAATCGGACGAGCGGCGGCCGATTCGGGCGGTTGGCGCGGAGCTGTTCTGTGTAAACAGGGCACTATGGGCATAAAAATGGGCGACGGATGTGATATTTCTTGCTGACCTGCAATTTCCCCATGGAGTGCTAGTTGTCCGACAAACGGCCGGTTCCAGACCTGAGATGGCGAGATCGTCTTACAGAAAGCGAGACTGCAGGACAGGAATTGAGTCAAAGTCTTTGTGACAGAGTAAGGATTGATTCGGAGGGATAAATGGAGAACTTCCGCCTCAGCGTCTTCCGGGCCGTGGCGCATCATCTCAACTTCAGCCGTGCTGCCGAACAGCTGCTTCTGACTCAGCCAGCTGTCACTCAGCAGATCAAGGCGCTCGAGGAAGAATGCGGTGTTCCTCTGTTCGATCGGAGTGGTGGCCGTATTAGTCTCACGCCGGCCGGTGAGGCTCTCCTGCCGTATGCCGAGAAGCTGAAGGCCATCGCCGATGAGGCGATGACAGCGGTGAACCATGCATCAGGACAGGATTCCGGGCACCTAGTCGTCGGAGCCTCTCAGACAATCGGGCAGTATATCCTGCCGAATCTGGTTGCGGGCTTTCTCCGCGAACAACCCCGCGTCGTACTTCATGCGGTCAGCGGCAACAGTGATGAAATGCTGGGGGCACTCCTGGAGCATCGCATTCAACTGGCCCTGATTGAAGGACCGACGAGGAGAAAAGATGTCAAGGTCGAGTCCTTCATGGAGGATCATATGGTCCTGGTCGTTGCCGCGGGCCACGAGTGGGCGGATCGAGAGATTGACGTAAAGCTGCTCAAGGATGTTCCGCTGCTGCTGCGGGAATTCGGATCGGGATCGCGCCGTGTCGTCGAGAACGCTCTCGCCAATGCGGGGATCAACCGAAAGGAACTTCGTACTACGATGGAACTGGACTCCACCGAAGGGCTCCTGAGCGCGGTGGAGGCGGGACTTGGCGTCACATTCGTATCCCGCTGGGCGGTGCGCAATCAGCTTGCATTGAACACTCTGAAGCTGACCAGGGTCAAAGGTCTCAACTTGTCCCGCAACTTTTCGATGGCCTATCCTGCTGGTCCGACTCCGGTCGGCATCGCGGGATTGTTTCGTATGTTCCTTCTGGCGCGGGGGCTGGATGCGATGCCCCGCACCACCGGGAAAGCGAAGACCTTGAGAAAGCCCGAATACCTCTGCTCGTCGTAGGTCGGGCATTGTAGGACTCGAGAAGCGATTTGCGATGAGAAGTGTCTGGGTTCCATCGCTCTCTTTTTATACCGTGTGCGCTTTATAACCACAGCCGCCCTGGTCAGTGAGCTGATCGAGGCTCGCGACATGCTCGCGAGGTGGATGGGACTGCGCAGAACATAACAATCCGAGCAGCGAAGCGAACACGGAAGCCGATGCGGCGAACACAAGGAGGACGACGATGGATATGGCGGCGGTGTGTGCGAACGCTCCTCCGCCGTGTGCGCGTTGCATGAAGACAGCCATGACGCACATGCGGGCATCGCCGTTGATGTTGCCGGTGAGGTCGTGCCACGAACCCAAATCACAACACACAAATTCACGCGGCCAGAGACCTTTGAGCGGCGGTCCCGCACCTTGTCACCAAGACCACAGTATTTCGACAAATGCCTCAGAGTGCCTGGTCTTCTTCGCCTCCCGCGTTGAGTACGGCTCGCACGCCTGTGGCCTCCGATCCAAATGGCCACTCTTTGCGGACCAGTGCGCGAATGCCATATAGAAGCAGGCCGGAAATCATCAGCACGACGGCGTAACGGATCTCTTTGCTGAAATCCGGGCGAGAAAAAAGAATATAGACAAATCCGCTCGTGGCAATCAGCGCCGGAAGCGGATACAGCCACATCCGAAATGGCCTCGGCATTTCCGGCTGTTGAATGCGCAAAACGACCACTCCCACCGACTGCAGCAGGAACTGCAGCATGATGCGTATCACCGCCAGCGCGGCAATGACATCCGCCAGCGAAAGAAAACAGAACGCAATCGACAATACGCCAAGCGCCAGCAAGGAAATGTGAGGAAACCGGTGCTTCGGGTGAATCTTTGCGAACATGCGGAAGTAGTTGCCATCGAGCGCCGCCGCATACGGTACCCGCGAGTAACCGAGAAATAGCGAAAATACTGACGCAAATGCCGTCCAGACGATCAAGATTGTAATCAGGTAACCAGCCCACGGTCCATACACGCGCTCCATCATCACCGACATCACGTAAAAACGCGTGGAGGAGTGTGCGGTCGACATCAACTCCTGCCACGGCACCACGCCCAGCACGCTAACGTTCATCGTCAGGTAGAGCACGGCAGCCACTGCGATCGAAATCATGACCGCGCGCGGGACGTTTTTCTCCGGCGCATTCACCTCTTCACTGAGAAAGCAAATGTTGTAGTAACCCCAGTAGTCATAACTCGCCACAAGCATCGCGGCGCCCAGGCCGGTGAAGAATTGCGGGGTAAGCAGGAACGCGTGAGCGGGAAAGCTGAAGGCCAACTGGCGGTTGAAATGCGTGATTCCCGTAAAAATGATCCACGCCAGCGACCCGAAGACGCCGACAGCCAGCAGCCGTGAGAGCCATGAGATATCGGTGATTTTGCGATACAGCAAAAACACGGCAAGGCACACTGCGCCGACTGCCGCCACGGTGCCGGGCAAAAAGATCGCCGTGGCCTGCAACGTTCCGAGGAACGGCAAGTGCAGCTGCAGTTCACGCGAGCCAATCTGGTGCGTGAGGGGTTTGTAGAAATAACTCAAATAGCTGGAAAGTCCAAGACAGCCCGAAGCGATTGAAAGCGGAGCGCTAAATGTCACCTGCCAGACAAAAAGAAAACTCAGCAAGCGGCCCAGTTTGTTGGGCCCGTAGATCTCCTTGAGAAAATTATAGGAGCCGCCGGCCTTCGGCATCGCGGCACCGAGTTCCGAGATCACCAGCCCGTCACAGACCGCAAACAGCGCTCCAAAGATCCAGCCCAACATCGCTTGCGGGCCGCCCATCGCGCCAATGATAAGTGGAAGAGTGACGAATGGGCCGACTCCAATCATGTCGAGGATGTTGAGCAAGACAGCGCTGCCCAGCCCCATGCCTCGGATAAGAGAACCATTCTGAGCGGTGTGCGTCATGACGACCTAACCATCTCTTCCACTAAGTAGATTACGCGTTGTATCTCTAAGAGTCTTCATCGGCCCTGCAAGCTATGGACGAGGATGGCGCGATCGCGCGTTCAAGTGTCCAAGCGTGAACCTCGATTGCCCGTTCCGTCGCAATTGGCTTCGTTCCTCCCCACATCCAGCAGGGGAATGTGGTAATGCTGACCTACTCCACGAGAACCGCTTTGGTTAGATTTCTCGGATGGTCCACATCGATTCCGTTGTTGATCGCCATGAAATACGCAAAGAACTGAAGTGGAATTGCCTCGCATAGAGGAAACAACGCCTCACGTGTCTCCTCCACACAAATCATATGCGTCGCCAGTGCGCGCACCGCATCGTCGCCAGCGTTTGCGACCGTCAGAATATTCGCCCCCTGCCTCCGCATATCGCGCATCAAGTGCAAACTCTTCTCGTATCTCAGCAGCGAGCACGGGTCCGTCCGGTCGACAGTCGCGATCATCACAAGTGCAGTGGAATCGCTCACAAGCGCATTCGGGCCATGCTTCAATTCGCCACTGGGATACCCCTCTGCATGAAGGTAAGCAGCCTCCTTGAGCTTCAGCGCTCCCTCACTCGCGATCGGATAATGAATTCCGCGGCCAAGGAAGAGGAAATTCTTCACCGCCCGGTACTGTTCCGCGATTGCGCGTACGGAGCCTTCCAGGTACTTCAACTGCGGCTCTAGGTGCGCAGGAAGCGACGTCAGAAATGCCAGTCGCGCACCCACTTCAGACGCAGTGAGTGCACCTCGCAACTCAGCCGCGAGTAACGACAAAATCTGCAGATTCAGCAGCTGCGCAGTAAAGCTCTTAGTCGCAGGAATGGCCCGCTCGCGTCCCGCCTCCGTTGGATACGAAACCTTTGCCTCGCGAGCCATCGTCGAAGCCGCCGCATTGGTAATCGCCAGCGTTGCATGGCCCGCGAGGTTCGCCTTGCGCAGCGACGCCAGCGTATCAGCCGTCTCGCCCGACTGCGAGATCACCATCACTGAGACATTCTTCCTGCCGTTCGCCGTTCTGCAACTGTACTCGCTGGCATACTCCACGTCCACTGCAATCCCGCTCAAATCCTCGATCATCAGCTCTGCAGCCAAGCCAGCATGGCGGCTTGATCCACTCGCCGCAATCACGATTCCCTCTGTAGCCGTCTGTAACCAATGACGAATGGGCGCACAGACATCATCGCGAAAGCCATTTTCATCCACGTAACGATTTAACGTAGCCGCTATTGTCGATGGCTGTTCGTGAATCTCGGTGAGCATCCAGTGGGCATGAGGTCCCGGACTCTGCGTTTTATCGACCACGTATACCTTTCGTTTTCCCACTACCAGGCCGGCTAGCGATCTCGGCTTGCCCTGCGCATCGTTCTCATCAATTTGGGCCGGTGGCCGCAAACGGAGCCTTCCAGAGACACACTCCCCGATCGAAGAGTGTGGTGAAGCGGCTTTTGCTTCAATCAAGCTTCAGTAGTTCCTCACATTCCCGGCGCAACAGTACATTGGCATTCTCCAGATGTGCATTGACGGCATCAAGCCAGGAGCGATCCGCGGCGATCTGTCCTTGCGCGCGCAGGATATCCGGCTCAAGCACTTTAGCGGCAGGCCCCCCAGGAATCTGACGGACATGGACGAAGTGCTGTGCATCCAACGACTCTCGGATCTGCTCACGAGTAATGGCCTGCGGCCGCGTCGCGATTGCGGGAAGATCTCGAACTATGATAGCTGTCATGGCATCGCGATCGTAGCCAGTCCCAGTGTTCGTGAGCTCCTTAACCGCGCCGCTCACAAGGTGATGGGCAGCCTGAAAGCTGATCCCGGTTGTGCGGACAAGCGTGTCTGCCAACTCAGTTACCGAAAGGAAGTTATCGTCCGCAGAGGCGGCCATACGTGCTGTATTAAACTCTGCCTCAGACAGAATACCAGCTAATAAGCGGAGACTGCGGTCAGCATCTTCAAATGCGGAATATGCAAGCGGCTGGAGGTCGTCCTCGGCATCGTTCATGTCGGTGAACGGAGTGTTGTGGACGCAGCCGAGAATGCTTTGGGCTTGAGTGAATGCTCGGCTGGCAAGGATCCGTACATGCTCAAGTGGTACAGGGTTGCGCTTCTGTGGCATGATACTGCTGATTTGGACATAGGCGTCGGAGAGGCGTATGAAGTTGAACTCAACCGTACTCCAAAGCAAAAGATCTTGGGTAAAACGTCCAAGGTTAACCATGCAGACCGCGAGAACAGAGCTGCACTCTGTAAGGTAATCAACGGCCGCGATAGCGCCATAGGAGTTTAACTGTAGCCCCTTGAAACCCAGTAGCTGCTCGGTGAAGTGGCGGTCGATGGGAAAGCCTGTTGTCGTGATGGCGCAGGCGCCGAGAGGACAACGGTTCACGCGAGAATGAGCTTCCATAAGGCGTTCCGAGTCACGCTCAAGAATTTCAATGAAGGCCATCAAATAATGGCCGAGTGTGGTGGGTTGTGCGGGCTGGTTGTGAGTGTAGGCTGGAATCAGGGCGCGTCGATGCTCCCATGCTAGGTCGCTAAATAGTGTCCGCAGCGCAATGAGCGCCTCGAGTGTTTGCGCGACGAGATCGCGCAAGACCATACGATACATGGTTAGATCGATATCGTTGCGGCTCCGCGCGGTGTGCATTTTGCCCGCGATTTCTGCGCCACACTCAGTCGCGAGCTTCTTCTCAATGAAAAAGAAGAGGTCTTCAAACGATTCATCGTACTTGGCATCAAGTACTTCTGTCTGATCGAGGGATTCAAGTGCCCGTATGCAGGTGGCTGCTTCGCTTCGCGGCATAATGCCTTGTCGGGCGAGCATCAACGTATGCGCATATTCAATTTGAAGTAGCGGATGAAGAAAGTATCTCTTAGCATCGGCGAAGACTTGTTCGAGCACTGTCTCCCGATAAACTGATGCGGGGAAGACCGGGCTATTCTCGAGACCTTCTTTCTTTCGTTCGTGTTTGATAGTCAATTTGTGATCCTTGATGTTTATGTCGACCTGGAAATCACCGTCAATTCGCATTTCTTTATGCGGTATTCGAATTGACGGTTGGGAAGAGGGCAGTTGTACCTTATTTCAGAATGCCACTTTAAATCCAAATTGCAGTATGCGCGATTGAAGCAGGGTAGACTCGAAGGCCTGAGTGGGAGCTCCCGTGATTGCGCCCACAGTAGCGCCGTTGGTAGCTGCCGCAGTAATAGCAGCCGCACACGAAGCATCCCCGGCTGCTGTACCGGCAGTGCATACTGAGGGAAGCGGATTCACCGTTGCAGTCTCATTGAGCGTAGTGACATTCGAATGCCGATTGAGGAGGTTGTTCGCCTCAACGAAGATCTGAGGACGGAAGTTGTGATACTCTCCAAATCCGCGTGTATAGCGAAGATCCACTTGGTAGATCGACGGGCCGCGAGCAGTATCTCTGCTTACGAAGAGCGGCCTTGTGTAGGCGCTTGTGATGGTGTCGTTGTTGAGAGTGTGATTGGCCACCACATTTTGAGGCACGCCCGCGAGGAAGTTCCAAGTGGTTACAAACTGATTCTGCTTGACGATTCCGTTTAGGAGACCCGAATCGGAATGCAGTTGGGGCTCATAGACAGAACTGAGGGTAAATGCATTTGGGCGATCGACGCAGCTATTGCTGCGATCGCGATCGCGATCGCTTGGATCCTCGACAACGCCATCGCAATCAAAGTTACTCACCTCAGGCGCATCGGTGAGCGAGTGTCCCCAGGTATAGTTGGCCCGTGCCAGAAAGCCCGACGACCAACGATGCTCATAGCCAGCCAGCAGCGCATTATAGGAGGAGTTGGAGCCTACGGCCTGAAGGGTAATGTTGTTGAAATTTGGGTTGACGCGCGTAGTTGCATTGATCTGGCTGGAATAGACTGGCCGCCCGTCCGCGAGGAACGCGATCGGGTTCTGCATGTTCATGTCGTACTCATACTGGATATTTCGCCCGTTGGTCATAACGTAAGAGACGTAGATCGAATCGTTCTTAGCAATCTGTTGCGAGATTTGCAGGTTGCCGTTCCACGTGTACTCGTTTTTGAAATTGGGCGTTGTTGCAGTGATGCTCAGAACTCCCAGACAGCTTCCAGTGACCGAGGCGTTGTTCGGATAGCTGGGAGAGCAGCTTGTGCCGGGAGCTATGTCAGCAATGATTGAAGAGGCCCCTCCGTCGTTGAAGAGCGAGTTATACCAGACGTCAGTCGGAGGCTGAATATAGAACATCCCCATGTTAGCGCGGACCACGGTGCTGGGAGAGGCCATCCAGCTTATGCCAAGGCGCGGAGCGAAGTCCCCCTTGGGAGTACGGAATCTATCTGTATCGGCGAAAGGCGCATTGGCAATTCCCTTGGGGGCCAGATAGAGGTCATATCGATAACCGTAGTTGATCAGAATGTTCTTTCGCAATTGCCAGGTATCCTGTGCGAACAAATCCCAGAAGTTCGCTTGGAATCCCGCGCCCGGAGTTCCAATGCTCTCATCCAACGCGGAATACGATTGTGGATTGCATATAGGTGTATTGGGTCCGCCAGCAACGCACGTTGGCAGCGCCTCAAGGTAGTCGGTCACGCTGGGAAATACGTATTCCGAATAAATCGCGGAAAACTGGGTGAGCAATGGTCGCAGGTAACCTACACCGAACTTCATCGTATGTTTACCCTTGATCCAGGTAAAGTTGTCGCTGAAGCTTGGAATCTTTTCTTGAAATTTCGTCCCGTCGATATTCGTACCGTTGAATTCCGCAACACCGCTGATATCGACCATCGGCCCGGTGCCTGTTGTGGGAGCATTTATGTGCTTTTCGTTGCGATATGGCCAGGAACCTCTGAACTCATTCAAGAGATTTGATGAGAACGCAGTGACCAATTGGGCGCCGATGATCTGTGCTCGATCTTGGAAGTTTGAAGAAGCCGACAGCGCGAACAGACCACCTACATCGCTATTGTAAGGAAACACATTCCTGAAGTAGTTATAACGAACGAAGAAGGTGTTCTTCGCGGAGATGTTCCAATCTGCCCTGGCATCGACAAATGTCGCGTGTTCGACCTCGGGCGCGGTGCCAAGCTCCGAAGTAGGCAATCCGATGAGAGCTGCGTTGGTGGGAGAAATGGTGATGGGAGATGGTTCACCGCGAAGAATGTACTCGTACGCTCCATAGTAAAAGAGCTTGTTCTTGAGGATCGGACCGCCGACGCTTCCCGAAGGATTGCTCAAAGTGGAATCGGGCGTTGGCGACTCTGGAGAAAGAAGCATTGGCCGCGAAGCTGCCACCGTAGGACGCCAAATGAACTGGGCGACGCCATGCACGTCATTTGTGCCGGAGCCGGTAACCGCGTTGTAGATGTTGCCATCGGTATTGCCAAATTCCGGGGCGAAGGCGTTGGATACTGTCTGTACCTCACGAACATAGCTGTCGGAGATGGCGTAGAGGCGCAGTCCATATTCATCGGTTTCAGTATCCTGCATGCCATCGAGCTCATAGTTGACGCGATCCACAAGGCCATTGGTGTTCACGAAATCGGGGATTCCGAGTTCCGCATTCGGAACACCACTGACTCCTGGTTGAAAAAGGACGAAATTATAAGGATTACGAGAGGAGAGAGGTATGTTAGCCGTCTCTACGGGATTAATCGTGGACCCTATTTCGAAACGCGCTGGCTGGATCACGGAGGCATCTGCCGTTACCTCAACCTCGGTGGTAACCGTTCCAGGCTTCATGTGCTCGTCGACCACGGCTTCCATTCCAGCCTCAAGGTGAATTCCGCTGTTCTTTACAGGTGCGAAGCCAGGCGAGTCCACTGTGATGGTATAAGCGCCCAGCGGAAGGTCGGGAACAACGTATAGGCCGGCCGAATCCGTTTTAACATCTCGGGTAAAACCTGTGTCGGTGTTTTTAATATTTACGTGTGCGGCCGAAATCGGGGCACCGGTCGCATCGGTCACTTCTCCACGAATCGAGCCATTGATCGATTGAGATTGAGAGAACGCGGTGACGTCGACAAGAACGGTCAGTGTCAACGTTAATACTGCGGAGACGGCAAACTTATTCAGAGATGAGAACACAGTAGACTCCTTAAAAGTTAACACTGACCTAGCTTCCTAAGTGTTACGTAGGAAGTAGCGTGAGGCGAGCATAGCCATTTGTTAAATCAATGTCAACAAAAAAAGGTGCCTCAAACAACTGTGCCTCTTTGCACCCGTCTGAAAAGGCATAGTCGTTTCTTTCGCTCTGTCTTGACCCGCGAGTTCAAATTGCGCGGATGCTATCGATTGTCCTATCGATTGGTATGCATGTAGACCCCAAGTCCTCTCGCGTACACCACTGCGTACGTGCCGCACATGGCTGAGTGGAGGACAGACCATCGCAGGCATCATCCAATGATTCGGCGGCCGCCTGCATCCTGCTGTCGGCAGCAGCATGCAGGCGGCATCACCTTATCGCTTGTTGCTGGCTACCGTCTGAAAGTATGGGTTCTTTCGCAGGCTGATCAGGTTGGACATGATCCGAAAGGCTCCGGGAACGCCTTCAGGCATCTGGCGATAGAACGCAAACGCCATGTAGATGTATGCTCCGCTGCCATATCTTGCATAGAGCAAACCGCCCTTCTGCGGATCTTGATCGGTGTCGTGCATTTCGGTCAAGGCCACATAGTGAGAGTCCCACGAGCGCATAAAATCATGACCGCGTTCTTCGACCCAACCATCGAAGTCTGCTTGGCCAATCTTATTCGGCCAGTTGAGCAGAGGATCGTTCGGAACGGCCAACGTCACTTGTGTGTCTTCCTCCACGACTTTCTCCGGATCGGCTGAAAGGCTCAGCGGATAGGGCCCGTAGTTATGATCGTACTCAGGAGTTTGATATTGCACGATGACGATGCCGCCCTTGCTGACGTAATCCACAAGACGGCTGCTCGATGTTCTAAGTTCTGGCCGCTCGGCATAGGCACGTATTCCAACCAGGATCGCATCGTAGGAGGATAGATCGGCGGCAGCGACATCCTGCGGAGAAAGCAGTGCAACGTGAACCCCAATGTCTTCAAGGGATGCCGGAACATCATCTCCCGTCCCCATGATGTAAGCCACCTTTAGATTCGGGGCAACCTTCACATCCACTCCGGTCGTGTGATAAGTTGCATCCCGGTAGTAAGGGTACGGACGAAGTCCAACATATCCAACATTGCTGAACCCCTGCTTATATTCATGGCCGTTGTATTCGGCCACCGCGGTTATTGTATAGGGCTTCGCCTCCACCGATTGAGGAGTAACGACAAAATTCATAATATTCTCGTCGTCATCCCTCGTTGCATCAAACTGCGCGACCTTAGGCTGTGAGGTCCAGCCTTTTGGAAGGTCGAGGTGTACCTCTCCTTTTGCCGGTCCCTTCACATTGTTATGCACAGTTACCCGTAACTTAAGTGTGGCGTTGCTAATCGGGACTACGCCTGCGTTCGGCGAGACCGTCAGCGAGATTGCGGGTGCAACCAGCAGCGGCTCGAGCACAGGCCCGGGACCGGTGAAGCGATGCACCGTCTGCACTACGCCGCTGGCATGTGCCTCAACTCCGTTATAGCTGTAGTCCACTTGCGCCGAGAGCGGATAGGGCATTGTTGGCTGATTGAGGTTCGTCGTGTCCGCAATGTCATAGTAGGGCTGTTCAAGATTGGGCCGGTTAAAGTAAGGGCGTGTCACCGCGGCGTCTGCCGGGGCTGTCACGGCGAATACAAGATCTTTCGCATCGCCCGCCTTCATCATGCCGGCATCCAAAGGTTTCGGACTGATGGTCCAGTCAGCGCCTGCATGCGATATGACCACTGTGTTCACGATCGTGATCGGTTGGTTGCCTTGGTCGGCCACATGCACATTGACGTTGAAGTCCTGTCCCGGAATCACTGTCTGAAAGGTTCCCGCTTCAGCTGCCATGCTCCCCAATGGCCCTGAACGCATCGGTGCATTGGGATTCGCGACAGTTGCTGTTAGGCTGACTCCGAGCGCCTCACCGAGAGCGTCGTTGAATTGGTCCTGCTTAATCTCAAGTTCATGCTGCATGTTGTACTTTGCGTCGTCCGGGAGGCTACTGGCAGAGATAGCTGATAGTAACTGCCTGGTCTGCGCCAGTCCCTTGGCTAGCGCTGCGGCTGTTTTGGATGGATCGGTCGAATCGAAAGCGGCCGCAGCCTCCATAACAGTGCGATTCAGGTCTTCGAGGCGGTCCCGCCAGACGGCTTGGTTTTGAGCAGGAGCAAAGCCAGCGATACCGGCCAGAGAAATATCGATACCCTCAAAGAAATTCGATTCATGTTCCGGCGGCGTATCAGAAACACGGGACGCATAAAGGTGATATCGCGATGACACTGGTTGTGGCAGGGGCGCGCCGATGCCGCCATTTTGCGATTTCTGCTGCGCCAGACCGGAACGCGCTAATGCCAAGTAGGATTCCCCTAGCAGAGGATTGTATTCACTCACCGGCACCGTAACCGTGTTGGAAGGAATGCCCTCGATCCAGTCACCCGTAACATAGTTGCGAAAGCGGACCGGTCCCCAATGCCCTGTCGCGTAGTCGTAGATGCCTTTGTCGGTTACACGTGCTAGGGGCACTCTAGCGTATACCTTCAGCGGAGTCCACGGTCGCAATCCTGCCTTGATTTGGTCTGGAAACACATTTGGATCACCTGCGGCCTTGTAAACTTCCTGCGCCATCAGTCCTGACACCTGATGATGTCCATGGCCGTCAGAAATGTTGCCCGCAAAGACAGAGGTGACCACCAGCGGCCTTGTCATGCGGACAACCCGCACGCAGTCGTAGAAGACGCGGTCATGGCTCCACATTTTAAGAGCCTCTTCCATAGTCTTCGAAAATCCAAAATCAGCAACACGCGTCCAATACTGGTGCACACCATATGCCTCGCCTGCAGCCAATAGCTCCTGGGTCCGCACCAGGCCCAGTTGATCCCAATAATCGGAAGACATGTCGTTCTGTCCGCCTTCGCCTCGATTGAGCGTCAAAAGCGTCGTATCGGCGCCCTGGCCGCGGCTTTCGTAGGTCAGCATGCCGCCGTCCTCATCGTCAGGATGAGCGACAATCATAATGATGCTTGCCCGCGTCTGTAATTTCTTGAGGCTTTGCCAGAGGGCAGTCGAACTGCGGTCGGCCGGTAATGGGATGGCGAAGGCAGACGAATAGGAGCTTTGAGCCTGCCCAACGGAAGGGATGGGCGTCGCTAGCAGAGAAGATCCGAGACAGAGTGCGACCGTTGTCTTCGGAAACGAACGCATGTTCATGGAAGTGCTCCTGGGTCAGTGAAATTGGACTACCGCTCAACGAAATAGAAAAATACCACAATGTTCAAAGCTTTGTAAAGGTCACGTATTTAGTTGAGGTATGATCATATTTGTGATGAAAACTCGCGAAAACGGTGCTAGTTCCCAAATGCTCGGACCAACCACGTCTGTGTCGACCTCATCTCCTACCCGTCCCGCTCATCTACGGCAGGCGAATGCCCGTACTTTATTTCAACTTGTGCGTGCAAATGATCCATGTTCAAAAGCAGATCTTGTGCGGCTTTCCGGGCTAAGTGCGCCAACAGTTACATGCGCTATCTCTCATCTTGAAAATCTCGGCCTTGTTGAGTCTATTGGAGATGGAGAGTCCACCGGCGGCCGACGGCCTGAACTGCTTCGCATCAATGCCAGCCACGGATATGTAGCTGCTGCCGATATCGGTGGCACCCGCCTGCGCATGATGCTTGCCGACCTCAACGGCAGTGTCCTGTCGAGTTGGTCAATTATATTAACGAAGAATCAGAAAACACCGCAGGGCGTCTGTGGCCTCATACACGAAGGCCTCAAGAAGATGTGCCAGGAAGCTGGTATTTCGCCAGCCAAAATTTTTCACCTTACAGCTGGGGCGCCAGGCATAACGAATGTGACCGAGGGCATCGTTCTGTCCGCGCCAAACCTCTTGGATTGGGTCCGAGTGCCGCTGCGCACCATGTTGCAGAGAGAAACGAAAATTCCCGTCATTATCGATAACGACACCAACCTCGCAGCCGTGGGGGAGCATTGGCGTGGTGCGGCGGCGGGCATCTCCACGTTCGTTTTCATCGCGATTGGTACGGGCGTGGGTGCTGGAATCTACCTCGGTGGCCAACTCCACCACGGGGCGCATTGGTCCGCCGGTGAAATTGGCTACCTTGGGACGCATGGCGAAAAAAGGGAGCCCATGCAGATCAACCAGCCTGGGCAATTGGAGCGGGTCATTGGAGGCCATGGCGTTGAGATCAAATGGGCGAAGATGTTGCAGCAAGCCGGGATTCCTCGAGACAGCGAGCAAGCGAATTTGCGCGCCTCGCAAATCTTCGATTTGGCTCGAGATGGCGATGCTGCTGCTGTCGAAGTCATCCAATATGCGGCCTCCATCCTCGCTGACACCATCACGGACATCTCTCTATTGTTAGATCCGGCTATAGTGGTCCTTGGCGGCGGCGTCGGTTCGCACCCTGAGCTTTGTCGACTTACGCAGGGTCTTATCCAAAAGCATGAAGTTTCGCAGCCGCAGCTTCGCTCCAGCTCGCTTGGCACGCAAGCGCAGCTCTTTGGAGCGCTCTTTCTTAGCCTGAAAGCCACAGAAGCCTCTCTTCTAAGCTGAATAATGTTCAGCTATCCGCAGAATCTGGAGCCGCGCTGAATTGTCTGGCTTTGTGAACATCCGGCAGAATGACCTTGCCAGCCATTGCGTTCGATCAACTACCCCAAGAGCGCCGCTATCACTGGTGATTTCATCCCCGTTTGGTTGGCATGAACGTTGCCGGTTGAGTAGTGGATGGTAAAGGGTATAGGTTCTAACCCATCGTGATGAATTGGCTTGTCATCGGAATTGGAGACATTACACGGCGCCGAGTGCTCCCTGCCATCCTCGACGAACCACGAAGCCGGCTGCACGCGATTCTTACCCGGGATCCTCAAAAAGCCGCAGCTTACCCCGGGATTCAGGTATTCACCACCATCGCAGATGCCTTAAAGGATTCCTCGATTGACGCCGTCTATGTTGCCTCGCCGGTCTATCTCCATGCGCCGCAGACCATCGCCTCCCTGGAGGCTGGCATGCACATCCTCTGCGAAAAGCCGGCGGCGATGAACTTTGCCGAGGCGCAATCCATGTCTGCAGCGGCTCACGCCAACCAGCGGTTGTTTGCCGTCGCCTATTACCGCAGGCTGTTTCCCAAACTTATCCGCGCCAGGCAACTCATTGCCCAGGGAGCCATTGGCCAGCCCATCCTGGCGGAGGCCAATTGCCATTCCTGGTTGAAGGCAGACGCTCCAGACTGGACTCGAGACTGGCTCCTCAATCCCGTCATGGCGGGCGGTGGCCCGCTGTACGACATCGCTTCTCATCGCATAGATGCCCTGAATTTCCTTTTTGGCAAGCCATGCCGCGCCACCGGCTTCCTGGCCAATACCGTTCATCCAATAGCCGTCGAGGACTCGGCGACCGTACTGATCCAATATGCAGGCGGCATTCATGTCACGGTGGACGTGCGCTGGAATTCCCACATCGGCCGAGACCAGTTTCGCGTCATAGGAACAGACGGCGAGATCAATCTTGATCCTCTCAGCGGCCCGCTTCTCCGAATTGGCGCAGTTGAGGAGTCGCTGCCTGCGCACCCCAATGTGCACTATCCCTGCATTGAAAACTTCGTCTCCGCCCTATTGGAAGGAGCGCCCCTCGCTTGCCCTGGAGATGAAGCCATATGGACCGATTGGGTGACGCAAGAAGTCCTGTCGTCGAATACGGCAATGCCGCTGAGACCGTCATCTGGTCGCGAGTCACGCTAAACCCGTATTTGATGTTGAGTCTGTCCGACCCCCGTGAGCATCGACTGAACTGCCGCTGGAACACTGTCGGTAGGACGGTCTGACCCGTTGACCCGTCTGGGGTCAGGCTCCAATTTCGACATCCCGCTTAAAGGTTGGCGATTTGGCCATGACGATGAGAAAGTAGACGGCTACTGCGACTAAAGCCAGTCCACAACCGGCCACGGCGGTTGAGACGCCGAGGATGGGAATCAACCTTCCAAGAATCAAAGCGCCTAACGGGATTCCAGTGCGGAAGGCGAGGTTGTAAACGCTCATCACCCTGCCGCGCATGGAGTCGGCGACGATGAGTTGAACGAGGGACAACATGAGCGCGGCGGAGGCCATCACGGCTGTGCCGGCAAGAAAGATCAGGGCACAGGAAACGGGAAGCCACCGGGAGAAT
>Ga0116129_1000605_pt1 | contig 22497 bp, 15 predicted proteins | sample June2015DPH_17_2_FD_89732 | JGI IMG/M metagenome (GOLD analysis project Ga0116129, IMG submission 89732) | Peatland microbial communities from SPRUCE experiment site at the Marcell Experimental Forest, Minnesota, USA - June2015DPH_17_10 | ecosystem: Environmental > Terrestrial > Soil > Wetlands...
CGTCCCGAGCACGATGCTCGATCCGGTGAGCTGCAGGATAATCCACGGCAGGGCGACAAGGTAAAACTGGTCGCCGGCCGAGGAGATTGTGTTCGCCGCCCAGAGGAGCCGGAAATTCGGATTGCGCAAAGGATGCTGTCTGGGCGCGGGTGCCTCGAGCGCATTGTCAGCCATGAAATCTCCTTATCGGTAAAGGATATATGTAAATGAGAATTTACATTTACATATTCGCCATGTCAAGATAGATTCTGTGATCTTGTTCGAGCAGGACGCTCTAAGTATCAAAGAAAGATGATGGGAAGATGATGGCAAACACGTCACACAATCCTCCGAAGAGACGAATTGAGAAGGGAAGTCCACGAAGGGAGAAGACTGGGCCAGCAAGGCCGAGTGCAAAATCCCCGGGAGCTAAGCAGCGCGAAGCGATTGACCTCAAGCCGCAGCAGGCACGCAGCCGCGAGTCTCTGCGTAAACTCGAGAAGGCAGCCGCAGAAGTCCTGGGCCAGCATGGGGTCGAAGGCGCAACCATCCCCCGCATTGCCGCTCACGCAGGGTTGACGCCGGGCGCTGTCTATCGCCGTTTCACTGACAAAGACGCACTGCTGGAATCGGTCATCCTCGGCATCATGGAGCGGCAGGATGAGAGGCTTCGCACCGGTCTCACGCCGGAGGCAGCAGCGCAGATCCCGCTCCCTGTCTTTGCCGGGCAATTAATTAATTCTTTAGTCGTAAGCTACCGCGCCAACGCAGCGCTGTTGCGCGCCATGCGTCAATTTGTGCGCGGCAAGCCTCACACCGATTTCTGGAAAAAAATATCCAGATTGGAGTTTCGCACTTTCCGGCATCTGGTCGACCTGCTCCTCGCGAGTGCCAAGGATATTCGCCATCCCGACCCCAAAATGGCTGTGTCCCTGGGCATGATGATGGTGATCAGCACACTCCATGAATTGGTCGTCGAAGTTTCAGACACCAAGGCATGGAAGGACCTGTTGCCACCGGATGATCGGGCGCTCAAGGAGGAGTTGACACGATCGTTTCTCAATTATCTCCTTGCGGGGTGAGGCGCGAAGCATGTGCTCATTGCTTGTTCCTGGTCGGGCTAGCGGGAGATAGGGCTGCTATGGAGCAGGCGAAATTGTCTTGCCGGAGGTTTTCCGGGGAGCTTGTCTTTTGCTGCTCCCGCGTCGAGGGTTTCAGTCGAAGCAGGGCGCCGACGATGGACTCGGATTGGTTGCGGTCTACTGCCATGCTCTTCATGCCAAACGCATGGGCCTGAATTCCGAACGCTCGATTTACCTATCCGAAGGAATTGCCAGACCAAGTGAATGCTGGTTTTCCAAGTCCCTCTGTTCTCACCCTAATCAAGAACGTAGCCAATCTTCGACCCGCAGCCCGTTGACGCGCTTGGATTCTCGCGCGTTTTCCGTAACAAGAACGGCATCGATCGGGAGCATGGGCCGCGACCAGCAGATCGTTGCCCCCGAAAGGGAGTGCCCGCCTTCTCCAGCTGGGAGCGGATTCGCTCATAATGCTGATCTGCTTTCGGCGCGAGGGGATGAATATCAATAGCCTCGAGCAATTGATCCACACGGCATGGCCAAAATCGACCAACCGCTTTTGGCCATGCCATACCGCAGTTCCGCCGCAATGATGAAGCTTGTTGCGAGCAAATCACGTCCTTCGGAAGGGAGGGAGGAGATCTTCCGGCAGACGTTGCTTTGCGGATTCTTCAAAAGGTCGGACAGAATGTGGGTATCGAGAAGAAGCCGAGTCGCACTAGATATCCAGCGGCTCTAGGGGCCGGTCCTCGATTGCAGGCAGTCGATCCTTCTCCTTGAGAGGCTTCCACGTAGAAAAAATGTCGACTAATTTTGAGCGTGAAAGCGTCTCAAGGATCAATCGGCCACTCTCCTCGCGCCGCAGAATCGCTTCGTTTCCTGGCAACGCGAACTCACGGGGGATTCTGATTGCTTGGCTCCTGCCGTTCTTGAAGAGGCGCACGTGGCGGACTGTTGCGGAATCAGGAATTTATCTCTCCCTTATCAGCATATGACAAGAACAAATCCATGCTCGGGTGCGTTACTCTTGCTCAAGGCAAAGGTCGTAGCCGCCGTCACAGCTAAACTATTGAGAACATTACATCGATTCAGTGTGTAGGTCGCTTGGGTTCGTGTTTCTCCAGCCGGGGTAATTGCCGCATCATGAATTCGCTGAATCAAGGGACCGTGAAGGCAGTCTCGCCATGGCGTTGACTTCAATCCATGCCTTTGTTGATCAACTGTTGCCGTACCGTCTTCGATCCGGGTTTTGATTTTCAGTCAGATGAGCAGCCATCGTCGGGGCTGAGGGACTGGCATTTCCTCGGCCCTCTGCGCTGTTGCGGTATGGAGCCGTGTACTTTGATCTGCGCCGTAGGCGCAATCATCGGTCGATCATCTGGACGACCGGGGGCAGAGTGCAGCAACGGAGAAATCCAACGAGACCTGATCTCTGAGCAAACTAAGGCCGGGCTGGCATCGGCCCGCGCCCGCTGACGAAAGGGGGTGCTTATTTCAAGATGACGGCGACCAAAGTGCGCTTGGCGATGGCCGCCAAGGGGCAAAAGGGAAACGAAGATGGCCGATCTGTCGAGCGAACCATGTGTTAGGTGGCAAAGGCTCTATCGGCACGTCGTGCCGGATGGAACGTTGCGCAAGGACGGCTCAAAGGTCGAAAAGGGTGCCAAGAATCGAAAGCAGCAAAGAAAGAAACCGTGATCGCCGCTGCATTTGTCGAGACCACGACTATATCAGTCAGCGGAGCATGGCCCAAGCAGGTAACATTGTGCATGATCGCAGTGCTTGCTCTGGACCGGTCGTTCGATTTCGCTCCAGGCCCCAAAGGGACCCCGGTGATTCGTCACCCCAACAATGGGACGTGAAGATCGTGTCCAATCTATGACGCGGCTCATTTCTGCCGAACGTCGGCTCAAGTGATTCAGAAGAACCTGGGGCGGAGATTGTGTACCATGGCAAAGATCGTCTATGGATTGAACCAGTCCTTGGATGGCTACGTCGACCATCTGGAATTTCGGCCAAGCCCGGCGCTCTTTCGTCACTTCCTAGAGCAAGTGCGCGATCAGACGGGCAGTGTGTACGGTCGCCGCATGTACGAGGTGATGCGTTATTGGGACCAAGACTGCCCGGATTGGGACGCAGAGGAAACTGAATTCGCGGCGGCCTGGCGGAGCCAGCCAAAGTGGGTTGTGTCGCGCACATTGAAGTCGGTCGGACCGAACGCCACACTTGTCGAGGATGACATCGAGGCGGTGATACGTGGGCTGAAGGCACAGCAAGTGGGGGAGATTGAAGTTGCCGGACCAGACTTGGCCGGGAGCCTAACCAACCTTGGTCTTATAGATGAGTATCGACTGTACCTCCACCCCATCGTAGTTGGTCGCGGCAAGCCCTTCTTCTCCGGCCCACGGCCGTCGCTGCGCCTGGTGTCGAGCTATCTCGTTGGCGAGGACGTGATTAGGTTGACCTACGTGCCCGCTTAATCGCGCGACCTGCCCGACCGATTGCGCCGGGGGCGGCGGGTCCGCTTTCGGTCATCAAAGTGGACAACTGCCGGTGATCTCACGACGCGGCATTCGACCCTAACTGAGCTTGCCCGTCAGATCAAATGCCTGCCTCCAGGACCCGGGAGAAGCAAGAGGCAGGAAGAATCTAGATAATGCATGATTATCCCGCGCCGTGGACGCGGTTGGACTTTGTTGTTTCGCCTCATTTGAACCGTCCGAGCAGATGATCACCAAAATGGCCGGTTTTGGCTGGGATTTTGCCCCCAGCCTCCTGGCCAAAGCGCCCAGGATCCCCAGTTGACCTCAGGGCAATCGCCCGCCGTCCGGCAACGAACTCCCGTCGACTTCTCGATCCGCCGCAGGGACCAGCCCAAACGCTCAGCGCGACCACCTGTTCCCGCTTCTCTCTGCTCAATACATTCCCCATCGAACAGAGACTGATTGCCTCGGTCAGTGCGAATGTCTCAGCCCTCAGTTTGCCCGCTTTTGCGGCTGATCAGAAGTGGCCGCTTTTGGGTGATTGCCGGGGACTCGGCCGTTCGCTGGGTTGGGCATGAACAGCCCATCCGCCCGCAACAAGAGCGTTCGCCCAATGCTCACCAATGCTCGCCTCGCCGGGTCTATGCCCATGAGATACATAGGGACCTTTTGAAGGCGGTGTCGCCCATGAATCGTTCTCGCTTTGCTCTTCCTTTGCTGCCGCTGTTCTTTGCCTTGCTCCCAGCCTTAAATTCCTCAGCTGAGTCAAGGTGCATCCAAGGCAAGGTTGTTGACCCTACGGGCGCGGCCGTGCCTTTCGCGTTCGTGAGTGCGACCAGTCTGGACCGTAGGACCTCAACCCAGGTGCAGGTAGGCAGGAATGGACGCTTCAGAATCGATCAAGGCCTCACCGACGGACAATATGATGTCTTGCCACGGACCGTTCTGAGACGGATGGCGGCGGTTTTCTTAAGGCAGTATCCATTGGCGCCATACGCGTAAAAGCAGCTGCGGAGAGCCTGTGTCCGCGAATCATGCTTCTTATGCCCGCGCGAGCACACCTGCTTGTTCAGGCTAGAGATGCTCTAACAGGCGCTCAACTCGAGCCGGTGCACGCCCATTTTCGCCTTGATACGGAAAAGCAATGGCGCGGGGGAGTCGATGAGCGCGGTGAACTGCTTGTGCCGCCAGGGTCGGACCTCGAGATTGAAGCGGGCGCGCATGGATACTTAAACTCCCCGGTATTCAACATCGCATCCGCCCAGCCGGGCGAGACCAACGAGGTGGCGGTCGAATTACGGCGGGAGCAAACCGGATGCATTCAAGGAATGGTGCTCGATCTCCGAGGAGCGGGAGTTGCCGGAGCCGGAATTCAAATTGGCTCAAGCGATGCGATTTTCCAAGAAGGAGGAGGACGGGTTTTCACGGACGCGAAAGGCCTGTTTAGCATTGGCGATTTAGAGCCTGGTGAGTATCACTTATTTGCAACCGCTGCAGGCTACCCACCCTCGCTGGCCCAGCTGGGCATGATGATGACTGTGACGGTGGGGCAAGATCGGAACTGCGCACTTCCAACGATGAGGCTCGGCCCGAAAGCCTCCGAGCTAAGCGTACGGGTTTTAGATGATTTGACGCTGGAGCCCGTAGCCAGCCCTAAGATCTGGGTGAGTGAAGAGTCTGCTAATACGGGGGGCTGGTCGTTAAGGGCAGGTGGAATCCTGGGACCGGTTCCGGCTTTCACTGCACTCACAGTCCGGGCAAGCGCGGAGGGCTATTTTGACGCGCAGCCCTTGATCATCGCTCCCATGGAGCCTGAACAAACCAGGGAGATCACGATCAGATTGCAACCGGTTGCAACCCGCTGCTTCTCAGACACAGTCCGCCACCGGCGAAGCCGATGCCTGACTCCCGCTTCCTGATCATCACCCAAGGCCGCATCGTCGATCCCGAAGCCAGACTCATGCCAGAGTCGAAGAACGGACGCTTACTCCTAATTGAACCCGGGGTGAGCTCCAAACATGTGGTCGATAAGATGGGCTAAACATTGAGGACTTATACGGGGCTGCCAAGTCATCTTCGAAAACGATAAAGTGACAAAATGTGAAGTTCCGACGTCTGGGTTTGAACCGCACCAAGACGCACGATATCGGTCTCACTTTCGGATAAATAAAGATACCAGAGCACTCAGCGTGCATGAGATGGCTACAATTGGAAAGATTAGCGCTGTGTGATTGCTGTGCGATTGGATAATCCAACCGATAAGCGGCCCGCTCAAACCGGCGAAAAGATAGGCGCACATGTCCATTATGCCGGTACCCGTTCCCGCTCGGCTGCTGCCTAGAAGCTCGGGACATAATGCAAAATATGCAGACTGCGGTCCAAATGTAAAAAACCCGCATAAGAACAGCAATCCGATCTGGGCGGTGAACCGAAACGGCAAAAAAAACATTGAAATCGCTGAAGCGGCCGCTAAAAGCATAAAGAGAAAAATACCCCAATAGCGCCTGTCTCGAAAACACTTGTCAGAAACCCATCCGCTACAAAGGGGCCCTAGAGCCATGCCTGTCGGCAGCGCAACTGTAATCCACTTGGCATTGAGATTATTCGTATTTAGATAATGAACCGGAATCCAAGTCAGCAATCCATATCTCGCTGCACTTTGAAATCCAATTGCCAAACTTGCAATCCGAAATCGGCCGTGCTTTAAGACACTCTTATAGCGATGCAGGACGGTTTCTTCAGACAGAGTGCCTTCACAAGCAGAATTGAAAGTCGTATCGTCGTCCTGATCCGGAGACGGAAACCCAAGCTCCCGCGGTTCATCGCGGACAATCAGGTAAAATGCTACCGAACTCAACGCCATTAGGAGTACGGGTAAGCGAAAAATCCATCGCCAGTTTAAACCCATTGCCAGAATGGCCGTAGATGTCACAAAGGCAAGGATGGACGACAATCCCGATGAAAACACATACAGCCCATATACTTTACCGCGCTCGCTGCGGTCCCACCAGTTGCATAACAGACGACTACCGGGAGCCCATCCCATCGATTGAACATACCCGTTGATCGCCCACGGGATTTGCAGGGATGCAAAAGTAGTTCCAAAACTCATGACCCAATTCATGACGCAAGAGACAATGCCACCGAGGCTCATCATGCGCCGGCCACCGAATTTGTCGCCGAGATTCCCGTTGACTGCCTGTCCTATCGCGTAGCACCAAAGCATGCACGCGTTGATCCATCCAAGTGTTACCTTGTCAAGCCTAAGTTCTTTTTCAATACCGGGAAACGCAAAGCCAAGGGTCTGCCTGCCAGTGTAATAAAACAGGTAACAAAGCATTGTGGCCAGCAACATCCGCCACTGTGCCGTCCGAAAAGTGCGACGGGTTTGCGCAGAATGGTATTTAGCGGCATGTCGCAGTGTCAACATTTTTGATTGTAATTTGAGCCTAACAGGCTATGGCCAGCAACGGCGTCAAGTTCAATGGAGACCAGCAAAGTAGACTCCGCCGCATCGCTCGGTCCCGCTCTCTGTCCGCCGGATATGTCTTTCGCGTCAAACTGATTCTGATCCTGGCCGAAAGCACATTTTTCAGCATCGTTAAACGGCGACTGCAGAGCATCGCGCCCATCATTAGCCATTTCATCACTCGCAGCATGTCCACCTTCACCTCCGACTTGGCCCGCAGACTGCGTCGATACATCAACGCATATTCAGCAAACGCTCTGCCCGTCCGCCGGAAATACTTAAACCCTTCTCGCCGCACCGGTAGTAACGAACTCGTTGCGACGGGTTACTAGTCAGTTGGGGCCCGGTCGCTCGCGGAAAAAGGCTGAGATCACCTGGTTTCAGGTGGCGATTCCATTGAGTGCGAAGTCGAATAGTTCGTAGTTATTGGCCTCTCCTGATGACAATCGCCTGGCATACTCGGGACGAAGGCGGCGGTTAATCAGGAATGGCACACTGCGTTCATGCAGACCACCGTGCGAGCGAAGTCCGGTTCTCACTCCAGATAAATCATGCCAATCTGGCGTGCGGCCAAACGTCGTAAATTGATCCGCCAGCACAATCACATCGCCGATTCGGTCTGAAGGCAGACAAAAGCGGGAAACTGCCTCTTCTTTTGTCAACACCAGCTCGACGCCCGGCACGGAGCGAAGCATTGTTGCAGCACGCGCTTTGTCATCCTCTGGAAGGTACACAGTCGCATAGGAGCCAAGGCCGCCATGATGGACGACATATGGGTCAGTAATGGGAAGTAAAACCGATGCGTTCAAAAAACCAGCTTCAATCAAAAGAGTCTCTAAAAATTGAATGCGAGGCGTGCCGTCAGGAAGAGTCTTCTGATTCATTCCATGATCGGCAGTTACCACGACAATCGCACCCATCGCATCCAGTCGTCCCAGTGCCTTATCGATTTCACCGTAGAATTGATTGGCGACTTCGGTGCCTGGTGCATATTTATGCTGCACAAAATCTGTGGTACTTAGGTACAGAAAATCTGCTAAGCCCCTCTCCAGTAAGCTCGCCCCAGCGTTCACGCAATAGATGCTTGCTTCCACATCGTATATTCCCGGGATTGGCCCAAGGCAGAATTGGGCGATATTTTCAATGCCGTGTTCGGCCAAAGTGGCTTGCTCAGCCCGTTCGACGGAAAAACAGATCCCCTTCAGCTTGTCGCCCAGAAGACGGCGAAGCTTTTCCTTGGTCGTAATGACAGCGACAGATCGCCCGGCTTCCGCAAAAGCGGAAAACAACGTCGGGCAACGGAGATAGCGGGGGTCATCCATCATGACTTCTTTTCCACTTGCCGCATCACAGTAGAAATTTCCGCATATCCCATTAATGTCCGATGTCACTCCGGTGGCAATAGCGATATTATTCGGATTTGTGTACGACGGAATGACAGAGTTTGCGATACCAAACGCACCACGCGCCACCATCTTCCTGAGATTCGGCATAGATGCTTTGGCGGCTTCCAAGTAACCCGGGCCCGTCCCATCAAGACAGATCCCTACGACCGGAGGCGTGTCCAGGCGGTACTCTTTTCCATTAACATGAAGCAGCAGCTTCTTTGCAGTCCTAGGTTCCATTGTTAAATAGCGCTCCCCGTTCGGACAATGTTCGGTTTCTGAATGTTTATATTATCTTCCTTCAAGGTTTCGAACTCAGCGAATCGCGTGCGCCGACGTCCGTTGAACGAAGATAAGTCAAATCAAATGGAAATATAGCAGCAAGAGGCACAGCTTAGAGCGAACGGAGCAAAATATAACTGGCGCGTCGGTTATGACAATCATCACCATCCGGCGTTTGCTATGATGGTCGCATTTTCTCGGTAATGATGTTGTAGAGTGCGCTGGCCGCTGGGCTAAGCTTCGGGTTTCGAAGCGTCAGCAGATAGATTGCCCTGGTTAAAGCCGGAATGTCGAGGGGGACCGGCACAAGACGCTTTAATTCAATATCTGAACGAATAGCCCGCTCTGACAGAAATGCTACCCCAAGGCCGGCGGCCACAGCTTCTTTGATTGCATCATTATTGCTGAACTCGACTCGTGCGCGCGGGCTGGCGTGGGCGGCCTTGAGCGTTTCCTCAATCAAAATCCGCGTCCCCGAACTGTATTCCCGAAGAATCAGCCGTTCTTGGTCAATATCGCGGACGGATACCGATGAAGCTTTAGTCCAGTGATGGCCGCGACCGACAACAAGAACGAGCTCATCGACACAAAGCATTTCCGCGGCAAGTTCTTGCCCGATTGGATGGGAGGCAATTACCCCTAGTTCCGCCTGTTGTTTTAAGACAAGCTCCTCAACCTGCAGCGTGTCTTTGACCTGAATCGAAAGTGCGACGTCTGGATGCTTTGTGAGAAATTGTTGCAGGATGCCGGGCAGGATGTATGTTCCGGGGATAGAACTTGCCGCAATCGTTACGTGGCCAATTATCAGTCCACGAAACTCTTCGAGAGAGCGCTCCGCGTTTTTGAGATTTTCATCGATTGCCTCAACGTACGGGAAGACAATCTTACCTGCTTCGTTTAGGTATGCCTTCCGGCCCACGCGGTTGAAAAGGGGTAATCCCAGGCGTTTTTCCAGCGCAGAGATTTGGCCGGAAACGTAAGGCTGACTCACGCGTAATTCGTACGCGGCACGCGTGAAGCTGCCAGATTTAGCGACACTTGCGAATGCGCGCAACTGGGAGAGGGTCACTAACGAAATCATTCCATTCAATCCTTTTGATTATGAGGCCCATAACCAGTCACTCGTAAATGTTCCGTGTTGACCATGCGATTGGTTGTTTGGTTCTTGACAAGCCAAGAAGACTATATCAAAGTCTCTACGGGAAAGAGTGAAAATACGAGGATTGGACGGCAACGACAAATGAGAACGGTCTCTTTGGTTTATTACAATATCGAAACAATCGGCCAATGCCTTAAGAGGCAACTGCATGGTCTCGCCCTGCGCGTACTGGTACTAGCAGCAGTAGTAGTGATATCCTCCCGGCCACATGCTGAAGGACAATTGGAAACGAATGCTGTCCTTTCCCAAATCACAGATCAGAATGGCGCTACTATATTCCAAGCCAATGTAAAGCTTGTCAGTGAAGAGACACGTCAGGAGAGGCAAGCGGTTTGCAATGACCACTTCAACGGCATCGTTTCTGCGGTGCACCCCGGCAAATATGCGCTGACGGAGGAAACGCCCGGATTTGGAGCGTAGACCCGGGTGCATCTCATCGTAGAAGTCCAGTAACAGGTTCAGACAAATTTCCCCTTATAGTCTGGGGCAGTGAGTCAGACCGTCAATGCGGCAGGCTCACAGCCTTTTCTGCAAACCCAAAATGCTTCCGTGGGACAAGTGGAGTCCCTTCGCCGGCTTAAACTCGCCTCGATTCAACAACAGGAGACTGAAAAATGAAATACTTAAGATTGATACTTTCCATTGCATTAACATTACCGTTTGTGATGCGGTGCGACGCACAGCTTCTGGTAGGAAGTATTCGCGGCACGATCAGCGATTCGTCTGGCGCGGCAATAGCGAATGCTCAGGTCACACTTGTTCAAAAGGAAACGAACTTTTTGCGTCAGACACAAAGCAATGACGAAGGGTATTTCGAATTGCCTGATCTGCAATCGGGGACCTATTCGATGACCGCGATGAAGAGTGGATTCCAGGCATTCAAGGCGGATGACATTATTCTCACTGCCGGCCAGATTCGGCGTATTGATGTCGCCATGCCGATAGGCTCCGCAACAGCTAACGTTACTGTTACAGAAGGCGCCGCCGTGATTCAAACCGAAGGAGCAGTGCTACACGAGACATTGTCTTCCAAAGACTATCTCGAGAAGCCATGGATTGGAACCGGCATTAATCCTCTGCTGCTGCTGACCGTCGACCCATTAGTTCAAAATACCGGCGGCGGCCTTTATAGCTTTGAAATAGCGGGGCAACCGACACAGCAAACCGCATACAATGTCGACGGCGTAGGATCAGACGGAAGCCTGAACGGCACCAACGTGTTTTTCTATAAAGAGGCCAATGTCGCCGGCGGAAACAGCTCGTCTGAATTTCCGCGGGCTACACAAATCAATCTGATCAGCCATCAAGGAACAGACAAGTTCCATGGCGTCTTCCAATACTGGTATCTGGGTACCGGACTTACCGCAAAAGACTATTTTGCCGTAACCAAGCCTGAAACTATCATTAAGAATGAAGACCTGCAACTGTCAGGCCCAATATGGAAGGATAAGACCCTCTTTTTATTCATATTTGAAGGCCAACAGGTTCCAGGCTCAACATATGTTCTGCAGACGGTGCCCACGAGTGCTATGCGCACCGGCGACTTTTCACAACTGTTAACTGGAACAAACCCGGTCATGATCCATGACCCCGTTACCAAAGCCCCATTTCCGGGCAATATCATTCCGTCAGACAGAATCAACTCCGTTTCAAGCAACGTTCTCTCGAGCTATATTCCATCGCCCAATCTCGGAGGACCGGGAGCTCTGAGTAACAATTACGGGTATGTGTTTCCCTATCCTGGCGGCGATTACTATGACTTGAATAATTACATGGGTCGCATAGACCAGCATTTAACCAAGAACAATTCATTCTTTGTAAGATGGCAGCTGGCAATACCATATTATGTACTCAACGGCAACTATCCTAGCCTATTCTCCACGGAGGTCCGGCACACGTACAATTTTGTCGTTGAGGATACGCATATCTTCTCTCCGCGCTTTGTTAATACTGCACGTTTCGGACTTTACCAGCCAAACGCAACGATTGGAGGAACTGTAGATGGGAAAACGCCGCTTACTGGCAATGCCGCTATCAACAATGTTGGTCTGCAGGGTATAAATAGCGGCAGTTTTCCGGAGGCCGGATTCCCAACTATGTCAATCAGTGGATATAACTCTGTAGATGCGACCATAGGAGGCGTATCGCAAATTTATAAGGAGTGGTCGTATGGAGATACGACTACGCTGTCGCTGGAAAAGCATCTTCTTCGAATCGGAGCCGAGTTGCGCGAAACGACTGACTTCGACGGCGAACCTCCAAGCGGCACATTCGGCTCATTTAGTTTCAATGGATCATTATCGGGCAATGCGTTTGCCGACTTTCTCTTGGGAACTCCATACAGCGCCAGCAGGGTCGCGCCCATCGTCAACACGACAGAAAAGGGTGGTGAGTTTGGTGCCTTTATCGACGATACTTATAAGATTACACCACGCCTCACAGTTAATCTTGGGCTTCGTTGGGACAGATTCCAGTCAGCTACTTACGAGAACAATCTGATCTATAACTGGAATTCGAAGACCAATCAAGTGGTCGTGCCGCAATCATCCCTTTCTAAGATAAGCCCGTTTTATCCAGTGAACCTTGTCAGCGTTGCGGCCGGAGATGCACGCTCGAGCCCCACAAACACGAATTTTGCTCCGCGTCTTGGGTTTGCGTATCTCGTTACTCCAAAGACAGTCGTAAGGGGAGGCTACGGAATATTCAATGAGTACCTTGGAAGGTTCGCTTTCGCGCAAACAGGCGGTCCGTATGAGGTAGCAGAAACCTACTTCAACCTGCAAAACTCCAATGGCTTGCTCAGCTTTCCAAGCCCATTTCCACAAAACGGCGTCGCTACACTTCCATCCCAGAGCGTGTCAGGGTTTCCGACAGATACACAGAATGGAAAGATCCAGGAATTCAACTTTACAATCGAGCGACAAATCGGTTCTATGGGCCTGCGTTTGACCTACTATGGTTCGCGAAATCTCAATATGAATTATTCGCTGGGTATCAATAAGCCCCTGCCAAGCACGATTCCGTTCAATGCGTCCCTTAACCCCTATCCGAACCTGGTGAGCACAACCTATGGCAGAAACAACGGTGGGCAACATTATAATGCTGGGACCGTGGAATGGACTCGCAGACGTGGGCCGTTAACACTTGATGCCCACTATACGTGGGCTTCGAACCTGAGCAATATGCTGGATTTGGAGAATCCATATGCTCCACTTCGTTGGGGTCAGGATCCTACTACAGCTCGCAACGTGGCCGTGTTCAATGCTGGCTATGAGGTTCCCATTGGCCGATCGGCCAAATATTTCAAGACGATGAATTGGTGGGAAGATTTGGCTTTCGGCGGATGGCGGATCGACTGGATTACCTATCTGTACTCAGGTGACTATTTCTCACCGAGTTTTTCCGGATCTGACCCCTCTGGTACAAATACTTCTGGGGGATTTCCGAGCGCCATTGGAAATGGCAACCTCCCCTCCGATAGGCGGTCCATTAACCACTGGTTTGATGCGTCTGCTTTTGTGGTTCCGCAAGCGGGCACTTTCGGAAACAGCCCCATCAACAGTCTCATCGGTCCAGGGGTTGCACTTAATGACCTGTCAATAAACAAAACTGCTGGAATCAAGGAACATGTGCAGTTTACATTTGGCGCCGCGGTCCAGAACATCTTCAACCATGAAAACTTCAGTAATCCGGCTGCGGACATCTCAACTTCAACGGTCGGGGTCATCTCATCTACTAACACATTTGGGGGAGCAAGGCAAATAATGCTCCGCGGTCGTGTCGAATTCTAGAACATTGTTTTCGCAGACTCTGATGAAAGCGGCTGCAAAAAAGCTCACATTAGCTCTGACAGCAACAATCGCTGTGCGGTTTACCGTGGTGCCAATTGCGAGTGAAGCGAGGTAAGACTTGGGATCGAGACGCGACTTTATCAAGAAGGCCATTCTCCTATCAGGAGCGGCTGGATCTTTGGGTGTCATTCCAGAATCAATTCAACGAGCTTTTGCCATTGAGCCGGATCCAGACACGACGTATCTAGATGCCGAACACGTTGTGATCCTAATGCAGGAAAACAGGTCGTTTGATCATGCTTTCGGGACTTTGCAAGGGGTGCGCGGGTTTAACGATCCGCGTGCCCTTGAGCTCGCTAACGGGAACTCTGTATTTCTCCAGACAAATGCGACCGGCGACACTTATGCTCCGTGGCGTCTCGACATCAAGGACACGAGGGCGACATGGATGGGGTCTCTTCCTCATTCGCGCGAAAGTCAGATAGATGCGTGGAACGATGGTCATCACAATAATTGGCTCAATGCCAAACGCTCCTTCACTAAAGAGTATGCAGATATACCCTTGACCATGGGCCATTACACACGTGAAGACCTTCCTTTCTACTATGCGCTGGCCGACGCCTTTACAGTTTGCGATCAGAACTATTGCGGGGCTATGACCAGTACCAAACCGAATCGAGCCATTTTTTGGACGGGAACCACGCGTAACCAGCAGAACACGACTTCGCGGGTGTTCATGCGCAACCCCGAGATCGAGGATGGCGATTTAAGCTGGATCACCTACCCTGAGCGTCTGCAGGAGGCTGGCGTCCCGTGGAAGTTTTACCAGCACGAACTTTTCTCATCCGGGGGGATGACTCCTGAAGAACGGGCGTGGCTTTCCACCCCTGGCTTCAATGTCTTAGAGTTTTTTCGCAACTACAATATACATCTCACTCCCCGTTATGGCGAGCGAATTAAGGAAGAGATGGGGGCTCTGGTTGGTCAAATACACAGATTGCAAGCCGAGATAAAGAGCCCTCAGGTTGATCCGGAAAGGATTAAAGAGATACAAAGGCAATTGCAAGTGAACTCGGATCGGTTGGAGAAGCTCAGAGTCAATGCTAAGAGGGTAGAGGGCGGCCCCTCTCAGTTTCCAGTAGGTGCGGAAGACCTAAATAGGCGTGCATTCGTAACCAACGATTCGGACACTGATTTCCAGACACTTGAGAAGATCAATTTTCAAGAGGGCTCGTCAACACTACAGATGGATGTGCCTAAGGGTGATTTGTTTCATCAGTTTAGAGAAGATGTCAATGCTGGCAGGCTGCCAGCCATCTCATGGCTGGCAGCTCCCATGAACTTCTCCGATCATCCTCAGTCACCGTGGTACGGAGCTTGGTATGTCTCTGAGGTAATGGACATTCTTACGAACAATCCAGAAGTGTGGAAAAAGACGATCTTCATTCTGACCTATGACGAAAATGATGGTTACTTCGACCATGCTCCATCATTTGTAGCATCTGATCCACAAAGGAGAGAGACAGGAGGCGCCTCGGACGGCATCGATTCTGGCTTGGAGTATACCTATGCGCAGGATGAATTAGCACGTGGGCTCCCCGAGGATCAAGCGCGTACGGGACCAATCGGATTGGGCTATCGTGTGCCGATGATCGTTGCTTCTCCCTGGAGTCGGGGAGGATGGGTAAATTCTCAATTGTTCGAACACACGTCAACGATAAGATTTCTTGAACACTTTGTGCGGCATAAGTTCAATAAGCAGGTCGTGGAAACAAACATTAGCCCATGGAGAAGGGCTATCGCGGGAGATTTGACATCGGTATTTCGCCCGTATGACGGTAAGAAGCCGGAACTTCCATTCCTTGATCGAAACAAGTTTGTCGAGTCAATCCAACGAGCGCGTCACAAAGAGGTTCCATCGGGCTATAAGGCTTTGAGCGCAGAGGAGATTGTCAGATTTAACCGTGATCCGAGAGCATCTAAGCAGGTCTCAGAGCAGGAGTCTGGCGTGCGGCAAGCGTGCGCAATTCCTTACGAATTGTATACCGATGGTCATTTGAGTGCAGATCGAAAGAGTTTTGAACTATTCATGCATGCAGGAGATGAGGTTTTTGGTTCGCACGCTGCTGGATCTCCCTTCAACGTATATTGTTATGGAACAAAGGCTGGCAATGGACCTGGAAAGAACAACTCACAGCTGAATATGATGGCAGCGACCTATGTGGTGAGAGCTGGTGAGTTGCTCAGCGAGTTCTATCCTCTTTCCTTGTTTACTGAGAATGGGTACGCTCTGGCGGTGCATGGTCCTAACGGATTCTACCGGCGCTTTGATGGTAATGATAACGATCCAGAACTCGAAATAGATTGCTGCTATGAGGCAGGAAAGTCACACAAGCATGGCCTTTCCGGGAATATTGAGCTCCGGCTGAGGTGTGTAAATAAACACCGTTCTTATATCGTAGATATCGTCGATAATTCTTATGAGACGAAGGCCATAACAGTACACAGCACGACGATTGACTCCACAGATTCGATTATTTTAACATTGGCCAGACAGCACAGCTGGTATGACTTTAGTTTAACGGTAAGAGGATTCGAGAAATTCGTGAAAAGATATGCCGGCCATGTAGACACTGGCATGTCGAGTTACACCGACCCTTTGATGGGAGGCGTCATCACGAAGCATAGAAGCATTTAGGTACAATGCCATCGCTATATTGCGAAACCTGTTCAAGAAAGAGCATTGGATTACCGACAATTCCCACTTTGACACTAAGACTGGCCCGAGGAATATAAGGAACATCCTCTTGCATCTTGCCTGCAATCGCGGGAGTCTGTCTTTTGGGAAAACTTCTCGCTCTGCCTATGTTACGTTCGAAGGAGTATAGACTTGAATCTGCCTGAAATCAGCGCCGCAGCGATTTTTCATATGCCTCGGGCACCGTTCGAGATTCGTGAGCTCCAGGTCCCACTTCTCAAGCCTGGTCAAATTCTTGTTGAGATTCAGCTCTGCACTATTTGCGGAAGCGATCTGCATACTTTTGATGGAAGGCGGAACTCGCCTTCACCGTCGATCCTTGGGCACGAGATGGTAGGGCGACTCATCTGGCCGAACAACGTCGTTGATGGGCTTGGAAATCCGTTGCGAGCAGGAGAACGCCTTATATGGAGCTTGACTGCCGCCTGTGGCGGGTGTTTTTTTTGCAACTCCGACCTACCCCAAAAGTGTGAATCGCTGCAGAAATATGGACACAATGCCATCACAGCCAGCTGGCCCCTGAGCGGGGGCTTCGCCGAATACTGTGTCCTGCTGCCTGAATCCTTTTTTCTTAAGGTACCTGATCAGATTTCCGACGCCGTCGCCGCCCCGGCTACCTGCTCAACAGCGACAGTATCTGCGGCTATTGCCGCCGCCGGAAGTGTAAAAAGCAAGACTGTAATAATCATGGGAGCAGGAATGCTAGGCCAGACCGCCTGTGCCATGTTAGAGTCCGCAGGCGCCACGACTATTATCGCCGCCGATGCCAATCTCGAGAGGGGGCGTCGGGCTGGCGCCTTTGGCGCGAAATATACACTGGACTCGTCCATGAGTGAAAGGGATTTCACCCAGTGTGTTCGCGACTACACCAATGGATTTGGCGTAGATATAGCCTTTGACTTTAGCGGAGCGAATGATGCGATTCGGCGAGCTATTAAGGTGCTAAGACCGGCAGGAACTTGCCTACTTGTCGGATCAGTCTATCCCCAGCCTGCCGACACCCTTCACTATGAAGATATTGTTAGACGCATGCTAATCCTGCGCGGCATTTATAACTATGCGCCGATCCATTTGATAGGGGCGGTAGATTTTCTGTTATCTCACAGTCACAGATACCCATTTGAACAACTTTTGGGTCGCACCTTTCCACTGCGGCAAGCCGACCAAGCGTTCAAACTGGCGGGAGAGGTTGGAGCACCATTCAGGGTCGGCATTGCTCCCACTCTACGCGACGATCAACCATGATCTTCGGGAAATGGTGTGCTGGGATGCTCTGGTGGAGAAACCATTTCGTGTCAGGGACACTTTACCCGTGTGCGGGTGACAAAGCAATCGTCCAAATCGATTGGGTCTCGACTTTGAGGGCGCTCGATGTTCCGAAGACCTGAGACGCCCCGCGGAGTTTGAGTCCCGGCGTCTCACTCGGTCCGCAGTGCTTTCAGTGGGTCGATTCGGACGGCGGCGCGCGCGGGAACATAACAGGCTACCAGAGCCAGAGCGGCCAACAGAGCGGGCGCGCCGATCAGCAGGCGCGGATCGTTGGTGCCCAATGCCAGTGCGTCGGCAATGGCGCTGGTTGCTGCTTCGAGCGCTTTAGATACTACCATCGCGCCGGCAGAGCCCAGCAGGGTTCCAACGGCGATGAGCACGATGCCCTCGCGCAAGACCAAGCGCAAAACCTGACCTTTGTTGGCGCCCAGAGCCATTCGAATCCCGATTTCTCTTTTGCGCTGTGCGACGGCATATGCGGTGACTCCCGCCAGGCCGATGGCGCTCAGGATCAACCCAAATGCTCCGATACCGCCGTAGGTCCGCATGGCCGATTGAACCTCGCGGCGGCTCATGGCAAGTTGGTCGCTCAGCGTCTCGACGTGAAACGGCACCAGCTTCGGATCCAGACTTGACACGACGTCACGCACGGCTGCTGCTCCGTCGAATCCGGCCCTGGTACGCGCCAGGATCGTAATGCCGGCTGCCGGCGGGCGCACAATATCGTCGCGGGACAGCGCCACGTAGGCGATTGCTTGCTTGATGCCCATGCCGCTCTGGAGGTCGTGCACGACGCCGACGACTTCATAGCCGCGACTTCCTTCTTTCAAATGCTTACCGATGGCATTGGTGCTTCCGAAAAGCTTCTTCGCCGCTGTCTCGTTGATAACCACTGGCAGCGTGCGCGTGGCGTTGCCCGTCGCCGGCTCCATCAGGCTGCGTTCGTCCGCGTCATTGAACTCACGGCCGGACAACATGGGCTCCTCTAAGGCCGCAAAGTATCCGGCGCCTACAGATTCTTTGATCGCTGGCTGCTGCACCCGCTGGGCCGCCTGCGGATCGTCAACCGTCAACTGCTCGCTGTCGTCGTCATCCACGGTGGCGAACGGCGGCAGAGTGGTCAGCGCGATGCTCGAGAACTTGCCCGAGTCCTTCAGCCGTTGAGGGATCTTGGCAAAGAGGTCTAGAGCCCTTTCCGGCGTCTCCCCGTCACGCACCGGATCGATGGAGGCCATAGCCATCGTCTTCGGATCGAAGTTGGTTTGGACTTGGTAGCCCCGCGCAAAGCCCATGAGCACAAAACCGGTGATCAGCAGCAGCATCAGGGAACCACTGAGCTGTACGGCCATGGCGAGGTTGCGGAGGCCGAACCATCGATGGCCGGGAAGCTGCATGGCCGATCCCTCTTTCAGCGCGGGCGTCAGTTCCGATTTGGTGGCTCTCAGCGCGGGCGCAACGCTTAAACCGACCCCGCAGACGAGAGCCGCAACGAACGCAAACACCGCGGCGCGCCAGTCGATCGACACAACTGGCGGAACCGGCATGTCGACGGCCTGGTGCAGCTGTGTGTTCAGCACATTGAGCAGATAGGCCAGGCCGAAGCCCAGCAGGCCGCCGAGTAGCGACAGCAGCATTCCCTCGCTCATTAACTGTCGCGCGAGACGAAAGCGGCTGGCACCGATCGACATGCGGATGGCGAACTCCTTGCGTCGGTTTGCGCCCCGCACCATCAGCATGATGCCCAGATTCATGCACGCGATGACAATGACGATACCCATCAGCACGACGAAGAAACCTTCAAGCGCTCGCTTAAGCTCCGGCGGGATGGGCACACGGGTTCCGGCAGGCAGCAGCGTAACCCTCCTGGCCTTGTCGGTCTGCGGCGGAACCGAAGGATCGTTCGCATCGAGGCGGCGCGTGACACCATCGAGCACGGATTCTGCCTGGACAGGCGTAACGCCCGGCGCGAGGAAGGCCAGCGCCAAAAACTCGCGCGCATAGCGGCGATGGAGCACGTCATTGGCAAGTTCAGGCGCGACGGCCGCAGGCGCGGTCACCGGCACGAAGAGCTCGGCGGCCGATTCCGCTGCGAATGCGCCTTCAAACCCGCGCGGGGCGATGCCGACGATGGTCACGGGCTGGCCATTGACGCGCAGATCAAGGCCCACTGCGTCGGCTCGAGATCCGAGGCGCGTGCGCCAAAATTTGTCGCTGATCACCGTCGTAGCCGCTTCTCCAGCGCGGTCCATCGCAGGACTAAGGACCCGTCCGCGCTCGGCGTCCACGCCCATCACCTGGAAGTAGTCGGGGGAAACAAGCTGACCGAAGATGCGCTGCTGCTTGCCGTCTTCCTCGCCCGGAAGGCGCACGTTGAAGGGCACACCGGTCTGGAATGCAGCTACGCCCGCGAAGACGCTTTTCTGCTCGCGGTAACTCTCAACATAGAAATAGGACACCGGCTTCTCCGCCATAACCAGGCGGCTGGCATGCTCGACGCCCTGCATGGGCCGTGTAAGCTTAGCCCAGTTGGAGCTGTAGACGTTGGTGGTGAGTCCGATGGCGAGCCCCATCGAGAGGATGCCGACGAGCGCGTATCCAGGCGACTTGATGAGAGCACGCATGGCGTATCGCAGGTCGCGGCGCATCTCGGTAAGGTACTCAAGGGGCAGGCGCACGGCGGCATCAGCCACTAGCCGCGCCATCCCGCTCCAGCCGCGCCGCTTTGCCAGGTGCGCCAATACCGCTTCGCCAGTCTGGAGCATCTCGTCCCCGTGCGCCAGCTTGAACTCGTGCGGAAATGCCTGCGCCAAACGCTCGTACACACGCTGGGATCGTTTCATTCCGTCACCAATCTTCGTTTTGTATGGATGGCCTGAACCAGACCCTGCAGCCGCTCGCATTCTTGGTCGAGCACCTGACGGCCGAGCAAGGTGAGCCGGTAGTAGCGGCGGCGGGCGTCGTCGAGTTCGGGCCGCGGACGCTTGCTCGACTCCTCGATCAGTTCCGCCTCGATCATGCGTTTCAGGGAGCCGTAAAGCGTCGCCGGCCAGAGGCGGACCTTGCCCATGGTGCGCTCGAGGACTTCCTGCATGATGCCGTAGCCATGCTGTTCTTCTCCGGCAAGGGCGAGCAAGATGTGGAACCACTGGGGTTTGAGGGGCAGGAAGTGTTCCGCTTGCTTTATAGTCATGATCATATCTATATCGATTGATATAGATAATGTCAAGGATAGTTTCTCGGCCGCCTTCCCGCAGGCGACGAGAGCGGTCGGCCAAGCTGATCCCGATTGTGGGAATGAGTAGAGGTGAATTAAGACTCTAAGTTAATTCTGTAAATAATTGATATTAAACGAAATATATCGATTTGTTTCTGTTAAACGGAAGCTCTAAAAGAAGTGCTAAACGCCCAAGTTCCTGGGCCGAATCCTCGCCATCTCGGGCCTGGACAGCCCCACGAGTGACCGACCCCCTCGCTGATTCCATGATTCAATTCCTGGCATACGATCGCTGAGGCACCCCTAGAAGAGCGCCTCCTACTCTGTGCGAAGTGCCTGCATGGGATCCATCGAGGCCGCGCGGCGAGCGGGAATTATGGCCGCAAGCAAGCCCGAGAGCGCGAGCAAGGCACAGACGGCGAGGGTCGTAATCGGGTCGTGCCGGCCGACACCAAAGAGATACGCCTGAATGGCGCGCGTGGCGAACCAGGAAATCACGAGGCCGGAGACGAGACCGGCAGCAAGCAGGAAGAAGGCTTTCTTGAGTACGAGTAGAAGTACATCGCCACGCTCGGCGCCGAGAGCCATGCGGATGCCGACTTCGCGAGTGCGGCGGCTGACGGAGTAGGCCATGAGGCCGTAGAGGCCAACCAGCGCGAGAAAAAGGGCGATGCCTGCGAAGACACTGAGCAGCGAGGTTTGGAAGCGGCGGCGCGCGCTGGCTTCCGATTCAAGATCCCGCATCGTCTGAATGTCGCCTGCGGCGAGGTTGGGATCGAGGGAATGAAGAATGGTGTGAACGCTCGATGCGAGGGATTTTGCCGGAAGCGAGGAACGGATAGCGATGTATCCGCCTCCGAACTCCATATCGGGCTCATAAATCTGCGGCTCGGCGGGCTCTTCCAGGCTGGTATTGCGCACGTCGCCAATGACACCGATAACCGAGCTCCATTGAGTGTGGTCATCCTGTCTGCTGACGCGGCCACCGATGGGATTACGACCGGCAAAATACCTTCTGGCGAAACTCTGATTGATGATGATGGTGTGCGACGCGAGTTTCTCGTCGGCTGTGAATAACCGCCCGGCAACAAGTGGAATTTTCATCGCCGAGAAATAATTCGGCGTTACCCAGCGCGCTTCAGCCAATTGACTGATTTGGTTTGGATAGCCATCAACCGAGAACATTCTCAGGTCTTCGGAGTTACTGAGGGGCAGGCTGCTGACGGCTCCAACGGTTTCTACGCCGGGCAACGCCTGCAGTCTTTGGAATAGACTTCGAAAGAATTCAACTGCCTGTGGGTGGCTATAGCGCGGATCGGCCCCAATGTTCACGGTCACGGTGGATTGAGAGAATCCGGTGTCGACCGACTCGACATTGACGTAGCTTCGAATGAGCAGGCCGGCTGAAGCAAGCAGCACCATGACGAGCGCCGACTCGACGACGATGAGCGCGCTTTGAACCCGGGTATGCGCGCTGGCAACGCTACGGCTCCCGGTGGCGGCGAGGAAGTCGGTGAGGTTGATGCGCGAGACAGCGAGCGCGGGTAAGACGCCGGTGAGCATACTGGTAAGCAGCGAGACTGCGATGGTGAACAGCAGGACGCGCATGTCGAGCGAGGCTTCATTGAG
>Ga0116129_1000606_pt1 | contig 22432 bp, 20 predicted proteins | sample June2015DPH_17_2_FD_89732 | JGI IMG/M metagenome (GOLD analysis project Ga0116129, IMG submission 89732) | Peatland microbial communities from SPRUCE experiment site at the Marcell Experimental Forest, Minnesota, USA - June2015DPH_17_10 | ecosystem: Environmental > Terrestrial > Soil > Wetlands...
GAAAAAGCCTGCCCCGCACTTGATGCGGGGTGTGTAGCGGTTTTCCCTCGCGACAAACGCCAAGGGCGTTTGCGCGGAGATCATGCTCAATCAAAGAGCTAAAGCGCGAATGACGATTCAACCAAATCTCATCGCGCTTTAGCAACTGATGGCCTGATTTTCTGACAAGCGCGATCTCTGGACTACGGAGTGCGCCAAATGAAAGTGCCCGGGCGTGACCCGGGCACTTAACGTTATAAGGTTTTTTGAAGATTGATCGTCCCCGCCGAATTCGGCGATGATGATCTCCTTATCGTTACTGCATGCTCAGGGCGACGAAGTGCGATTCGCCGTCGGCGTTCGACACCCGAAGCAGCACGGATTTCTTGCCGTCCTGCTTCATTTGCTCGATGCGCTTCTTGATGTCGGCGGCGTTTGAGACCGCCTCCTGTGCAACCTCCACAATGACGTCGCCGGGCGAGAGCCCTCTGTCGGCAGCGTCGGAGGCACTATCGACGCCGGTGATGACGACGCCCTTGACGCTGTCCTTGATCTTGTAGCGGCTGCGCAAATCCTTGCTCAGATTGGCGAGGTCGAGCCCGAGCGCCTTTTGCGTCACCGGCTTTTCCGGTTCCGGCGCCGACTTCGCAGAAGCCGGCTGCGGCTTGTCATTATCATCCAGCCGGCCGAGCGTGACACGTTTGGTCTGCTCCGCGCCTTTGCGGATGATGACGACATCGACCTCCTTGCCGACTGCGGTATCGGCGACGACGCGCGACAGATCCTTCGGCTCCTTGATGTCCTTGCCGTCGAACGTGACGATGACATCGCCGGGTTCGATGCCGGCGGGCTTCGCCGGGCCCTTCTCGTCAACGACGCCGACCAGCGCGCCGCGCGCGGGCTTGATGTTGAGGCTTTCGGCGATTTCGTCGGTGACCTGCTGAATCTTCACCCCTAACCAGCCGCGGCGCAATTCGCCGAACTGCCGCAACTGATCGACCACGCCGGCCACCGTTCTGGAGGGCACCGCAAAGCCGATGCCGATCGAGCCGCCGGTCGGCGAGATGATCAGCGTGTTGACGCCGATCACTTCGCCGTCGAGGTTGAACAGCGGCCCGCCGGAATTGCCGCGATTGATGGCGGCGTCGGTCTGGATATAGTTGTCATAGGGACCCGTGGAGATGTCGCGGTTGCGCGCCGAGACGATGCCCGCGGTCACCGTGCCGCCGAGGCTGAAGGGATTGCCGATCGCGATCACCCATTCGCCGAGGCGCAACTTGTCGGAATCGCCGAACTTCACCGCCGTCAGCTGGTGCGGCGGCTTGAATTTCAGCACGGCAAGATCGGTCTTCTTGTCGACGCCGACCAGGTCGGCCTTGATCTTGGTGCCGTCGTTCAGGATCACATTGATCTCATCGGCATCGGCAATGACGTGATTGTTGGTCACGACAATGCCCGAGGTGTCGACGATGAAGCCCGACCCCAGCGAGTTGGTCTTGTGCGGCTGCAAATCGCCGCTCCGAGGGCCGCCCTGGCCGCGCCGATTCTTGAAGAAATCATCGAAGAACTCTTCGAACGGCGAGCCCGGAGGCAGTTGCGGCATCGCGCCCCGGCCCTCGCCGGGACCGCCCTTGGCCTCGACGGTTTGCGAGGTCGAAATATTGACCACCGCATCGATCACTTTCTCGGCAACGTCAGCGATGCCTTCGGGTCCGCGCGCCAGCGCGGGAAACGCCGAGCAAAGGACAGTCGCAGCCCCAAGACATGCCGCAGCCAACAAGGGTCGCAAGCGATGGCGTGGAGCACAGGTTGCAACGGTCATGTCGGTTCTCTCTTCTCGAAAAGGGAAAATTTGCGCCACAGTGCCGCCTATTTGAAGTTCCTGCACCGCAAGCCGCGAATTCCACCAAGAACTTCAAATAGAAAGCGGCACCGTAGCTATAGGTTTGCTAGTGCCCATGACTTTTCGAAGTTCGTGAAAGTGGGTACCGCGATGGAGCACGAACTTCGAAAAGTGGGCACTAGAGTGCGCCCGAATGGGGTGAGTGCGCAAGCGTTTGAGTTCAGCACCCCGGCGAAAAACCCGAGGCTCGCCGCTCACGATGGCGTTGATATGGCAACATTTTTTTTCGGAAGCTCTCGCGCAGGACGCATATCGCCGGCGCTGCACCCCCGCAGTTGTTGCGAGGCATGCGGAACGGCGCATAAATTCGTCAAATAAGGCCGCAGCACGTCAATGAAGCGACTGGCTGGTCCACATCCCGCGGGGAATTTCCCCGCGAGCCTGGAGCCTGATTAGCGGCGCACGAGCCAGATCAGGATCAAACCAACGACCGCCGAGCCGATGCCGACCGCCCGCAGAATATGATCGGGCGTGGCGAGCGCGCTTTTCATCGCCTGTTTGAGCCAGACGGGGATGGCTGCGAACATCAGGCCTTCGATCACGAACAGGATTCCCAAACCGATGAGGAAGTCGGCGAACGCTATGGACCTCATCGGATGGAAACCTCCCGCTTGAGCTTTTGTTGGTCTTCCGCTGGGAAAAACTTACGGCTTTGCCGGCGCCGACGGTGCCCCGGGCGCCGCAGGCGGTTTGCCGCCAGCGCTGCCAAAGTACCTGAAGAAATCCGAATCGGGGCGCAACAGGAAGCGCGTATCGTTGCTCTTGAAGCCGTTTTCGTAAGCCGTCATCGAGCGATAGAACGCGAAGAAATCCTGGTCCTGGCCATAGGCCTCGGCAAACAGCCGGTTGCGTTCGGCATCGCCCTCGCCGCGGATCTGTTCAGCCTTCGAATTCGCTTCGGCCACGATCACGGTCGCTTCGCGATCGGCATTCGAGCGTATCTCTTGCGCCTTCTGGTTGCCCTGTGCGCGGAACTCGGCGGCCTCGCGCTGCCGTTCGGTCTTCATGCGCTGGTAGACCGCCTGGCTGTTCTGATCGGGCAGATCGGCGCGGCGAATCCTCACGTCGACCACCTGAATGCCGTAGTTGGCGGCTTCGTGGTCGAGCTGATCGCGGATTCGCGCCATCAACTCTTCGCGCTGGTCACGCACCACCTGGATCAGGGTGACCTCGCCAAGCACACGGCGCAGGCCCGAATTCAGCAGCGTCGTGAGCTGAAGATTGGCGGCCTGGATCGAGCCGACGCTCTGATAGAATTGCAGCGCGTTCTTGATGCGATAGCGCGCGAAGGCATCGACCACGAGCCGCTTCTGGTCCGAAGCGATCACTTCCTGGGCCGGATTTTCCAGATCGAGGATACGCTTGTCGATCGGGATCACGGTGTCGGTAAACGGCACCTTGAAATGCAGGCCGGGATCGGTGACGACCTGAACGGGCGCACCGAAGCGCACCACAAGCGCCTGCTCGGTCTGCTGCACGGTGAACACCGAGCTGTAGCCGATGATGATCAGGAGCAGCACAAGCAGGAGCAGCATAATGCCGGTGACGGGAGATCTCATCGCGTGCCTCCCGTGCCCTGCTGTTGCGCCGGACTCCCCGGCCGCGGCGTGGACAGTTCGCTCAAGGGCAGATACGGCACGATGCCTTGCCCTGACGACCCGCCGTCATAGATGAGCTTGTCGGAACCGCCGAGGATGCGTTCCATGGTCTCGAGATAGATGCGTTCGCGCGTCACGTCGGGCGCCTTCTTGTATTCCTCATACACTTTCAGGAAGCGCGCACTCTGGCCCCTGGCTTCCGCCACCGCCTGCTGCTTATAGCCTTCAGCAGCCTGTGTGATCTGCGCTGCACGGCCTCGGGCTTCCGGCACGATGCGGTTGGCATAGGTTTGCGCCTCGTTTTGCAAACTCTCGAGCTCGGTCTTCGCATTCGTTACGTCGTTGAAGGATTGGATCACGTCCTGGTTCGGCGGATTGACGTTACCCATCTGCAACTGCTGCACCAGAATGCCCGAACCATAATCGTCGAGAACCCTCTGCATCAGATCCTGCACCTCCAGCTGGATCTTGTCCTTGTCGTTGGTCAGAATCCCCTGGATGTTCGAATGGCCGACGACTTCGCGCATCGCGCTTTCCGCCACCGCCTTCACGGAGCCTTCGGGGTTCTGGATATTGAACAGATAGTTGGCCGCGCCGTTTGGCTTGATGCGCCAGAGCACGGTGAACTGGACATCGACGATGTTCTCGTCGCCGGTCAGCATCAGGCTTTCTTCCGGAATGTCGCGCCTGCCGTCACGGCTGCGCCGCGACGTGTCGTCCGAGGTAAACCCGATGTTGAGCGTCGATACGCGCAATGCCTTCGGCAGCAGCACCGTCTCGATCGGGTAAGGCAAATGGTAGCTCAGGCCGGGCCCGACCGTGCGGACATGCTGGCCGAAGCGGAGCACGACACCGAGTTCTTCGGACTGCACCCGGAAAAGCCCCGAGGCGGCCCAGATCACGACGACGACAAGCAGCGCGAGCGCGATGCCAAGCCCGCTGAAATAGCCGCCGGGCAGAAACTGCTGCATGCGGTCCTGGGCGCGGCGGAGAATATCTTCCAAATCGGGCGGCCTCGGCCCTGCCGGCTGCGGCCCGGAGCCCCACGGCCCCTTTGGACCCGAACCCCAGGGGCCTCCGCCCTGATTCTTCCACGCCATTCAACTTCTCCTTCGAGGGGGCCTTGGGAACTGATCGATCCCCGTGCCCCGCGAGCGTCCGCGAGGCCTTATAGGGGACGGCTCCTGCCCTTACAACGCGAGCCTTTAGCTCTAGCTCAAGCTAGCTCGCCCAGCGCCCGGAACAGCTATGCCGAAGGCCCTGATTGTCAATGTAAACATTGGGGATGCAGTTAATGCGACTTTCGCCGCATATACGTGACATAGGAAAAGGCCGCGCTGTCATCCGGCCCGGACGGGTTTTCGGCCCGCGCCACCTCTTCCCAGACCGTCTTGTCGATTGGGCCGAAACGAGTGTCGCCGGCGGGCGTGGCGTGAACTTCGGTGATCTCCAGGCGATCGGCCTGCCCCATCCATTGGGCGTAGATTTCCGCCCCGCCGATCACGGCGATCTCAGTGACGAAACGCCGCAGCGCATCTCCCTTTGCAATGGTCAGCGCATGCGCGAGCGACGTCGTCACGACCGCGCCTGGCCCGCGAAAATCCATATCCCGCGTCATGACGATGTTGGTGCGCCCCGGTAGCGGACGGCGCAACGAGAGAAAGGTCTTGCGGCCCATCACGACAGGCTTGCCAAGCGTCAGCGCCTTGAAACGTTGCAGATCGCTTTTGAGCCGCCAGGGAATCGCGCCGTCGGCGCCGATCACGCCATTGTCGGCAACCGCTGCAACGAGCACGATCTGCATCAGCGCTTTCCTTCCGCCAGCGCTTCGAGCGCTGGACCCGCGACCTTGCAGATGGTCCACTCGTCCATCATGACCGCGCCAAGCGATTTGTAGAACGCAATGGAGGGCTCATTCCAGTCGAGCACCGACCATTGCAGGCGCGACCAGTCATTCGCCACGCACTCCTTCGCCAGGTGCGACAGCAATGCCTTGCCGATGCCCTTGCCGCGCAAAGCCGGCCGCACAAACAGATCTTCCAGATAGATTCCGGAGCGGCCCGAAAAGGTCGAGAAATTGATGAACCAGACCGCGAAACCTGCGACCTCGCCGTTCCATTCCGCGATATCGCAGAACAGCCGCGGATTTTCGCCAAACAGCGCGTCCGCGATCATCGGCTCTGTCGCTTCGACCTCGTGCAACAGTCTTTCGTATTCGGCGAGTTCGCGAATGAGCGAATACACCACTCCCACTTCATCAGGACGCGCGCGACGAATTGTCAGAGACATTTAATCGCTCGCGTCACACCGCGACCTCGGCCTTGATGTGCGGATGCGGATCGTAGCCTTCGAGCGCAAAATCCTCAAAGCGGAAGCCGAAGATATCCTTCACAGCCGGATTGATCTTCATCGTCGGCAACGCCCGTGGCGAACGCGTCAATTGCAGCCGCGCCTGCTCGATGTGGTTTGAATAAAGATGCACGTCGCCGAAAGAATGCACGAAGTCGCCCGGCTTCAATCCCGTGACCTGCGCCACCATCATGGTGAGCAGTGCGTAGGAGGCGATGTTGAAGGGCACGCCGAGAAACACGTCCGCCGAACGCTGATAGAGCTGGCAGGACAGTTTGCCGTTTGCGACATAGAACTGGAACAGGCAGTGGCAGGGCGGCAGCGCCATCTGGTCGATCTCGGCCGGATTCCAGGCGCTGACGATCAGCCGCCGCGAATCCGGATTGCGCCGGATCATCTCGACCACGTTGGCGATCTGGTCGATCTTGCGTCCGGCCGGCGCCGGCCACGAGCGCCACTGCGAACCATAGACCGGGCCGAGATCGCCGTTGGCATCCGCCCATTCGTCCCAGATCGTGACGCCATGGTCGTGCAAATATTTGATGTTGGTGTCGCCCCTGAGAAACCAGAGCAACTCGTGGATGATCGCCTTGAGCGGCAGCTTCTTGGTGGTCAGCATCGGAAAACCCGCGCCCAGATTGAAGCGCATCTGGTGACCGAAGATCGAAATCGTCCCGGTGCCGGTGCGGTCCGATTTTTCGACACCGTCAGCCAGAATGCGTTCGAGCAGGTCGTGATACTGGATCATGGGCGTTTTCGTCAGCCTTCGGGCAAGCTCGATAAGGCGGGTTTTAGCGGCCGGGTCGGCCGCTCGACAGCCGCGATTCGCGCCAGTCGGCTTGGTTATACCCCGAAAAATGAACATCCGATGCGGGCTCGGCAAGGAGAAGAGCGGCCTCTTAGGAGCGCTAGTCTATACCTTGATACCGCCACCTTCTCTGGAGAAGCTTAGGCTTCAGGCGCGAGCAGAATAAATATTTGATATAATTATATTATTTTATAATTAGTGAGGCTTATTATACTCATTTTGCAACTTGAGTATAACGATTGGAAAAAGGCGCCCTCCATTTGTTATACTCAATGCGCGAAAAGAGTATAACTGGACATCCAAGATGCCGACCCCAAAGCTCATCAAGCAGACGGCTTACGCCGAATTATTGGACCGATGCGCCAATGCGGCGTTTAGCGAGGCCTTCGCTGAAGAAGGTGCATTCATCGCGAAAAACGTCAAAGGCAGGCGATACTGGTACTTTCAAAATGGTACGGGCGAGAGCCGATCTCAAAGATATGTCGGACCAGAAACACCTGAATTACTGGATCGGATAACCCACCACCGAGAACTCCGCGACGATATTCGTGAACGACGCGCACTGGTCTCAACACTCGTGCGATCATTCGGTCATACACGCCCAATTCGAGAGATTGGCAATATCATAGCTGCACTCGCCACAGCAGGCGTTTTTCGGTTGCGCGGCGTACTCGTAGGGACTGTCGCGTTTCAAACGTACCAAGCGATGCTGGGTGTAAGACTTCCAGCATCTCCAGTTCAGACCGGAGACGTTGACATCGCTCAATTCCAAACCGTCTCTGTTGCAGTTGAAGATAGCATCCCTCCGGTCCTCGACGTCCTGAAAGAGGTCGACAAGACATTCCGGCCGATACCGCACACTATCGATGGAAGGCGCGTAACCAGCTACACTGCAAAGGGCGGAATGAGGGTTGATTTTCTTACTCCTAACGAAGGAGAAGAAACAGGCGAACCTCAATCACTCCCGGCTCTGCAAACAGACGCGCAACCGCTCCGTTTCCTGGACTACCTGATTTATGAACCCGAACCGGCTGTAATACTCCACGACGCCGGAATCTACGTTCAAGTCCCCGCACCCGCGCGATTTGCTGTCCATAAGCTAATACTTTCGAGACGTCGGCCAGAAGGGGCCGCCAAGCGCAGCAAAGACGTTCAACAGGCCGAGGCGCTCCTGCGAGCACTGACAGAAATTCGCCCTCATGACCTCAAGCAGGCGTGGGACGAAGCACGTGCACGTGGCCCAAGGTGGCGTCAATTGCTTGATGAAGGACTTGGTGAGTTGTCGGGCTTCGCTCGAGACCTAACCCTGAAAACGGCGGGCGCCCTTCGGTCTTCGGTTCCTGGCATTGACCTTACCTTCAATAATCCCCCCGCACGTTATGACGTTCATCGCGACGTAGTCGCATTTGCCGGACAGGCGCTCGGTCAGCCAATTGCCTGCGCAATTAGCCGAGAGGCGCTTGATGACTATTTTGGTACGGACGGGCTCGACAAGGACCGCAGAATAGAAGCGTTCCTCAAAAACAGATCTAGAATTGAGAAGATGGCGAGGATCAAGTACTTGAAGTGGCCGATAGAGGAGCCTGACGCTATCTTGATAAAGACCTCTGACATTCCGAGGTTCGAGTCTTCGTTAAAACCTTGAGAGCTGAGTTCGGCATGCGGACTTCTGAACCAAAGCCACACTGATCGTTGGGGGTTCCGTCCTCACCCGATCAGGCCGGCAAAGCCGAGGCAGCCGCCCGCCACCAGCATCCAGAGCGGGTTGAGTTTTGTCACAGAGGCCAGCACCGCCGCGCCGACGGTGACGAGGACCGCCACCACGGTCCGGTCGGAGGTGCGGGCGAGAATGAAGCCGCTCGCGCCCATCAACCCGATCGACAGCGGCACCAGCGCCGCCTGAATGATGGAAGGCCAGCGTGAACGACTTGACCGTGTCAGGAAGCGGCTGACGGTCAAGGCCAGCACTGCGGTCGGCACGCACATCGCAAGCGTGGCGACCAACGCGCCGGCGAGCCCCGCGACCGAATATCCGATCAAGGTCACGATCAGGACGTTCGGTCCGGGTGACAACTGTGCGATGGCATAGACATCCGTGAACTGCTTGTCGGTCAGCCAATGGTTCACGTCGACCGCGACGCGGTGCATTTCGGGAATGGCCGAATTGGCGCCGCCGACGGCAAACAGCGACATCATGGCAAAGGTCAAGGCCAGCGTCGCGACCGGATTGGCATCGGAATTCATGCCGCCTCCCTGTTCCGCACCCAATAGGTGATGGCGATCGACACCGGAATGGCGACCAGCAGCACGGCCGCCAAAGGCAACCGCAACAGGCCGATCGCGATGAAGACCGCGACCATCACCAACAGCGCAATGACGTCCCGCCGCTTGAGCAGCGGCGTCATCATCCGGAATACCACCGCGAGCATCAGCCCGATCGCGGCACAAGCCACGCCGGAGAGAATACGCCGCAGCGCCTCGATCTCGCCGTAGCGGTGATACAGCGCTCCCATCATGACCATGATCAGGGCCGGCGGCCCGACCAGCCCGGAAAACGCCGCAATGGCTCCTGGCAGGCCCCGAAAGCGCGATCCGAACACAAAGGTGAGATTGACGATGTTGGGACCGGGCAGGAAATGACACAGCGCGAAGGTTTCGTTGAACTCATCCGCCGTCATCCATTTGTGCTGATCGACGATGCCGCGACGCGCCCATACCAGCACCCCGCCAAAGCCCGCCAGCGACATTTTGGCGAAGGCGATGAAGAGCTCAAACAAGCCGGGCGGCGATTGGGAGATGTCCGGCGCGGCGATGGCGGCCGGTGGCGATTCCGGGGGCATGGGCCAGTTCTAGAATGTGGCCACGGGCAGGCCAACCCGTATTCCCGCCTATCCACCTCCTTAAGAGGCAGGTTTCCTCAAAACCATGTGTATCGAAGACTTTTCTAGTGTCCCGGTTCTGACATTCGTATCTTATCGCAGCGGGCACTTTTACGAATGTCAGAACCAAAGGGACACTAGCAACTATATGATTCTAGTGTGGCTTTGACTCTGACGTTCCTTCGAAGAGCTCGCAGCAACACTGAAAGGAACGTCAGAGTCGCCACCCTAGCACTGTCTTTCTCAATCTTTGCGTCCTATATTGAGGGTGCCGGCTTGCCGGCTATGGAAATAAATTGCCGTCGCAATAAACCATTCGGACCCGGGGGCAGTACCCGGCGCCTCCACCCAAGCCCGCAACGCCACAAGGCGGGTGGGCTTCGGCGGGGGCGAAACAGGATCGACGAGGGCGTAAAAGGCGTGTTTTTTCCCGGTATGGTTCCGCCGTTATCGGGCTATGCAATAGGTGCAAACGACAACTATGCTCCGGTTGCTCAGGCCGCGTAAGCGGTTTGAAAAACCAGATCTGAAGTCCTGATGGGTTAAGCTCCATTTGGCGGGGTTCGGAGGCACCTGGCAACAGAAGCCTCCACTTCAACTTTCCGCTGCAATTTGCCTCCTGGCCGGGCGTTTTGCCGGAATTCCATCCACGACGCCTGCTGACCTCGGCGCTCCGCCGGGGTAGCATGTGGCGGCCAGCGAGTCGGACACCGGCGACGCAGGCTCGGCGCAGACCGCATCGAAACGCAACAGGACCGACAATGGCGACCGATCATATCCGATACGACGTCCTGGCGCGCGATGCGCTGCGCGGCGTGCTGCGCCGCGTCCTGGCTGACGCCGCCGAGCACGGCCTGCCGGGCGAGCATCATTTTTTCATCACCTTTCTGTCCACCGCCGAGGGCGTAAAGCTATCGCCGCGGCTGCTCGCGCAATATCCGGAAGAAATGTCGATCATCCTGCAGCACCAGTTCTGGGATCTCGTGGTAACCGAGGATCGTTTTGAGGTCGGGCTGTCGTTCGGCGGCATCCCTGAGCGCCTGGTGGTTCCGTTCAATTCGATCAAGAGCTTCTCTGACCCGTCGGTGCCGTTCGGCGTGCAGTTCGAGCCGGCGGACGCCGCGGCGGAAACACCGGCGGCGGCAAAGCTTCCGGCGGTTCCTGCGCCGGCCACCGAGGCCAAGGGGGAGTCCACGACCGAGAGCAAGGACGAGCCGGCAAAGCCCGGCGAAGGCGCCGAAGTCGTGCGGCTGGACCGCTTCCGCAAGAAATAATCCGCGTGTAGTCCGCGTCCCCCTGTAGAATGCACGTACCGCCGCCGCGCTTTTGCGGAACAGGCGCTAACGGACATCATCATGGCCCGACCGACGACATTATCGGGATCCCTCACGCGTTCCGAGACCGACAGTTTCGGCGCGATCGAGGTTCCCGCCGACCGCTACTGGGGTGCGCAGACCGAACGTTCCAGACAGAATTTCCGCATCGGCCATGACCGGATGCCGATGGCAATCGTCCACGCACTCGGCATCGTCAAGCTGGCATCGGCGCAGACCAACCGCGAACTTGGGCTGATCGACGCGCGACGCGCCGGCGCCATAGCCCGCGCCGCGCGCGAGGTGATCGACGGCAAGCTCGACGATCATTTTCCGCTGGTGGTCTGGCAGACCGGTTCGGGCACCCAAACCAACATGAACCTCAATGAGGTGATCGCCAATCGCGCCAACGAAATGCTCGGCGGCAAACTCGGCACCAAGGCACCGGTTCATCCCAACGATCACGTCAATATGAGCCAGTCGTCCAACGACTCGTTTCCGACCGCCATGCATATCGCGGCGGCGCAAGGCATCGTCGGCAAACTCATCCCCGCGCTGAACGAGTTGCTCCGAGCGCTGCGCAAAAAACAAAAGGCGTTCGCGACAATCGTCAAGATCGGCCGGACCCACACCCAGGACGCCACGCCGCTGACGCTCGGCCAGGAATTTTCCGGCTACGCCGCGCAGGTCGAGAGCGGCATCTCACGGCTGCGCGTGGCGGTCAGGGATATGTACCCGCTGGCGCAAGGCGGCACCGCGGTCGGCACCGGGCTGAATTCGAAGCCGCAATTCGCGCGCCTGTTTGCAAGGCACGCCGCCAAAATCACCAAACTGCCCTTCACCAGCGCCGCGAACAAATTCGAGGCGCTGGCCTCCAACGATGCCTACGTATTCACACATGGCGCCATCAATTCGGTGGCGACCGGCCTGTTCAAGATTGCAAACGATATCCGCCTGTTGGGGTCGGGTCCGCGTTCCGGACTGGGCGAACTGATCCTGCCGGAAAATGAACCGGGCTCCTCGATCATGCCTGGCAAGGTCAACCCGACGCAGTGCGAGGCCGTGACAATGGTCTGCTGCCAGGTGTTCGGCAACCATACCGCCATCACGGTTGCGGGCAGCCAGGGACATTTCGAGCTGAACGTCTACAAACCGGTGCTGGCATATTGTATGATGCATTCCATACAACTGATGTCCGACGTCGTCAGTTCGTTCACCCAGCATTGCGTCGAGGGAATACGCGCCGACGAAAGACGCATCCGGGATTTGATGGAGCGCTCGCTGATGCTGGTGACCGCGCTGGCTCCGAAAATCGGCTACGACAACGCCGCAAAGGTCGCCAAGTCGGCCCATGTCCGCGGCGCGACCTTGAAAGAGGAGGCTGTGCGGCTGGGATTTGTGTCACCTGCGGAATTCGACCGGCTGGTGCGGCCGGACAAAATGACACACCCGGGATGATTGGGAGCCGGGAAGCCATCGGCCGGTGATATGGTTATATGGCTGGCCCGTGCTAAGTTGCAAAAATGTCTGGTTTCCGCAGAGCGGAACATATTTCTGATGCTATCAATTGACGACAACGGGGATTTTCTGGATGACCACCGAGCCGGCTGGCGTGGATTCCGCAAGACTGGACGCCGGTTCTGCGACCCGAATGCGGGCGGGGTCGTTGACTGCCCGACGCGGCCACTCACGCGGTCGCGCGAGTGCCGCAAACCCTCCATTAGTTTCCCGATCGGTGCACGCATGGGGGATGTGATCAACCTGAAGCGATTTAAGAAACGCACCGAACGGGCGCAGTCGGCGAAACGGGCCGAATCCAACCGGGCGCGGTTCGGCCGAACCAAATCCGAACGCGCCCTGGACGAGAAGCGCGCCAGCCGCGCCAGTGATCTGCTGGATCAGCACCGGATCGACGGCGAGGACGCGTCATGAAGTCGCCGGTGGTAAAACGCTCGATCGTGGTCGCCGGCCACAAGACCAGCGTCAGCCTCGAAGAGGCATTCTGGAACAGCATGAAGGAGATATCCGGACTTCGCGACATGACCCTGTCCGAACTGGTGGGCGAGATCGACAGCAATCGCCAACAAGGCAATCTGTCGTCCGCGATCCGGCTGTTCGTGCTCGATTATTTTCGGACCCGCGCGCTGTCGGAGGCATCGGATTCGAAACCGCAAGGGTAGAGATTATTCCACTTGGGTCGAATTACGATTAAGCATTTCGTGGCCTCGTGGTTCTCCCGGCGATGCCAACGGGTCGCGCGAACGCGCGCCCGGCCCGATGACAGGCTCCACATCACATCGTCCAGAGACGCGCGGCAATTGCCGCACTCCACCATAGGGGCCTGATACAAGGCCTCGGCTTCCCGAACCCGCGCGCTAAAATGCTGGCTGCGGCCTTGCCGGCGGCGGGATCAGCGAGAGCGGCGGACGCGGTTTGGGCGGCGGCCGCACGGCGCCGGGAACGGGGCGCACCTCGATCGGCGGCGGCAGCGGCGCAAGCTGCTGGCTCACGACAGGCGCAGCGGATGCGGCGTTTGGATTTGGCGGCGCGAACTGCGGACGTGGAGCAATAATTCTTGCCTTCGACGGCGGCCGCCGCGGATCGTGGCCCTGTGCCGGCGCTTCCGAAAGCGGTTGATCGGGCGATACCGCATTCGGCGTCGCGGCGGAAGGCTGCACCGTCGCGGGCGCAGGCGGTGGAATCGAGGCCGGCGTTGCCGACGGCAGGCCGCGCTCGATCGAATCCAGCCGGCGGGTTTCGCGATCGATCGCCCTCACCGCCAGCCACGACGACAGCGCCGCCACGTCGACGGTGCGATCCAGCGCGTCCGGCGAGCCGGCAGCGAACAACTGAATCTCCGGACGGCTGCTCGCGGCTCCCGCCGATGTCGAAGCCAGGCTGGCGCGAATGTCGGCCTGGTCGGCGGGAATATCGTAGCCCCCCGATACGACAACACGGGCGCCTTCGGCATCGAGCGTGGTCGCGCCGATGCGAATCCGGCCGTCCCGGATATTGAAGGGGATTTGCGCCGACGCCACCGACATGGCGCCGGCCGACAATACCGGCTCGACGATCTGGCGCAGCCTGACGTCGTCGGTCGCGCTGCCGTCATCGCTGGCGCGGATCGCGGCGTCGAACGCGCGCGGATTGAGGCCGGCAACACGCGCGGATTCCAGCATCACGGTTCCGCTTCCGGATAGCGCACCGGTCAGCGCCGAGGCACTGCGGCCCTGGCTCGCCAGCGTCATTTGCATGGAGACGCGACCTGCGGGCATCGCCAAAGCGCGATAGCGCAGCGCAGTGCCATCAACACCGCTGAGTTGAACGCGCGCATTCAGCGCAATTCCGTCGGCGGCCGGTTTCGCCTCGATATTGGCGGTCACCTCACCGCCGCCGATTCCGCCTTTGATGGCATCGAAGGTCAGCGACTGGCCGTCGCTTCTGACGGTACCGCCGACCGGCCGCAACTCGGCCCCGCCCGGAAGCGCGCCGCGCAAGGCCTGAAACACGATCTGCCCCCGCCAGCCTTTCGACAGCCCGGAACCGAGCGGCTCGGCCGCATCGCGCCCGGCCGCGCCGATGGCAAGCGCGAATGCCGGCGCGAGATCGAACGCATCGAGGCCGAGTTCGCCATCGACGGTCTTTTCTTCATCGAGGGTCAACGCCAGGCGCCCGCGCAGCCGCGAACCGGCGATGCTGCTGTCCAGATCGTCGAAGATCAGCCGGTTGTCCTTGAACGAGACACGGGAGGAAAGACTGACGTTTCGCGCCGACGCATCGGATGGTTTGAGACCGAACAGCGGCGCCAGATCGGCGTTGCGAACCCCAAGGTGGACGCTGGCGGTGGGCGCCGACGCCCACGGTTCGACGGTACCCTGCGCTTCGGCGTCCAGTCCGGCCCCCGACATCCTGATCTTCAGCCGCAACGGCGCATGCCAAGCCCCGGTCGCCGAGGTTTCAAACTGCGCCGCGCCTTCGCCGGCCGCGATCGCGCGATCGAGCTCCAGCAGCGTCAGCAATGAACGGCCGCGTTGCGAGGACAATTTCACTTCGATGCCGAACTGGCTTTTCCGCAAGCTATCGAGATCGATGCCGCGCACCGCCGCGACGTCAGGCTCCGCCGTGATGGTGGCGGTGCCTTGCAGTTGGGGCGCGTCGAGATCGAGCACGGCACGCGCACTGGCGCGACCGGCATGCCCGGCGTTGCCGTCGATGTCGAGCGCCAGATTGAGTCGCGCCGGACCGGGACCACCTTCCATCGCATCGATTCGCGACGCCAGGGCCGGCGCCAGCGGCGCAATCAGGCCGGTGATCTGGCCGAGCGAGGCCGCGCCCGCATTCAGCGTCAGCCTTCCGGTGGCCCCAGTGCGGTCGAAACTCCCCACGCCTTGCAGCGTCACGCCGCCGGGCTGGCCGATTTTCAATTGATCGAGCGTAACCCTGTTCGGACCGTAGCCAAGCTTCGCCGTGAATGGGCGCAGTTCCTGACCGGCCGATGTGGCCCGGCCGATATCCAGCGACAATTGCGCGTGGTCCGGCCATTCGGCCTCGGGCCCCGCCAGCGAGCGCACGAAGGCGGTTGCGGCATCGAGATCGAGGCGTTCGGCCTTCAGCTCCGCGTCGAGCCGGGAGCCGCCTGCCGGCGGAGTTGCGACCGCAAGCCGCCCTTCGATGGCGCCGCCATCGATCTCGGCCTTCATGGCTTCGATGGCAATGTGATCCGGAGTGACGCTGACATCGCCGCGCAGGCGCAGCGGCTTCTGGCTGCGATAGGTGACTTCACTGCGGCCCTGCAGCCACGCCGCCAGCGTACCCGGATCGGAGGAATCGACGCTGAGCGCGCTTTTGAAACTGTCGGGCGGACCCGCCGGTGCCCTCGTGCCGCTCAGGCTCACCTGCGTTGAACCCGGCGCGCGAAAATCCAGCCGGTCGATAGTCAGGGATTTTGCGTCGGCATGGAGTTCGCCGGCGAGATTTTGCACGGGACGTCCGCCCAGCATGATCTGCTCGGCGCTGAACTCGATATGCGCGGGTACCGGCAACTCCGGCGCCCCGGTCATCAGCGCACGCAGCCCCGACAGCAGCCGCACCGGTTCGATGGCGGTGCTGCCCCTGGTATCTTTGGCGGCAAACCTGTCCGCATCGAGTTGTCGCGCCGCAAGCACGGCGTGAAGCAACGGCGACGCCCCGAACCTGATATCCCCCGCGCCTGCAAATTTCAGCGCGCTCGCTTCGGCGCCGTAGCTCGCCTCGACCTGTTCGAATAGCGCAATGGCCGGATCGGCCTTGATCCTTGCTGATATCCGCCACGGCAATTGCGCATCCTCGCCTTTATTGTCCTTCGCCTTGGGCCCGGCAGCAGCGGCCAAGGTCATTGCGCCTTCGAAGCGCGGGCCGCGCGCCACGAAGGAAAGCACGCCGTCGAGATCGGCGGATAATGCACGCAGGCCGGGATCGATGTTGAGATGGATGCGGGTGCCGCCGCCATCGGCGCTCTGGCCGGAGGACACCCGAAACGGGTAGCGCGTTCCGGACAGCGTGAAGTTGCCGTCGCCCCGCACCGAGCCCGCCAGCGAGCGCACGTCGCCGGAGAAGGCGATATCGTTGAGCTCGAGCGTTCCGTGGCTCGCGGCATCGTGCAGCGCGACGCGGCCGGTCAGGCTCAGGCGGTCGATCGCCAGCGATCCCAGATTGAAGGTACCCGTCGTTGCCGGCCAGTCGATCCGGCCCCGGAAATCGAGGCCGAGATCGAGCGCCATGCCGCCGATGGTGAGTTCGGTGGCGCGCCACTCGCCACGCATCAGCGAACCCAGGCTGAATTCCACGTCGAGCTTGTCGGCGCGAACCTTGCCAAGATCGTTGGCGCCGCCCACCACCACGGATCGCAGGCGCAGCGACGGCGTCGGCAGCAGACGCGCATCCAGCTTGCCGCCGACGCGCACCGGCGCACCGATCACCCGCGTGGCCTCGGCCTCAAATTGCGGCCGGAACTGATTCCAGTCGATGAAGTACGGCCCGATCAGCGCGGCCAGCAGCGCAATGATAAAGGCAATCGCCAATCCGAGCAGCGTCGTCTGCACGGTGTCTCCTCTTGAGCCCGCTCCGGCGTGCTGAGCTCAACGCCGGAGCAGCCCAATATATATGGATAAGTGTGGCGAAGTCACAGCAACATCGCGCGACGGCACTTGCCGCGCCGCCGCTACCAGCTGGCGGGCAGCCGCTTCAGGCCACGCAAGACGAAGGTCGGCCGCCATTCCGGGTTCTCGGCGTTGTCCAGCCGCAGATCGGGCAGACGGCGCAGCAAGGTCGCGATCGCGACTTCGGCCTCGATGCGGGCAAGCTGCGCGCCGAGGCAGAAGTGGATACCGCCGCCAAAGGACAGCGGACGCACATTAGGACGAGTGATATCGAGCCGATCCGGCCGGTCGGGATAAACAGCGGGATCGCGATTGGCCGAACCCAACAGGCAAAGCACGCTTTCGCCCTTCGGGATTCGCTTGCCGCCGAGGTCGGCGATGTCTTCCAGCGCCACCCGACCTGACATCTGCACCGAAGAGTCGTAGCGCAGGAATTCCTCGATGGCGTTGGTGATCAGGCCGGGGTTGGCCTTCAACAGCGCGAGCTGATCGGGATTGCGGTACAGCGCCAGCAGCCCGTTTCCGATCAGATTGACCGTGGTCTCATGCCCGGCGCCGAACAGCAGAATGATGTTGGCGGTCAATTCCTCATTGGAGAGTTTGCTGCCGTCTTCCTCGGCCTGCACCAGTTGCGTGGTCAGGTCATCGCCGGGACAGCGGCGCCGCAACTCGAACAGTTGCTGGAAATAGAACGCAGCCATCGCGTTGGCGGCGTTGCCCTGATCGATCTCGGGCCGCGTCAGCGGCACCGGATCGAGCAGCCGTCCGCCGTCACGCGAACTGGCATAAAATACTTCGCGATGTTCCTCGGGGATCCCGAGCATGTCGCAGATGATCGTCACCGGCAGCCGGAACGCGAAATCCTCGATCAGGTCCATGTGCCCCTGGGGGACGATGCGATCCAGCGTTTGATCAACGATCTCCTGGATGCGTGGACGCATGTCCTCGACCCGGCGCGCGGTGAACGCCTTCACCACCAGGCCGCGCAAGCGGGTGTGGTCGGGCGGATCCTGCTGCAGCATCCAGTGGCTCATGCTGCGAAATACCGGCTCCTCCATGATCTTGGGTCCATAGCGCCGTATCGTCCGCTCGACATAGTCCTTGCCGAAGCGCTTGTCGCGGAGCACGAGGCTTGCCTCGGCATGCCGGCTCACCACGAAGGAACCGAGCGAGTTGAGGTGTACGGGATCCACGGTGCGCAGCCGCTGATAGAACGGATACGGGTCGCGAATGAACTCCGGCGCCAGCGGATTGAACACCAGTTCGGCCGGTACAGTCTGGGCATGCTCGTTCATGGTGACCTCGGTTGGTTGTCACGCTGAGACGCCTGCATATTCCTGCGGATTGGAGTCCGCAGGGTCCGGACCGGCGTGGTCATCCGGACGCCCCGGAAACTCGATACACTATTGTATCGATTTGCATTCTGACCTAAAATGCGCGGATGTCAAGAGTCCGAACCAGGCCGACCCGGGACGATACCTGCGAAAAGCTGTTCGAAGCAGCAGCGCGCGTCTTCGAGGAGCAGGGAATCGGCGGCGCCAGCATCGAAGCCATCGCGGCCGCGGCCGGTTTCACCCGCGGGGCATTTTATTCGAATTTCAGGAGCAAGGACGAGTTGATCATCGCCATGCTCGAGGATCACGTCGCGCAATCCATTCGACGCAATCTCGATCTTCTCGCCAGGCACAAGAACCTCGCCGGTTTTATCGAGGCGCTGAAGACCATGGACCGCGGCCGGCAGGATCCGCTCGGCCGTTCTCCGCTTCTGCACATGGAGATGATCCTGTTCGTGGCGCGCGCCGAAAAGCGAAGGCCCGAACTCGCCAAGCGGCTGCGCGCCAGGCGAAAACTGATCGCGGATATCGTCGAGACCACATCGAAAAACAGCGGCAGAAACGGATCGCTCAACCCGGCCTGGACCGGCGCGATCGTGCTGGCGCTGGAGGACGGCTTTCGTCTGCACCGCCTGATCGATCCGGAAACCACGCCGCCCGACAGCTTTCTGCGCGCAATCGGTGACCTGCAGCGAGCGATCGGCATTTCATCGACCTGAAGAAGCCGGGCGCGTGGGCGATTTCGGTGTCGTCACTTTCGCGGCCGGCTTCCCCGGCAATTATACGCCTTGCGAAAGCCGGCAGCCTGGGCATCTTCCTCGGTGCAAAACCAGCGGTCCGGTTCTGTCAGTGGCGCATAACTGCTGCATCCCTGCAAATGATAGATACCGACATTGCCGGTCACGCGCGCGCGCACTGCGAATTTCGCCTTGATGCTGCAGCCCGGCGGCATCAGGGGTTCTTCCGGGAACAGGGATTGCCGCAATTCCCGGTCTTTATCGCTCCTGCATGCCGCGCCCAACAAGACAGCCGTCTCTTCTCTCTGGCGAAACGCCTGCGGTGCGACAAAGCAGCCTTTCCAGAGGCCGTTGCGATTCTCCTTCGCGGCAGCTTCGTCTTCCTCGAATCGACCTTTGGCGGAAGGCTCGAAACTCAACGCAAAACCCTGGCGCACCAGCAACTGGTTCAGACTGGTTGTTTCGCCGGCGACGGTGCAGATACCGGCGTGCCATTTGCCGTAGGTCTTGTCCGGCCCCAGATCCTCGCAACTCACATCGCGTTCGCCTATCAGTTGCGCCAGGTGGTCGCGCGCTTCAACGCCGCATGCCCAGGGATCGGCGTGGTGGTCGATGCACATCTGGTCGAACTCTGGCGCATCGATGCCGTCGAGCCGGTAGGTGATGCCGGCAAGCTGGATGGTGTCGCCATTCTTGACGGTCACATCCATGGCCCGGCTCGAGCTGGTCCAGAGCACGGCAAGGATCAGAATCAGAAAACGCATCGGCTTGCCTGGGTTTCAAGGGAGCGGTGATTGGCGGCGCTAGGCCGCCGGCAGGATCTTTCCGGGATTGAAGATATTTTCTGGATCGAGCGCCTGCTTCACCGCGCGCATGGCCTCGATCGCCTCAAGGCCGATCTCGGCCTCGAGGTATTTCTGCTTGCCCTGCCCGATGCCGTGCTCGCCGGTACAGGTCCCGCCCATCGCCTGGGCGCGCTCCACCAGGCGATGCATGAAATCCTCGCCGCGCGCCATCTCGTCCTGGTCATCGACGTCGCACAACAGCGAGCAGTGGAAATTGCCGTCGCCGACATGGCCGACAATCGGCGACTGCAGATTGAGGCGCTTCAGATCCGCTTCGGTTTCGGTGACGCAATCGGCAAGCCTTGAAATCGGCACACAGACGTCGGTCGCCACCACGCCGGAACCGGAACGCAAGGCTTTGACCGCCCAATAGGCGTCGTGCCGCGCCTGCCAGAGTTTTGTGCGATCTTCAGGCCTGGTGGTCCAGCTGAAATCGCCGCCGCCACACTCTTTGGCAATCTCGCCGAAGTTCTTCGATTGTTCGGCGACTTCATTGCCGCTGCCGTGAAACTCAAGCAGCAATAGCGGCGTCTCCGGCAGCGACAAATTCGAATAGGAATTGCAGGCGCGCACCTGCGCGGCATTGAGCAGTTCGATGCGGGCGACGGGGATGCCGGTCTGGATCGCCAGAATGGTAGCCTGGCAGGCGCCGCCCACGGTTTCGAACGAGCACGCCGCCGCCGCGATGGTCTCGGGAATGCCGCGCAGCTTGATGGTGAGTTCGCAGATGATGCCGAGCGTGCCTTCGGCGCCGACGAACAGATGCGTCAGGTCGTAACCGGCGGAGGACTTTTTCGCCCGCGTGCCGGTGGTGATGATGTTGCCGTCGCCGCGCACTACCTTGAGCGCCAGCACGTTGTCGCGCATGGTGCCGTAGCGTACCGCGTTGGTGCCGGAGGCCCGGGTCGAGGCCATGCCGCCCAGCGACGCATCGGCGCCGGGATCGATCGGAAAGAACAATCCCTGGTCGCGCAGATGCTCGTTCAGCGCCTTGCGGGTGACGCCCGGCTGGATCACGCAGTCGAGATCCTCGGCGTGGACTTCAAGCACCCGGTTCATGTCACTGACGTCGATGCAGACGCCGCCCGCCGGCGCATTGACCTGTCCCTCCAGCGAGGTGCCGGTGCCGAACGCGATCACGGGAACGCCAAATGATGCGCAAATCCGCACCACGTCCTGGATATCGGCGGTTTCCTGCACCATGACGACCGCATCTGGCGGCTGCGGCTTGAGCCAGGTCGTGGTATGGGCGTGCTGGTCGCGCACCGCCTGCGAGGTGATCAGCCGGTTGCCGAACCGCGCCGCGAGCGCCGAAACGGCGGTCGCCAGCGCCTGCGGTTGGGGGCGTTTCAGGTTATTGGTTGTCGATAGGCCCACGCGATATTCCTCCCGGCTTCAGAAGACCGTGGCAAAGGATATATAAGGGGTCAAGGGACCGGATCGAACCAGCAGGGACAGATAATGACGAGCACTGCCGCCGGCGACGATGTGCTGCTCCGGCCCGCGCCGTTCCTCTCCTCGGTGATGAGAATCGAGCCGCAATGGATCGACTATAACGGCCATCTCAACATGGCCTATTACAATGTGATGTTCGACCGCGCCATCGACGAATTATGGCTCAAGCTCGGGATCGGACCCGGCTACAGAAAGGAGCGCAACGGCTCGACCTTCACCGCCGAATGCCATGTGCGGTACCTGCGGGAGATTCATCTCGGCGATCCCGTGCAGGTGTCGATCCTGCTGGCCGGATCGGACCAAAAGCGGCTGCATACTTTCGAGGAATTGCGTCACGCCAGCGAGGGCTGGCTCTCCGCCACATCGGAGAACATGACCATTCATATCGACATGACGGCGCGCAAGACCGCGCCGTTTCCGCCGGATATTCGTGCCCGGATTCAGGCGGTCACCGATGCGCATGCGGCAATCCCGCGCCCCGCGGGGCTCGGGCGAAGGGTTGGGATGCCGGCCAAGGATTGAGTTCGCGGCCGCCCGCCCTAACCCTTCGCCAACCACGCCGGCAGCCGGTCGAACCAGGGCCGCGCCTCCTCGAGTTGCCGCGCGAGTTGCAGCAACCGACCCTCTTCCGAAAAGCGCGCGACGAATTGCACGCCCAACGGCAGACCTTCCTCCGTCCAGTACAAGGGAACGCTCATGGCCGGCGTGCCGGTGAGGTTGGCTAGCTGGGTGAACGGCACATATTGCAGGCTGTCGCGCGCGATCTTGTCGACGGTACTGTTGAGCAAGCCGGCACGCGCGAGGAGCCCGAGCAAACCTGCGCGGTCGAGAAACTCCAGCACCGTCTGCTCCACAGCCGTCGGGTCGCCCTGTCCATGGCGGATCGGCGGATGCGCGAGCGTCGGCGTCAGCAGCATGTCATAACGCTGGTGGAAACGTGCAAGACCTCGCGCGAATTCGTTCCACTTGAGCAGATGCGTCGTCAGCGCGCCCGAGGAGATCGCGCCACCAAGAGTTGCCAGCACGCGCGTCGAGAGTTCGAAATCAGCATACCTTGCGCCAACCGCGCGGGCCTGCGCCACCATGGCCGCGACC
>Ga0116129_1000607_pt1 | contig 22422 bp, 22 predicted proteins | sample June2015DPH_17_2_FD_89732 | JGI IMG/M metagenome (GOLD analysis project Ga0116129, IMG submission 89732) | Peatland microbial communities from SPRUCE experiment site at the Marcell Experimental Forest, Minnesota, USA - June2015DPH_17_10 | ecosystem: Environmental > Terrestrial > Soil > Wetlands...
GAGTAACCATTGCGCGGGCGCTGCTTGTCCGCGAGCGGCTCCCACAGCCGGTGCACCGTGCCCTCCGCGACCTCGCACAGGATCGCTTCGACGTCTTCCGGTTTGATGCCGCGCGCGGCGAGCCGTTTGGCGCAATCGATATAAGGCTGCGCCATCGTCCCGCACGGATAAGGCTTGAACGCCAGCGTATCGGTGACCCAGCGCGTGCCGAAGTCGCCCGTCAGCGCGTCGTAGTCTCCCTTGGTGGTGTGCGCGAAACCATGAAACAGCCCGTGCACGCCTTCGAACACGGTGCGCGGACCGACGAAGCCTTGTTTGGCGAGTAACGCCGCACGAATGCCGGACTGCGCCGCCCAGCCGGCATGCATCCGCTTGGTCCAGGCGCCTTCAGCGAGATATTCGATGATGCCGCTGGACATGCTGCCGGCAATCCCAAGTGCATCCACGATCTGCTTGGCGTTGAGCCCCAGCGCCGCGCCGACGCCGGCAGCAGCACCCATCGCACCGAAGATCGCGGTGGGGTGAAAGCCCGCCTTGTGGACAGCCTTCGGCACCACGAGGCTGAGGCGACAAAGCACTTCGGTGCCGACCGCGATGCCGGTCAGTGCGTAACGGCCGTCCGGATGATGGCGTTCGCAGGCGGCAAGCACCGCCGGCACGATCACCGCGCCGGCATGAACGGGACCGCCTTCAAAAGTATCGTCGAAATCCTCACCATGCGCGGCAGTGCCGTTGACGAAGGCCGCACCGGATGCGGTCAACGTGCGTCCGTGCCCGATCACGGTGCACGGGCCGTCATCGTCAGAGCCGGCAAGCGCCGCCTTGACGTAATCCTCGTTGCGCGCAGTGACACAGAGACCGACGACATCGATCAGCAGGTCTTCGCATTTGCGCAGCGTTTCCGCCGGCAGGACACCCGGCTTCAGCGCGGCGATCTTGTGCGCCAGCGTTTCGGCGATGGCAATTTTCGGCAGCTCAGCGGTCATGAACGGTTTCTCGCGAAGGGAGATCAGACGCGGAAAATGCGGGTATAGCGGGTCTTGATGGCGCTGCCCTGCTGTTCCACGGCCGCAGGATCATCCTTCAAGGTCTTGATGTCCTTCAGCGGAATCCAGTTCGGCTTTTCCTTGGCCTGCGGGTGCAGCGAGCGCAAGCCGCCGACGTCGATGATGAGTTGCTGGGCTTCACGGCTGAAACAGAACGACTGGAACAGTTTGGCCGCGTTTGGGTTGGGCGCGCCCTTGAAGATGCCGTTGGGGCCGACGATCATCGGCGAACCCTCGGTCGCATAGATCGGTTCGACCGGACGTCCGCCGTCCCTGAGCTGCAAAATATTGTACTCGTTGCCGTCAGCCATGACCGCACGCTCGCCAAGTTCGAGTTTCTTCGGCGGATCGGCCGAGGACTGCACCTGCATGACGTTCTGCTTGGCGAGCTGTTCGAAGAACGTCCAGCCGAGATCACGCTGCAACTCATAGGTCGCGGTCATGATGGTGCCGCTATAGCCGGGATGCCCCTTGACGATCTTGCCCTTCCATCTGGGGTCGAGCAGATCGGCAAAGCTCTTCGGTGCGTCGTCGGCCTTCACCATGCCGGTGTTGTAGGCGATGATGCTGAGCCAGACACGCCAGCTCGCGAACTGGCCGTCCGCGTCGCGGTACTGCGGCGCATAGAATTTTGCGACATCTTCGGGCACATAGGCATCGAGAATGCCGTCACGCTTCCAGACAATGAAATGCGCGGCATCGGAAGAATTCACGACATCGACGGCATGGATGTTGCTGGAATATTCCTGGCCAATGCGCTGGAACACACGCTCGGCGCCGGTGCGCTCGACGCGCACGGAAATGCCCGGATATGTGGCCTCGAAAGTTTTCGCGAGCTTCTCGGCGACCGGCAAATCTACCGACGTGTAATAGATGACCTGGCCTTCCTTTTTGGCGGCCTCGATCAGCGCCGGCGTGACCGCTTCGGCCGCCGGTGCGTCCGCCAGAACGCGGGTGGAGAACGCCGCTCCCGCCAGCAAACCACCGGTAACCTTGAGCGCCTCCCGGCGAGAAATTCTTGTCTTTTTCATTGCTTCCCTGATTCATTTTATTGGCCGGGCTGAGCCGGCTTGGCCGTGTCTACTTTATTCCGCCCACGGAGACCAAGTCCATGACCCCCAATTACCGGACACGACCGGCCATTGCTGGACTCGACCGGCCATTCGCGCCAAAAGACAAGGCAGAAAGGGCTTAATGAGAGCAGTGGGAGTATGCGTTTGAGGTCCGTCGACATCAGCAAAACCGTGCGCAAGAAGGCTCCGCTTGCTCTGGCGTTGGCGGCCACTTTCCTTGCAGCGCAGGCTTTTCTTTCGACCGAGAGCCGGGCGCAAGACTATCCCACCCACGCAATACGGATCATCGTTCCCTTCGGCGCGGGCGGACCGGCCGACGTGGCGGCGCGCGTGCTCGGCAACGCGCTCCAGGAAGAGCTCAAACAACCTTTCGTGATCGAGAACCGTCCCGGCGCCGGCTCCGTGATCGGCACGCAGGAAGCGGCCAAATCGGCGGCGGACGGCTACACCCTGCTGTTGATGTCGAACGCCCAGACCGCCAATGAATCGCTGGTGCCACAACGCAAATACGACCTGATGCGCGATCTCGTGCCGATTGCGCCGCTCAATGTCGCCGATCTCGTGATCGTCGTGCATCCTTCCGTGCCGGCGACCACACTGAAGGAATTCATCGCGCTCGCCCGATCGCAACCGGGAAAACTGAACTACGCCTCCTCCGGCCAGGGCACGCCCTATCACATGGCCGGTGAGCTGTTCAAAACCATGGCCGGCATCGATGTCATCCACGTGCCCTATCGCAACAGCGGCGAAGCGCGGAACGGCGTCATCGGCGGACAGGTGCAGATGATGATCGATTCCGTGACCACCATGGCGCCGAACGTCACGCAGGGACAGGTGCGCGCGCTCGCCACCACGGGCAAGGTGCGATCAGCCGTGCTGCCCGATGTGCCGACATCGGACGAAGCGGGCCTTCCCGGATACGAGGCCACCATCTGGCTCGGCCTGATGGCGCCGAAGGGAACGCCGCAGCCGATCGTCGACCAACTCAACGCCGCCGTGAACGAAGCGATCAAGCGGCCGGAGATCATCAAGCTGTGGGCCGCTCAGGGCGCGGTCCCCCTATCGATGACGCCGGAGGCGTTCGACAAATTCCTGCGCGGCGATATTGTGAAATGGGCCGAGGTCGTCAAAACATTTCCCGACCGCCCCTAAAAAACTTCAGAATTTCGCAAGACACGATGTCCAAGATTCATTTTCGCCTCAATGGCGTCGAGACCGACATTGACGCCGATCCCGATACGCCTCTGCTCACCGCCTTGCGCGGAGCGCTTGGCCTGACCGGCTCGCATTTCGGCTGCGGCGCGGGCGAATGCGGGGCCTGCACCGTGCTCGTCAACGATCACGCCATCAATTCCTGCGACACGCCACTATGGTCGGTCGCCGACAAGGACATCACCACCATCGAAGGGTTGGGAAGCGCTGAAAACCCGCATCCGCTTCAGCGCGCCTTCATCGCCGAGCAGGCGCTGCAATGCGGCTACTGTCTCTCCGGTATCATGATGAGCGCGGCCGCCCTGTTGAAGCGCAATGCCAACCCGACCAGCGCCGACGTCAAGGCCGCACTCGATCGCAATCTGTGCCGCTGCGGCTCGCATAATCGCATGGTGCGGGCCATCCTGCGTGCCGCAGCGGAGATGCGCGCGCCATGACGAGCAAGCCCCCTTCCCCGCCGGCACCGCCGAGTGCCGCCCATTTGAAGTTCCTGCGCCCCAAGCGGCAAATGCTATCCAGGAACTTCAAATGGAAAAGGCGACACTCGAATCATTATTTTGCTAATGCTCATGACTTTCCGAAGTTCGTGAAAGGTGGTTGCTGAGATGGAGCACGAACTTCGGAAAGTGAGCATTAGCCTTGCGGCGAACCCAAAATTGTCGTCGTGGATCAAGTTCGCCGCCGAGGGGAAAGTGCTGCTCTCTCCCGGAAAGGTCGAAATCGGCCAGGGCATCGTCACGGCGCTGGCACAAATCGCCGCCGATGAACTCGATGTCGATATCGCGCGCGTTCAGATGGTGCGTGCCTCCACATCAGCCAGCCCCAATGAGGGCGTGACATCAGGCAGTCTCTCCGTGCAGCATTCGGGACGTGCGATCCGCTTTGCCTGCGCAGAAATCCGGCAGATCTTTCTCGATACGGCCGCCGAGCGGCTCGGCGTTGCGCCCGAAGCGCTCGCGATTACCGACGGCATCATTGCCGGTCCCGGCAATGTCTCGACGAGCTATTGGGAGCTGGCCGGCGACATCTCGCTCGATCGCGACGCGACGGCTCGCGCTCAACCGAAATCGTCCGCGCAGCGGACGCTTGCCGGAAGTTCGTTACAGCGGCTCGATATTCCCGACAAGGTTTTCGGCCGCCCGCGCTTCATTCATGATTTTCCGCTGCCCGGCATGCTGCATGGCCGGATATTGCGAGCGGAGCTTTCACACGCGACATTGATCGAATTGAACGAGGAGCGCGCGCGCAAGGTCGAAGGCCTGGTCGCGATCGTGCGCGACGGCAATTTCGTTGGTGTCGTTTGCGAAACCGAATCCAGTGCCGAGGCCGCACTCTCCGCGTTGCGCAAGGGCGCGACATGGGCGTCAGGCGAAACGTTGCCGGATGAAGAAGATATCGCCGAGTGGCTGAAACACCAGCCGGCACAATCGGCCGTGATCGCCAGCAAGAAAGCCGCCTCGCCTGTAGCAAAGACGCGCACGGTCAAGCGGCAATATCACCGCCCCTACATTGCACACGGCTCTATCGCGCCGTCCTGCGCCATGGCGCAATGGGAGGAGAAGCGCGTGCGGATATGGACCCACAGCCAGGGTGTCTATCTGCTTCGCTCCGATCTTTCGATGGTGTTCAAGATGCCGCGTGAGAACATCATCGTCGAGCATGTGGAAGGCGCCGGATGCTACGGCCACAACGCGGCCGACGACGTCGCGCTGGACGCAGCACTGTTGGCGAAGGCGGTGCCGGGGCGGCCGGTGCGCGTGCAGTGGTCGCGCACTGATGAGATGTCGCACGCGCCTTTTGGCGCCGCGATGACCGTCGAGGTCGAGGCCGATCTCGACGCCGGCGGCGAAATCGTCGACTGGCGCCACAGCATCTGGGGCAACGGCCACACCGCGCGTCCCGGCCGCGCCGATCAGCCTGCTCTACTCGCCGCAACCGAACTCGCAACACCATTTCCGCGTGCGATCTCCGTCGATCCTCCGGCGGCGATCGGCGGCGGTTCCGACCGCAATTCGGTGCCGCTTTATGATTTTCCGGCATGGCATATCGAGGCGCATCGCCTCACGACCATGCCGATCCGTACCTCCGCGCTGCGAACACTTGGCGCGCAGGCCAATGTGTTCGCGGTCGAATCCTTTCTTGACGAATTGGCCTTTGAGCGCGGCGAGGACCCGGTCGCATTCCGCCTGCGTCATCTGTCGGATATCAGATCGAAAGACGTAATCCAGGCCGCTGCACGGCGCGCGAACTGGAAGCCGGCCGCACAAGACGGCATCGGCTACGGCATCGGCTTCTCGCGCTACAAGAACACGGGTGCTTACTGTGCCGCGGTTGCCGAGGTCGAGGTCACTGAAGACATACGCGTCAGGAAATTGACGCTTGCCGTCGATGTCGGCGAAGCCATCAACCCGGATGGCGTCGTCAACCAGATCGAGGGTGGCGCCATTCAAGCGACGAGCTGGGTGTTGAAGGAACGCGTTCGTTTCGACAAAACGCGCATCACCAGCAATTCCTGGACGGAGTATCCAATCCTGCGCTTTTCCGAAGTGCCGGATGTGGATGTCGAAATCATCTCGCGGCCGGAAGTGGAATCCGTCGGCGCCGGAGAAGCCGCGCACGGCCCGGTGACAGCGGCAATCGCAAACGCCGTGTTCGATGCCTTGGGGGTGCGCCTTCGCGACCTGCCAATCACACGCGATCGCCTGATCGCGGCCATGGAGCTTTCCTGATGACAAGTTTGAAAATCTTGAGCGGCGGCGCGGCACAGGGCCTCGTCGGTAGTCTCGCGGCAAAATTCAAGGAGCAGACGGGCCTCGATATCACGGGCGAGTTCGGCGCGGTCGGCGCGATGGCCGATAAATTGCGCGGCGGCATACCGGCCGACATTCTCATCCTCACCTCGGCTTTGATCTCCACGCTCGCCCGCGAGGGACTTGCCGCCGAAAGCTCAATCGCGGATGTCGGCCGGGTCGAGACGGCGCTTGCGGTGCGCGACGCCGACCCGCTCGTCTCGGCGCCCGATGCGGCAAGCCTGCGCGCGGTGTTTTTGTCGGCGGATGCGATCTTTGTGCCGGACACCAAGGCCTCCACCGCCGGCATCCATGTCGCAAAAGTCTTAGGCCAGTTCGGCATTGCGGACGAGGTCGAAAGCCGCCTGAAGATTTACCCGAATGGCGCGACCGCGATGCGTCACATGGCCGAAAGCGACGCGATGCGTCCGATCGGGTGCACACAAGCCACCGAGATCATCGCCACCAAAGGCATGAAACTCTCGGGCGCGCTGCCGAGGGGATGCGATCTTGCGACCGTCTATACGGCAGCGATCACCGCAGCCGCCGCTCACCCCCGCGACGCGCAAGTCTTGATCAATCTCCTTACGGCTGCGGATCTCGGCCATTTGCGCGAACGCGCGGGCTTTCTGGAAATCTAGTGTCCCGATTCCGAAGTTCGTAGCATTTTGCGGAGCCACGTTTCGAACTTCGGATTTGCATGACAAAAAGACTGGCGGGTAAAGGTATTTTAGTGACCGGCGCCTCGCGCGGCATTGGCGCCGCCATCGCCGGCCGCTTAGCCGCCGAGGGCGCACGGATTATTGTCAATTTTCACATTTCGAGGCGTGACGCAGAGCAAGTCGTTGCTGAAATCGGCGCATGCGGAGGTTGGGCTCAATCGGTTGAAGCTGACATCGCCGACATGCAACAGATGCAGGCTCTGGTGAACAACGCAGCAGCGCGTCTTGCAGAGGCCGGCGGGCGACTTGACGTGCTCGTGAACAATGCGGGCATCGCCGAGCCCGCCGAACTTGAAGCGATCGACGAGGCCCATTTCGACCGCCAATTTGCTACCAATGTGAAGTCGGTCCTGTTTGGTTCGCAGGCGGCTGCCCGCGTCTTCGGCGATCAAGGCGGTTCCATCATTAACATCAGCTCGATCAATGCCCGGGCGCCGGGGCCAGGCTATGCGATCTACAGCGCTACGAAGGCGGCTGTCGAAGCGATCACCGTGGCCCTCGCGCGTGAATTGGGACCGCGTGGCGTGCGCGTGAACGCTGTTGCACCCGGAACGACCTTGACGGACATGACGCGCCGCGTACTCACAGCGCCGCTGGAAGCGGCGGCGGTGAGCCGCACTGCGCTCCGGCGCCTTGGCGCGCCTGACGACATTGCCAAAGTCGTCGCCTTTCTCGCGTCCGATGACGCTGCGTGGATTACCGGCGAAGTCATCACCGCCAGCGGCGGCTTGCGATAAGCGAAAGCAATGCCTTTTGGCTTGTCTTGTCGGTTGACGGTATCTGTTTTGCACCGATGCGATCTTCCACTCCACCACTAGGCGGCAGCCCGCGATTGGACGGCAGATCGCGGCAAGGAAGCCAGGAACAACACGACACAAACGCAAAGCAAGACGATATCCTTGAACAGAAACTCTCCGGTCAAGTTCCAGGCCATTGGATCAGTCGACAAGCTCCATTTCACGACGCCCGGCGTCGTGAAGAAGAATGACCACGTCATCGCAAAAGTGACCACGCCCATCAGCGAACCGACGGCCGACAAGATCGGGCTGAAGGCTCCTGCCGCGAGCAGCGCCGCGATGACAAACTCGGCAACGCCGAGGAAATACGCTTCTCCCCGCAGGCCGAACAAAGATAGCCACGAAATGAATGGACTATTGCTGATGAACTGAACGATGCCCTGCGCCGACTGCAATGTGAATTTTTGCATGCCAAACGACACGAAGACGACGACCATCACCCAGCGGAGGATGGCCAGCAAACGATAAGACCCGTCTCCGCTTTCGGCGACATTGAAGGTTGGCTTCATGTGGGCGACTTCTCTCCGTCATACCGATTGATTTCGGGTTGGCGTCAGCCCGTGCGGTGCAGCCCGCACGGGCGACGACGTCATTACTTTTTCTGTCCGGCCGCCTCGAGGATCAGATTCGCGATCGTATCGGGGTGCGAGATGAGTGAAAGGTGACTCGCCTTCACTTCGATGGTCTTGGCGCCCATGCGCTTGGCCATGAAGCGTTCGAGATCGGGATTGATCGTCCTGTCTTCCGTCGAAACGGCATAGAAACTCGGCTTCGACCGCCAGGCCGCATTCGTTGTCTTGCCCGCAAGCAGCGCCTTCTGAAACGGCTCCTGGACAGCATAAAGGGCCTTTGCCTTCGCTTCCGGCAGGTCGCCCGCGAAATCGCGCAAGAACGCGGCCTCGCTGAGACGGCCTTCATCGCCGTCAAAGACGATCCCGGCGGACGCCGGCGGCGTCGGAAATGTCTTGGCCAACGCCGGGTAATCCTCGCCCGCGTCGGGCGCCCGCGCCGCCACATAAACAAGCGCCGACACGTTCGGATGCATACCCGCCTCCGTCACGATCATCCCGGAGAAGGAATGTCCAACAAGCACCGTCGGACCATCCTGCCGCGCCAGTACGCGCTCGGCTGAAGCCACCGCTTCGGGCAGCGTCGTCAGCGGATTTTGCACGGATGTGACATTGAGCCCAGCTGCCTGCAATCGCGGAATCACCTCCGACCAGGATGATCCGTCGGCGAACAGCCCGTGCACCAGGACGACGTTTCGGGCCACCGGCGCTGCTTGTGGAGCGGCAGCGGCGCTCCGGATAAGAGTGCTTACTGCCCCCGCAGTTGCGATAGTTGCCATGCCCACAAATGTGCGTCGATTCATTGGATACCTCGGTTATTGTCTAGAACTTGAGTTTGAGTCATCTGCGCGAGAGTGCGGGCAAAATGTTCAGTGTTCGAAATATCGTCGTCTATTCGCACCGTGATACCTTTTTGCCCGAACCGTTCGCGCGTCGATATATTCTGAAAAAAGAGGCGTTTCGTTACGCGGCGTCACGGGCTTGTGATTCTGCAAGCGCATGAGCCCACGACGTCATCCGTCATAGCCACACCCCTCGAACAAGAGGAAGTCAGCACAAGTTCCAACGAGCGGGAGAAATTATTCCGCGTCAGGTCGCTGACTTGCCGGAAGCGAGTTCGCGATAGCGTTCCCGGCTCTTCACGAGATGGCCGCGCATGGCGTCCCTCGCTCGTTTCGGCGAATGGGCGGCGATCGCCTGAAAGATCGCGCCGTGCTCTTTCACGATGCGGCCGCGGCTGACGCCCATGCCCTTCATCGTTTCCGCTTCCGAGGGCAATTTCGCGCCGACCGGCAGTTTGCCGGACATGATCTGCTCGGCCAGACGGTCGACGGCTTCGGAGCTCAGGCTTTTCGGCGCCCCGACAGGACGCAGCAGCCTCTCGCGCTGACGCTGCGCGGCATCGGTCGGGGGCGAGCTTGACGACAGGCGGCCTGCTAGCAACAATGAAAAAAGAAAACAGGTCAGGAAATGACCGCGCATTGAACACCGGGGAGGAGAAGCCATGAAGCGTCGCGATTTCATGAAGCTTGGCGCAGGGTTTGGTGCCGCAGGTTTGGCAGGCGGCCTGTCCTTTAACGCGAGCGCGCAAACCAAGGCGGTCTTCAAGGCTTCCGACGTCCAGCCGCCGGGCTATCCGACGGTCGCCGCCACCGAAAACCTCGGCAAGAAACTCTCCGAGGCGACACAAGGCCGGCTCTCGATCCAGATGTATCCGTCGATGCAGCTCGGCGGCGAAAAGGAAACCATCGAACAGACGCAGATCGGCGCGATCCAGATGCTGCGTGTCAGCGTCGGCTCGATGGGGCCGATCGTCGACGACATCAACGTCATCAACATGCCGTTCCTGTTCAAGAACACCGCGCATGCCGACAAGATGATGGATGGGCCGATCGGCCGGGAGCTGCTCGACAAGATCACCGCAAGCCCGAACGCCAACCTCGTCGCGCTGTGCTGGATGGATTCAGGCGCGCGCAGCCTCTACAACACGAAGCACCCGATCAAATCGATCGAGGAAATCAAGGGTTTGAAGTTTCGCGTCATCGGCAACCCGATCTTCATCGACATGATGAACGCGCTGGGCGGCAATGGCATCGCGATGGGTTACGATCAGGTCTTCAGCGCGCTTCAGACCGGCGTGATCGACGGCGCGGAGAACAACCTGCCGAGCTATGTCTTCTCCAACCACTATACGGCCGCCAAATACGTCACCCTGACCGAGCACCTCATCATTCCCGAGATGCTCGTGTTCTCGAAACGGACCTGGAACACGCTGTCGGCCAACGACCAGAACCTGATCAAGAAGTTCGCCCGCGAAGCCCAGCTCGAGGAACGCGAGCTGTGGAATCAGTATGAGCAGAAGGCGCTGGAGAAGGCTAAAGCCGCCGGCAGCCAGATCGTCGAGATCGCCGACAAGACGCCGTTCCAGAACGCCGTCAAACCGGTGTGGGACAAGTACGGTCCAAAATATCAAGACATGATCAAGCGCATTCAGGCGATTGCTTGATTCCCATTTCGCCATTGCGAGAAGCGTAAGCGACGAAGCAATCCAGATTTATTGCGCAAAAGAACTGGATCGCTTCGCTTTCGCTCGCGATGACAAACAACAAAAGCCGGTATTCACTCAACGTCAAGACAGGGGAGCGCAAACACCATGGCAGCCATATATCGCCGCGCAATGGACGCCCTCTATCTCTTGTGTGTCATCGTCGGCTGCATCGCACTGGTGCTGATCTCGGCGATCATCCCCTGGGCGGTGTTCACCCGCTACGTGCTCAACAGCGCGGCGTCCTGGCCGGAACCGCTCGCGGTTCTCCTGACCATCGTGCTGACCTTCATTGGAGCTGCCGCGGCCTACCGGCTCAACCTGCACATGAACGTCGGCTATTTCGCCAATCAGATGCCGCCGCCGTTTCGCAAAGCACTCGATCTGCTGGTTCAGTTGCTGATGGCGTTGATCGCGCTGTTCATGATCCATTGGGGCGAACTGCTGGTCGAGGTCACCTGGTACAACACGATTGCGGACTTCCCCTTCCTGTCGGTCGGCGTCACCTACTTGCCGATTCCGATCGGCGGCGTCTGCCTGCTCCTGTTCATCATCGAGCGTATCTGGCTGGGCGCGCCGCCCGATCCGCTTTCGTCCCACAGCGAAACTGTGTCGTTCGAGTGAGAGCAGGAAGATCAGGCCATGGATATCTTCGTTCTTCTCGCCACCATGATCTTCTGCTTCGTCATCGGCATGCCGATCGCCTATTCGCTGGCGTTCGCCGCGATCGCCGGTGCCTGGTCGATCGGCATTCCGCTGGAAGCCGTGATGCTGAAAATCTCCGACGGCGTCAGCAAGGTCGCCATGCTGACGATTCCGTTCTTTGTGCTCGCCGGTGCGATCATGGCCGAAGGCGGAATGGCGAAACGTCTGGTCGCCTTCGCCGACGTCCTGATTGGATTCACCCGCCTGCGCGGTGGGCTTTCCATCGTCAATGTGCTTGCCACCACCTTCCTCAGCGGCATTTCCGGCTCGGCCGTGGCCGACACGTCGGCGATCGGTTCGGTGATGATCCCGCAAATGGAGAAAACCGGATTTCCGCGCGTCTTCGCCACCAATCTCACCATCACCTCTTCTGTTCAGGCGTTGCTGGTTCCCCCGAGCCACAATGCGGTGCTGTATTCGCTGGCAACGGGCGGAACGATCTCGATCAGCGCGCTGTTCATGGCCGGTGTCTTTCCGGGATTGCTGCTCGGTTTCTCCTTGATCATTCTTTGCCTGGTGTTCGCCTATCGCGACAACCATCCGCGCGGCCAGACCGTAGCGGCCAAAGATGCGGTCAGGATCACCATCGACGCCGCCTGGGGCCTCATCACGCTCGTGATCATTCTGGGCGGCATTCTCGGCGGCATCTTCACCGCGATCGAGGCCGGCGCGGTCGCCTGCATCTGGGCCTTCTTCGTCACCATGTTCATCTATCGCGACTACAAGTGGCGCGACCTTCCCCTGCTACTGCACCGGACGCTGCGCACGGTCGCGATGGTTCTGACCCTGATCGCCTGCGCCTCCAGCGTCGGCTATGTGATGGCACTGACGCAGATGCCGGCCAAGATGACGGCCTTCTTCCTGTCGATATCGAGCAACAAGTACGTCATCCTGTTCCTGATCAACATTCTGCTGCTGGTGCTCGGCACGCTGGTCGATATGGCGCCGTCGATCCTGATCGCGACGCCCATTCTGCTGCCGGTGATGCAGAACTTTGGCGTCGATCCCGTTCATTTCGGGATGATCATGCTGCTCAATCTCGGCATCGGCCTTTGCCATCCGCCGGTCGGATCGATCCTGTTTGTCGGCTGCGCGGTCGGCAAGGTGTCGATCGAAGAGGTGATGAAGAAGATCTGGCCGTTCTATCTGGTGATGTTCCTGGTGCTGATGTGCGTCACCTATCTGCCGGAAGTCTCGCTATGGCTGCCGCGGATGGCGCTGCGATAGCGCTCCACGCGACGCATTGCCTTACCATATCGTGTGCGCCGGCGCTGAAGCTGCGCGCCAACACGATGGTTTAGGCTTCCCTAATTCAAACGCTCGATTGCCAGGACCCGCGCGATCCGGACCTTAAAATTTCAGGCGTATGAGTGGTTCCCCAAGGGATTTAAAAAGGCGGGGGCCAACAATGACCATCAAATTTTTTGTCTATCCGGTCTTGGTATTTTTGGCGGTCACGTTGACCGGAAAACTCATCGCCCGCCGGAGCGACGTGCTTTACGGACCTTATATTCAGGGGCGCAAGACTGCTTTCGCCGATCTGCGCGATCAGTTCGATGCGGTCATCGGCTGAGGAAGACCGATGGGCCTGCTCGATCACCACAGCGAGACGCGGCCGGGGCTGAAGATCATCTGCGATGTCTGCGGGAATCTATCGATCAAGCCGATCGATCCTGCGGATGCCGGAGACGGCGCCCACGTCCATTGCCGGCGCTGCAACGCCGTGCGCGGCACGATTGCCGACCTGCGCGCGCTCGCACAGCAGTCGACCGGCGACTTCGAATTCTAACGGTCCACGTTAGCCGCGATTGAGGTCCGCTCCCTCTCCCTTTGGGAGAGGTGAAGTAATCTCTTTTTAGAAAATGCGGAAGTTGATATTGGCGAGGCTGTTGGTCGGAGGCTCGGCTACGCGCGGCTGGAAACGCAGCCACTCCGTCCTTACCTTCAAATGACCCCGTAATTCGACCTGGCCTTGCCTGATCCGGTTGCGGACCTCGCGGCGGTCGAACGCGGTCAGTGTCGGGCTTGCGAGCTCGCGCCAGGCCTCCCGCTGCTCGGTCATCAAGACTTCGATCTCGCCGCTCAGGATATCCAGCTCAATCATGGTCTCGAATCCATCTTGAGAAGAGGCGGTTTAGTCTTCCCCAGAAATGGTTAACGAAACCCTTACGCGAGCCGCGGGCCCTCAACGCGCCCCGCTGGCATTGCGCGGCGATACTGTTGTCACCTCTTGGCTCTTCGGCGTTTGTCCGGTTTGCGGCCATCGATCTGGATGGCCGCTATTGTGCACCGCATCGCAAATCGTTCGGCCAACCGACGCCAACGCAACGCTGATCTGTCACGCGTGATTTTGATCGCGCCGATTTCCGCCTTTTGCTATGGGCCTTCCCATAACAATAATTGGTGGGAGGTTTCCTTATGGTCGATCGCCGGACATTCACCGCACTGCTCGCAGGCACCGTCGCCGCTCCCACCCTAGCTTTCGGCAAAACCATGGCATCCAAAAACGTATTCTATTCGGCAGTCGGACCGGAACTGACGGCTTACAGCGTCGATGTCGACAACGTTGCGCTGGCAAAACAAGGCACGGTATCGACAGCGGCCAACATTCAATATGCCTGGCCACATCCCTCCAAGCGATATCTCTATGTCGTATCCAGCAGCGGCGGACCCGCCGCCGGCGACGTCACTGGAAGCACGCATGTCGCCAATGCGTTTGCGATCGATCCCGCAACCGGCGCGCTGAAGCCGCATGGCGAAACAGTGAAGCTTGCCACCCGGCCGATCCACACCAGCGTCGATCATTCGGGCCACTACCTCCTGATCGCCTACAACAATCCCTCCAGCCTGACGGTGCATCGCATCAATGCCGACGGCACGATCGGCGACCGCGTCGAACAGCCGAACAAGCTCGACACCGGCATCTTCGCCCATCAAATCCGCGTCACGCCGGACAACAAGCACGTCATCCTGATCACGCGCGGCAACAATGCGCCATCGGACAATCCTGCCGACCCCGGCTCGATCAAGACTTTCTCGTTCAAGGACGGCGTGCTGACGAATCTTGCGGCCATCGCGCCCGGCGACGGCATGCATTTCGGACCGCGACACCTCGACTTCCACCCGAAGAAGCCCTGGGTCTACGTCTCGATCGAGAGCCAGAACCAATTGGCCGTCTATAAGCTCGACGATGCGAGCGGGCTTTCGCGCGAGCCGCTCTTCATGAAGAACACGCTCGCCGATGCCAATTCGAAGCTGCGGCAGGCCGCCGGCGCCATTCATGTCAGTCCCGACGGACGCTTTGTCTATCTCGCCAACCGCGCCTGGTGGACAACCGACTTCGAGGGCAAGAAGGTCTTCACGGGCGGCGAGAATTCGGTCGCGGTCTTTTCCATCAACCAGACGACCGGCGAGCCGACATTGATCCAGAACGCTGACGGCCATGGAAACTATTTGCGAACCTTCAATATCGATCCGTCCGGCAAGCTTCTGATCGCCGCACCGCTATGGGCGATGGCTGTGCGCGACGGCGGCAACGTCACGACGGTGCCAGCGGGCCTCGTGCTCTACCGTGTCGGCAATGACGGCAAGCTCACCTTCGCCCGCAAATACGACAACGAAGCTACGGAGCAGAAACAGCAGTTCTGGGCCGGCATGGTCACGCTAGCGTCCTGATTCTGACATTCGCTGAATGTCGTTTGCGAATGTCAGAATCAAAAGGACGCTAGCAAATATAAGTTTCCAGTGTGGTTTTGGATTTGACATTCGCTTGGAGAAGCTGCGGCCACACTGAAGCGAACGTCAAATCCATCACGCTGGCCTGAGCTTTGCTTGGTGTGGGCGCGACCGCCTCCCACCTGCCTCGAGGAAATCATGTCCGAACGCTCTGCCAACCGCCCCAGCCTGATCTCGCGCCGCTCGCTGCTCGGCACCGCTGCCGCCATGGCCGCCACGCCTGCGCTCGCGGAAGGCTGTCAGGTCGGGCCGCCGCCGCACGAGAAAGGCGCAAAGGTCTGGATGGACATGGATCAGGTCGAGCTCGATGCCGCCTACGACCAGGCCGCCTACGCGCCCATGATCACCCAGTTCAACAAGCGCTTTGCCTCAAGCAGCGAGACGACGCGAAAGCGGCTCGGCGCACCGAAGCGATTTGCCTATGGACCGACACCGATCGAAGGGCTCGACGTCTATCCGGCCCGCACGCCGAACGCACCGATCTTCGTGTTCGTCCATGGCGGCCGTTGGCTTCGCGGCAGCGCCAAGGATTACGCCTATCCCGCCGACCTCTTCGTCAATGCCGGCGTCAACTTTGTCGTGCTCGATTTCATTCAGGTGGACGCCGCGGGCGGCGATCTCAGGCCGATGGCCGATCAGGTCCGGCGCGGCATCGCCTGGGTCTACAAGAACGCCGCAAGCTTTGGCGGCGACACTGGGCGATTCTATGTCGGCGGCCATTCCTCCGGCGGTCATCTTGCCGGCGTCGCCATGGTCACCGACTGGCAGAAGGATTTTTCGCTTCCCGCCGACATGATCACGGGCGGTCTCCTGGCAAGCGGCATCTATGACCTGAAACCAGCGCAGCTCTCCGCCCGCAGCAGCTACGTCAAGTTCGACGATGATATGGAACAACGCTTGAGTTCGATCCGGTACATCGAATTGTTGCGCGCGCCCATCACCGTCACCTACGGCACCTTCGAGACGCCGGAATTCCAGCGCCAGTCACGCGATTTTGTCGCCGCGGTCAAAGCCGCCGGCAAGCCGGTCGAGTTGCTGGAAGCACCCGACTTCAATCACTTCGAGATGTGCGAGAGTTTTGGCAACCCCTACGGCCCGAACGGCCTTGCGGCGCTCAAGCTGATGAAGCTTGCCTGAGCGCGCCTTTTCGGCGCGCCAATCGCAGTCAGATAGCCTGGAAACGGACCAGCTTGACAGCGCCTATCCGCCGCTCTCAACTCAGGCCAACCAGACAAAACGAGAGGGAACGCCATGGCGCGAAAGCTGATCGATATTTCCGTGCCACTGCAAAACGACGTGCCGGCCGACCCGCCCGGCATCAATCCGCGCATTGAATATCACGACCATCAGCAGAGCCTGCCGCGCATGCTCGGATTCTTCGAAGGCCTCAAGGCGCAAGATCTGCCGGATGGTCAGGGCTGGGCGATGGAGACGGTGCAGCTCTCGACCCATAACGGCACCCATCTCGATGCGCCCTACCACTATCACCCGACCATGAATCGCGGCGAGCGCGCCTGGACCATCGACGAGGTTCCTCTCGAATGGTGCTTCCAGCCCGGCGTGAAGCTTGACTTCCGCCATTTCCCCGACGGCTATGTCGCCACCGCCAAAGATGTCGAGGCCGAACTCAAGCGCATCGGCCACACGCTGTCTCCGCTCGAAATCGTCGTGGTCAACACCAGCGCCGGCGCCAAATACGGCCAGCAAGACTTCGTCAATTCCGGCTGCGGCATGGGATATGAGGCGACGATGTATCTTTTGGAGCGCGGCGTACGGCTGACCGGCATCGACGGCTGGAGCTGGGATGCGCCGTTTGTCTTTACCGCGAAGAAATATGCCGAGACCAAGGATGCAAGCCTGATCTGGGAAGGCCACAAGGCCGGACGTCATATCGGCTATTGCCACATCGAGAAGCTGCACAATCTGGAACTTCTGCCCCCAACCGGCTTCACGGTCTCCTGCTTTCCGGTGAAGATCGAACGCGCCTCTGCGGGCTGGACGCGCGCGGTCGCGATCATCGAGGAATGAAGATTTGCTGCGCCCTATCGCGCCGGCTTTGTCGGTCTTGATTTTCGTCTATAGGTATATTACTATAATACGGTGATTGATCTATTACGCTCGGTCAAGCCCACGATTTTCGTGGGCTCGAGCCGCAAAGACCTTCAGGCGTTCCCTGTGGCCGTTCGCTGCGAGATCGGGCAGGCTCTTTTTGAAGCGCAACTCGGGGACCAATCGAGCCGTCTACACCGTGCGCTTTGAGGGCGTCCTGTACATCCTGCACGCCTTCCAAAAGAAAACGACGAGCGGGATCGCTACTCCGCAGCGACACATTGAACTGGTCAGACAGCGCCTGAAGGACGCCGAGACCATTCACAAGGCAACAAAGGGAGACCGATGATGGCAACCAAGAAGAAGCTGCCAGTCCATGTAAAGGGCTCCGGCAACATTTTCGCGGACCTCGGCCTTCCCAATGCCGAGGAACACCAGCTCAAGGCTGCACTGGTGGTGCAGCTCAAGCGGCTGATTACCGAACGGGAGTTGACGCAAACAGCAGCCGCCAAGCTGATCGAGATAAAGCAGCCGGACTTGTCGAAGCTGCTCAGGGGGGATTTCCGCCTGGTTTCAGTCGAGAAGCTGATGCGGATGCTGACCGCCTTTGATCAGGATGTGGAAATCACCGTGAAGCCCCATCGCAAACGGGGCGAGGCTGGGCGGATCACATTCATTTCGGCTACGACATAATACCAGCGAAAGAACGCGCCTCTGCGGGCTGGACGCGCGCGGTTGCGATCATCGAGGAATGAGGATCCGCTCTTCCCGCAGCATCGCGCGTTAGTCTTTCGTCTCATTATGCGTGGGGCTCGCATCTCACGCGCACGAAATGATGGGAAAACCTGCGCGCGTCGAAAAGCGCACGGGTTTTCAGCCGGCGGAATTCGGTCCGACCCGGCTCCGATCGTAATCTGTTGAATTCAGACGAGAAAAATGCCACTGCTGGGCGGGGCCGTAACGCGCCCACACCGCCGTTAACGCTGCCGCGAAAGCGAAAGAGCTGCGACGATTTTGGTCTTTCCAAGAGGATGGAGGGGTCGTACCACCTGAACCGGTTTTGCCGCCGCGGTGCAAGCGCAAAGGGGTTTCGCTTGCTGGGAACGGGGCCGAAGCTACAATAACGTCAAGGCCGCCAAGGCCAGACAATGGAGAGGAACGTCATGACAAGAACATACCGAACGCCGCTATTCCGTTCGCTACTCGGCGCGACGGCTCTGGGCCTTGTGGTAGCCGCCTCCGGCCAGGCGCTTGCCGCCGACCCGATCAAGATCGGCGTCATCGCGGAGGCGCAAGCCATCGCCGGCGCCTCGATCCCGCAGGCCGCCCAGCTCGCCGCCGATGAGATCAACGCCAAGGGCGGCGTCGACGGTCGCATGATCGAAATCATCACCTACGACAACCACTCCTCGTCGGCCGATTCCGTTCGCGCCTTCCAGCGCGCGGTCAACGAAGACAAGGTCAATATCGTCATCGCTAGCTATATCAGCGAAGTGGTGCTGGCGCTGGAGCCGTGGGCCTCGCGCCTGAAGACGCCCTTCATCACGCCGGGCGCGGCCTCCAACGAGATCAGCAAGAGCGTTCACGCCGACTATGAGAAGAACAAATACACCTTCCACGGCTATCTGACCTCGGCCGCATTGGCGTTGTCGGTCTGCGACGCCGCCAAGGAACTGCTTGTCGATCAGAAGCATATGCAGACCGCGGTCATCATGAGTGAGGACGCGGCCTGGACCAAGCCGCTCGATATCGGCTACGAGGAGTGCCTGCCCAAGATCGGGCTGAAAGTGCTCGACCATATCCGCTTCTCGCCCGATACCACCGACTTCACGCCGATCTTCAACAAGATCGAGGGCGCCAAGCCCGACGTGATGATCACCGGAATCTCGCATGTCGGCACCCAGCCGACCGTGCAATGGAAGAACCAGCAGGTTCCGATCCCGATGTTCGGCATTTCCTCGCAGGCCACCAACGAGACCTTCGGCAAGGACACCAACAATGCCTCGGACGGCGTGCTCTATCAGGGCGTGTCGGGGCCGGGCGTGCCGGTCACGGAAAAGAGCGTACCGTTTGCGAACGCGTTCAAGGCGAAGTTCGGCAACTTCCCCTCTTATGCCGGCTACACCTCCTATGACGAAGTTTATTTCATCGCCGACGCCGTGAAGCGTGGTGGTTCGACCGACGCCGACAAGCTGGTCGATGCGCTGGAAAAGACCGACTGGGTCGGCACCATCGGCCGCGTCCAGTTCTACGGCAAGGACGATCCGTTCACCCACTCGATCAAGTATGGCAAGGGCCTGATCACAGGCCTGATGCTGCAATGGCAGGATGGCCAACAGGTGGCCGTCTGGCCGCCTGAAGTCGCCCAGGCCAAGTTGAAGTTCCCAAGCTTTATCAAGGTCACGTCGAACTGAACCCTGCATCATGCTCCTGGGAGCTCTTCCCGGGAGCATTTTCGTTAGGGTTTTACGATTTTCAAAGCGATAGGCAGCGGGGGCTGCCACGGCGGGACGAATGCTTGCGCTTCAGATTCTGATCGACGGTTTTGCCATCAGTGCGCTGTATGCGCTGGGCGCAACCGGATTTACCCTCATCTTCGGCGTTTCCGGCGTGCTCAACCTGTCCCATGGCGCCATCATGGTGCTGGCGGCGGTGGCCGCGTGGGCGGCGGCGAGCGTGCTCCATCTCGACACCTATTCCGGCGCGCTGGTCGGCGTGGCCGTGGCGCTGGTTTCCGCCCTCATCACCTACTTCGCGGTGGTGCAGCCGATCCAGAAGTCGAGACGCATCCCCAATGAGGAGAAGGAAATCTTCGTCCTCACCGGCACGCTGCTCTGGGGCATCATGATCCAGGAGCTGATCGCCTACTTCTTCACCAACAACGCCAAGACCGTGCTGCCGATCGTCGCGGGCGTTGTCGATATCCTCGGCGTGCGCACGCCGCGCAACGAGATCTTTACCGCCTTCGTCTGCTGCCTCGTGATCGCATCGCTCTGGTTGCTGGTGAACCGCACCCGCACCGGCAAGGCGGTGCTGGCGGCCTCGATGAACCCGCGCGGCGTGACGCTGCTCGGCCTTGAACTCGGCAACATCTATGTCGTGGTCTGGGCGATCTATGGCATCCTCGCCGGCATTGCCGGCGTACTGCTCGGGATGTTCCTAGGCGTCAGCTCCTACAGCGTCGGTCCCTTGACCGCGAGCGCGTTCTCGATCGTGGTGCTCGGCGGGCTCGGCAGCGTGTCGGGTTCGCTGATTGCGGCCTTCGTCGTGGGCTATCTCGAAACCCTTACCGCTTACCTCGTATCACCGGCCTACCGGACTATTCCGGCGCTGCTGCTCCTGGTCGCGGTGATGTATGTGCGGCCGCAAGGCCTGCTCGGGAGGCGTTGAACGTGGGCGGTTTCTTCAAATCACGGCTATTCTTCGTTTCATTGGCGATCGTCATCATCGCCTCGACGCTTCCGCTTTATGTCTCCGGCTATGTGTTGGGCTTGTTGACGGTGGCCTATTACTTCGGCGTGTTCGCGATGTCCTGGGACCTGCTCTTCGGGTTCGCTGGTGAGGTCAATTTCGGCCCGACCTTCCTGATCGGCGTCGGCGCCTATACCGCCGGCATTCTCAACAACCAGTACGGCTGGTCCGTTTATCTCTGCATCGTGCTTGGCGCGCTCGCTTCCGTCATCGCAGGCCTCGTACTGGCGTTGCCGGCGCTACGCGTCCGCGGCCCCTATTTCGGCCTGACCACGCTCGTTGCCGTGCTGATGCTGCAGAACTTCATCGTCGTGTTCGCCGAACTCACCGGCGGCGAGATCGGATTGACCATTCCCGACGTCATTACCATCGACGCCGGCGCGAATTACTGGATCGCACTGGCGTTCATGACGATCAGCGCGCTGATCCTCTACGGGCTTTCGCAATCCCCGATCGGCCTCGTCTTGCAGGCGAGCGGCCAGGACCCGGTGCAGGCCGGCGCGCTCGGCTTCAACATCGTCAAGCACAAACTCGCCGCGTTCATCGTCAGCGCATTCTTCTCCGGTCTCTCCGGCGCGTTGTTGGTGTTTTACTTCGGCACCGCCTCGGTCGGCACCGTGGTCGACGTCGCGGTCGGGGTGAATGTGATCGTCGCCGCCGTGCTCGGCGGACGCCGCACCGTGCTGGGCGCCGCGCTCGGCGCGATCTTCCTGATCGTCGCCGGCGAGTTCTTGCGGCCCACCGGCGAACTTGCGACCTTCATCGTCTCCGCGGTCGCTCTCCTCGTCGTGCTGTTCTTCCCCGGCGGCTTCCTCGGCGCGGCCCTTTCGCATGAGAGCCGGTAACATGGATGCAACCAACAACGCGCCGGTACTCGAAGTCCGCGGCCTCACCAAGCGCTTCGGCGGCCTCACCGCGGTCAAGAACCTCGATCTCGAGGTTCACGCCGGCGAGATTTTCGGCCTGATCGGCCCGAACGGATCCGGCAAATCGACCGCGATGAAATCGATCATGGGGATCGAACGGCCCACATCAGGCCAAGTCATCTTCCAGGGTGAAGACGTCGCGGGCCTCCCGGCGCACAAGATCGCGCGCAAGGGCTTTGGCATGGTGTTCCAGCACTCGCGGCCACTGAACCGGCAGACGGTGCTGGAAAACATCATGGTGGCGCTGTTGCCGGACAGCCTGTTCGCGCTGTTTCCGGACAAGGCGCTGACCGAGCGCGCCAAGTGGATCGCCAACCGCGTTGGCCTCGGTGCGGTGATGGATCGCCGGCCGCCGACCCTGCCCTTCGCCGACCTGCGGCGGCTTGAACTTGCGAAAGCGATCGCTCGCGATCCCAAGGTGGTGCTGGTCGACGAACCTTTTGCAGGGCTAACGCTCGCCGAAGTCACCACCTTCTCCGACCTGATCAAGAGCTTCCGCGACGAGGGCCGCGCGGTGCTGCTGGTCGACCACAACGTCAAGAGCGTGGCGGCGTTGGTCGATCGGGTGCTTGCGATGTATCTCGGCGAGAAGATCGTCACCGGCCGCGCCGACGAAGTGATGCGCAACGAGACGGTGCGGCGCGTCTATCTCGGCGGCGCAATCGAGACCTCGGCGCGTCCCGAGACCAACTTCAAGGACAAGGTCCCGCTGCTGCAGGTCGAAAATGTCAGCGTGTTCTACGGCAAGGCCCAGGCACTGGAGAACGTGTCGATCCATGTGCA
>Ga0116129_1000608_pt1 | contig 22391 bp, 17 predicted proteins | sample June2015DPH_17_2_FD_89732 | JGI IMG/M metagenome (GOLD analysis project Ga0116129, IMG submission 89732) | Peatland microbial communities from SPRUCE experiment site at the Marcell Experimental Forest, Minnesota, USA - June2015DPH_17_10 | ecosystem: Environmental > Terrestrial > Soil > Wetlands...
CATCGCCGCTGCCGTCGTCCTCGAACAATTGCCGGAACAGGGTATAGAAGAATCCGGATTCATCCGGCAGCCAGGCAAACATCGGCACGGCAGTGGGGACGGCGCTGGCATCCACGATCCGCGCCGTCGCGACCTCGCATATGCGCATGGTCCGCCGCACGTCGCCGGCGGCGGATTGTGCGAAGGCGACGTAGCGCCCCGAGGGGCTAACGGCCAAATACTCCGCTTCTATGATTGTGCCGTCCGAATTCGGATCGACCAGCGTACGTTCGGCTTCGCCGTTATCGCTCACGCAAAGCACGGCTTGCGAGAGGCTCGGCCGGCGCACCAGGCGAAACCGCCGCGAACCTCTCACGCCAATCCAGACCGGATCGAGCGAGGGATGACTGGCTGCCAGCAACTCGCGGCAGCGGCCACGCTCGCTGCAACGGCTCAAGAATTCTTCGCAACGCCGCTGTTGATCCTCCACCCAAGCCTGAACGCCCGCCTCTGCGGAATCCTCGAGCCAGCGGAATGGCTCGTCCACAACGGTGCCGTGAAAGGTACGAAAGGCCTGCGATTTCACGGTGTCGCTCTTGCAGCCTGCAATGCCTCGCGGCGCGCCAGCTTGCGGCGGATGATGTCGTGCCGGCGCCGGTCGATGGGAAAATTCCAGATGAAGGGAATGGCCAGCATCTGGAAGGCACTGGGCACCACACAGAACGCGATGAGCATGCCGTGGTTCGCGAAGTCGGTATTGACCGCACCGTCTGCAATCTTGTAGCCGAACACCGCCCCCAGGAAGACGAACACCAGTCCGCCGACCGAGGCGGTCATTTTCGCCAGGAACAACATGAAGGCGTAATAGTTGGCGGCGCGGTCGACGCCGTTTTTCATGATCTCGTAATCGACCACATCTGCGAGCAAAGCCCAGGGCGCCACCGTGCTCACGCCGTTGGTGAAGCTGTAAATGGCCATGGCGATCATGACCGGCCATACGGCGCTCGGACCCGGCTTGATGAAAATCATCGGCACCAACACCAGGGAATTGGCGATCCAACCATAGGCCCAACAGCGGTGCTTGCCGATCAAGGACACGATCTTGGCCCAAAACGGTTGCGCGACGAACTGCGCAATCATGGCCGTCAACAACAGGTAGGCCACTTTGTCGCCGATGTGCAGATAGCTGTCAAAGTAAGGGAAAAACAGCGCGGCGAACACGCCGGTGCCGGCGCCGGCGACCAGGTAGGCCGCGAGAAAGCGCAGCAGCGGAGGGTTGCGCAGCGTGCTCGACAGCAGCCCGCGCAGATCGCCACGCGCCGTGGCGGCGACGTCGCCTGTCGGCGCATAGCGTGCGGCGATGGTAATCATCAGCGGAAACAAAATCAGGACGGCAAATCCCAGATACCGAAACACCGTGGGCGTGTAGTCAGTTGAATGCGTGACGCCGATATAAAACAGAATGGGTGGGAGCAGCGTGTAAATGAATCCGCCTGTTGTCTCCGCCATGCTGCGAAAGCTGAACAGCTGGGCGCGCTGTTCATAGTCAGGGGTGATTTCGCTGCCCCAGGCCATGTGCGGCACCTCATGTACCGTGTAGCCGAAATAGAACAGGAGCGACCACGCGGCAAGGTAGGCAATGCCCGCGGTGGGCGGAATGCGGAACAGGAACCAGACGCTCACACTGCACACCAACGCTCCGGCGATGACCCACGGCTTGCGGCCGAAGCGCGCGCTGCGGGTGCGGTCAGACCAATATCCGACCAAAGGATCGGAGACCGCGTCGACGATGCGAAGCACCACGAATAGAGTTCCGAGCGCCGCCAGAGTCACGTGCGTGTACTTGGCGTAGAGCGAGGGCAGGATGGCGGTGATCGGCGCCAGGACGGTGCCGGCCGCGACGGTGGGCAACACGTAAGCCAGAATGGCTCCACGACGCGCGACCGGTATCGGCAAAGAATCGGTCACGCGCGCAATCCTTCGGTCCGTGGCCAGCTCTCGGTCACCAACGCCGCAAAAAAGTAGTTCATGGTCGCTCCGGCCGCAACGCCGCACCATACTTAACTGCGGTTGCCTATAGGTTTACCATTGTTCAATGAATGTGTCCAGCGGTTGAAATTACCTCCAATGCAACCCCGGAGCACTCGGCTCGCCTAGCGGCGTGAACGTTGCGCGGCGGCGGCCTCGACGGCAATGCGCAGGCCGGCGCGCAGATCCGAGAGCAAGTCAGCGGCGCCGAGCATGGGTAGTGGCAGCGCCGGGGGAACGCCGACCGACTCGAAGCACCGACCATCGAGGGTCTCGTACACCTCGTTGGACAGGCTGACTTCCCAGCCCGAGGGCAGGCGATGGAACAGATTGTCCGAGAGAATGCCCTGCGTCGGCTCGCCCAGCAGCGTGACTGTCGGAATCGCGGATGCCGCCAGCGCAAATACCTCGCCGGCGCTTTGGGTGAACGGACTGGTGAGTACGTAAACCGGCTTCATGAATCGGGGTCCCGGTGCGGGTGCGAGAGTGAGCGATTGCGGCTCCGTGAAGCCGGCCTGGCAGCGCGCCTTTTTGCGATACACCGTCCGCGGCTTGTCGAGCAGCCGCTCGCACAACAGTATGCCGGCGCGATCGAATCCGCCGGCGTTCAAGCGAACATCGACGATCAGCGCCTCGTGCTGCGCCAAGTCGGCCATCGCCTCATCGAGAATCCGCTGCACGCAGGACATATCGGCCGCCATGAAGGGACCAGCCTCGGACAGTCGGTGCGGCAGGTCGTCGGCGTTGCGCGCCGCCGCGGTTGCAGCGAAACCGAACATCCGCAGCAAGCTGAGATACCCCACCCCGGGGCACAGTGTCCCCCAACAGATGACTTCATTGCCTGCCTGCCGGAATCCATCGAGAGTAGCGGCAAAGTCGGCGAGCAAAGTGTCGCGCAAACGGGCCGCAATCATCTCGGTGGTCGAGCGCGCGCTCAGCTGCGGCGTCGGCAAATCGAAGATCGTCCGCAGCGCCTGCCGCGGACCCCGCGCGACCTGCACTGAGCGAATCTTGCGGTCGGGGGACGCGACGTACACATGAAGATCGGCCAGCGCCGCGATCATCTCTTGCATTACATCGAGCAGCAGAGCGCCGGTGGGCGATGGCCCGAGGCGGCGACGGGCGGCGGCGCAAACCGCCTCCCAATCGACTCCACGCAAGCCGAAGAAGGCATAGTTTTCGGCGAAGACCTCGGCAAAGGCATGAAAATTCAGCAACGCATCCGCATCGGGCTGGCGATGAATGCGGCAGCCCGGTTCCCATTCCAGACGCCGCTCAAACTCATAGCGCGTCAAATCATGGGCGTGGAATAAGGACAGGCGGCCCTGTGCGGTGAGCTCGACCCGATCGAAGGCCTCCTGGAATTGGCCCGCCGAGCCATGCTCAGAAACGCAGGCATGTCCGGCGGTTGCGGAGTACGCGGTGTAGCCGCCGGCGTCGATGTCGAGGACCCGGTTGTAGCCCACGGAACGCCACAATCCATGCCAGCCGCGGGGTAGAACAGCAGCCAACCGGCCTCCTAGGCGAGGCGATCTCGAGCGGTCATGAGCCCGCGGCCGGCTGTAGGCCTTGGCAGCAAAACTCGATAAACCGCTCGACGATCCCCTTGATGTCGTGTCCGGCGTCGGGGTTGTACCACTGCATCATGTGGCGCGACGCTCCGAGGATGAACAGCGACGTCAGGTGCGGGTCGCACTGGCGGATACTGCCGTCGCGAATCCCTTCCGCGATGAATTCCTGGAATCGCCCTTCGCAGGCGCTGATGCGCTGGCTCAGCTTTTGCCGCAGTTTGGGATCGCGGATGGCGTCGAGCTCAGTCAGGGGTGTCATCGACATGACACCGGTGATGGCATCGATGCGAAGGTAGGCAAGGACCTTGTCGAGACCGGTCTTGCCCTCCCGTGCGGCCCGTTCATAGCACTGTTCGGTCAGCTCGACGGATCGCTGATAACAGAGGTACAGGAGCTCATTCTTGTTCTGCACATAGTGGTACAGAGCGGTTTTCGTGATGTGCAGGCGGCTCGCGATGTCGTCAAGGGACGTGGAGTTGTACCCCTTGCGGCTGAAAAGTATATCCGCTTCCTGCAGGATGGCCTCCAGCTTGATCTTCATCACTTCCGATCGGGCCCTATCCCAGGCCGACCGCGACCGCTCAGAGTCGGTGCGCATAGACTGCTCCTAAGCCGGATCGGCGGCGGGAAACGCCATCCACGGAAGATCCGACCGTGACTCCAAGTTTACGATACTAATCAAGTGAACTAGCATTCAAAGTTCGCGGTTCCTAGTATACTTTAGTTGAACCGAAGTTTAACTTAAATGAAATTGGCGCGGGGAATGGCACACTCGATCCTCCAACTGGCCCGGCACGCCTTGAGCGGTCATCGACACTGGCCGGCATTCTGGCAGAACGCTCAGCCGCGCGAGCGCTACGACGTGGTGATCATCGGCGGCGGCGGCCATGGCTTGGCGACCGCCTACTATTTGATGCGAAACCATGGGATTCGACGTGTTGCGGTGATCGAACGGGGTTGGATTGGCGGCGGTAACACCGGCCGCAACACCGCCATCGTACGGTCGAACTACCTGGCGGCGCCGTCGATCCGCTTCTACGATTTTTCCCTGCGCCTGTATGAGGGGCTGTCGCGCGAACTCGACTACAACATCATGTTGAGCCAACGGGGGGTGGTGAATCTGGCGTTCAGCCGCCATCAACTCCGGCTCATGAACCGGCGGGTCAATGCGCTGCGCCACGCCGGGGTCGCGTCGGAGCTGCTGACCACGGCGCACATCAGACGCTTGCTGCCCATGCTGCGGGAACAATCCGCGGCGGGGCGGCGGTTGTTCGGCGGATTCATCCAACGCCGCGGCGGTGTGGTTCGCCACGACGCCGTCGCCTGGGGATACGCGCGCGCGGCGAATGCGCTCGGCGTCGATATCATTCAGGACTGCGAGGTCACGGGATTTCAGACGAGCCATGGTGCGGTCACAGGGGTGGAGACGCGGCGCGGCTTCATCGCGACCCGCCGAGTGGGGCTCGCGGTCGCCGGAAGTTCCTCTGTCCTGGCGGCGAAACTCGGACTTGCCCTTCCCATTACCACCATGGCACTCCAGGCCATGGTGTCCGAACCGGTGAAGCCCGTGCTGGACGTCGTACTGGACGGCGCGGTCTATGTCAGTCAGTCGGATCGCGGCGAACTGGTGATCGGCGGCGGCACCGATGTCCATACCTCCTACGCCCAGCGCAGCGGCATTCAGCGGCTCGAAGACAACATGGCGGCGCTGATCGACCTGTTCCCGGCCTTCGGCCGTCTGCGATTCATGCGGCAGTGGGCCGGACTGGTCGATCTCACGCCGGATGCGAGTCCCATTCTGGACTCGAGTCCAGTCAACGGCGTATGCCTCAGCTGCGGCTGGGGCACCTATGGATTCAAGGCGATTCCGGCGGGCGGCGTCGCGTTCGCTCATCTGCTTGCGACCGGAACGCGCCATGCCATGGCGCACGCCTTCTCGCTCGACAGATTTCGCAGCGGAGCGCTCATCGACGAGGGCGGATCGTCGGGCATGGATGACCGGGAGGCATTGCTATGATGCAGATTCCCTGCCCGTATTGCGGCACGCGCGACGCATTCGAATTTACCTGGGGCGGTCAGGCCGCCGTCATCAGACCCGCCGATCCGCAGGCGTGCTCGGACGAGGAGTGGTGCGGGTACCTGTTCATTCGCAACAACCCCAAGGGCTTGCACCACGAGAGGTGGTGCCACACCTACGGTTGCGGGCAGTGGCTCGATGTGTGGCGCGATACGCTCACTCACCTCATCGAGCACGTGGGCATCATCGGCGCTTCCAGTGCACACAGCGAGCCGCCGGCGTGAAGCAGCGGCGATTGAACGGCGAGGCGTTGATCGATCGCACGCGGCTGCTCGCCTTCAGCTTCAACGGAAGGCGCTACCAAGGTCATCCGGGCGACACGCTGGCGTCGGCGCTGCTGGCCAATGGCGTGAGGCGGGTGGGACGCAGTTTCAAGCTGCACCGGCCCCGCGGAATATTCAGCGCCGGAGTCGAGGAACCCAATGCACTCGTCACCGTCGGCGATGGACCGTACCGCGAAGTCAACGTCCGCGCCACTGAGGTTCCGCTCTACGAGGGCCTCGTTGCACGCAGCCAGAACTGCTGGCCAACGGTGAATTTCGATGTGGCGGCCGTACTCGGATTGTTCGCACGGTTCTTGCCGGCCGGTTTTTACCACAAGACATTCAAATGGCCGGCCTGGGTTTGGTACGAAGGGCTGGTGCGAAGAATCGCCGGACTGGGCCGGCTCAATGGCATGCCGGATCCGGACCACTATGCAACCCGGTTCCACCACTGCGATGTGCTGGTCGTCGGCGCCGGGCCCGCGGGCCTCGCGGCAGCGCGGGCGGCCGCCGCGCAAGACCAGGACGTGGTGCTGCTCGACAGCGGTGATGCACTCGGCGGCTCGCTGCCCCGGCACGAATTGGCGGCGCTGTCGCGCGTGCTGCTGCTGCCGCGAACCACGGCCTTGGGGTACTACGAGGGCGGCTTGGTGAGCGCCCTTGAGCGCATCAACGAGGCTCGCGCGAAAGCGCCGCAAAGCACGCAAGGTCCGCGGCAACGGTTCTGGAAGATCCGCGCCGCGCGTGTGGTGCTTGCAACCGGGGCTATTGAGCGGCCGCTGGTATTCGCGAACAATGACCGGCCGGGCATCATGCTGGCTTCTGCGGTGCGCACCTACGTCACCCGGTACGCGGTCAGCCCCGGGTTCTGCGCCGTGATCTTCACGAATAACGATTCCGCGTATGCGACGGCGTTCGCGCTGCACGAGAACGGCGTGAAGGTGGCGGCGGTGGTGGACCTTCGAGAGCATCCGGGCGCCGGTCTGGCCGAGCGGACGCGCGATGCCGGCATCGCCCTGCATGCGGGCTGCGCGGTAGTGGATACACGGGGGCGCCGCGCGCTCAGTGCCGTGGCCGTTGCACGCTGCGACCGCGGGGTCACGTGCTTGCTTCCGGGGTCGTTGAGATGGTTGCGCTGCGACCTGTTGTGCGTCTCCGGCGGATGGGATCCGGTGGTGCATCTGTACGCGCAGGCCGGCGGGAAATTGCGCTTCGATGCGCAGATCGCGGGATTCGTGCCGCAGGACAAGGCTCATCAGAAGGCCGAGTGCATCGGCGCGGCCGCCGGCCAGTTCGATCCCCCCGTGCAAGCACCGCTGTTGCCGGTGTGGCGCATTCCGAGTTGGGGTCGGCGGGATCGGCGGCACCGCCAGTGGGTCGATCTCGCGCACGATGTCACCGTGGCCGACATCGAGCTCGCGGCGACGGAAGGCTTTCGGTCCGTGGAGCACATGAAGCGCTACACCGGCGCGGGCATGGCGGTGGATCAGGGCAAGACCAGCAACGTGAACGCACTGGCCCTGCTGGGCCGGGCGACAGGCCGCGAGCCTGCCGAGGTGGGAACGACCACATTTCGCCCGTCCTTTCATCCCGTGGCCATCGGCGCGTTGGCGGCCGGGCGGGTGGATGAGCTGGCACAGCGGTTTCGGCGCCTTCCTCTGCAATGGCACGCGCAGCACGGCGGGGTGATGGAGGACCACAGTGGGTGGCTGCGTCCCGCCTGCTACCTGCAGAACGGCGAAACCGAGAACCAGGCGATCGATCGCGAGGTGCGAGGGGCGCGAAACGCCGTGGCGCTGTTGGACAGCTCATCGCTCGGCAAGATCGAGGTGTGCGGCGCGGACGCCGCGCAGTTCCTGAACCGGCTGTATGTCAACAACGTCAGGACGCTCGAACCCGGGCGACTTCGCTACGGTCTGATGCTCAACGACAACGGAATCATCATGGACGACGGGGTGCTCGCCTGCCTGGGTGAAGGGCACTACCTGGTCAACACCTCGAGCGCCGGCGCGCTCAACATGCATTTCTGGATGGAAGAGTGGCTGCAGTGCGAATGGCGCTCCTTGCGGGTATGGATCGCGCAGCAGACTCCGCAATGGGCGACGCTGACTCTTTCGGGGCCCAAAGCCCGCGCCGTGCTCGCGCAATTGCAACTGCCGGTCGACCTTGACGGGCGGGCATTTCCGCACATGCACACGCGCGAGACCGAGTTTGAAGGGACGGCGATCCGCCTGCGCAGGGCGAGCTTCACCGGCGAACTTAGCTTTGAGATTGACGTCGCCGCGGATCTCGGCGATGCCTTGTGGTGCCGTCTCCTGGAGCTCGGCGCGCCGCATGGGATCACGCCCTTGGGGTTGGAGGCGCTCGACGTGCTGCGCATCGAGAAGGGATTCTTGGAAGTGGGCGTGGACACGGACGGGGACACATCGCCGCTCGACGTGGGATGGAGCTGCGCCATCAACAAGAAACCGGAAGACTTCATCGGTCGCCGATCGCTGCAGCGCCCTGCGATGCAATCGCCGGGCCGGCTGCAGCTGGTGGGTTTGCTGCCCGCGGACCCGAACTTGCGAATTCCGGTCGGGACCCATGCGCTCGACGCCGAGGGAGAAATCGACGGGCACGTCACCTCGAGCTGCATGAGTCCGCATCTCAGGCGTTCGGTGGCGCTGGCGCGGGTGCGCTCGGGAAGCACGCGGCTGGGTCAGAACGTGATCCTCGACATCGACGGCAGGCGCCATCGGGCGGTGATCGGCCCAACGGCCTTCTACGACCCGAAGGGCGAGCGCCTCCATGTCTAGCGCGACTGCGGCCGTGGAAAAGTGCGAGCCTCGCGGCAAGCTGCTCTTGCTCGGAGATTCGTCGGCGCTCGAGAAGGCGCTCCCCGAGGACGTCGGCATTCCCTTGCAGCCAAACACCGTGGCTCGGACCCCGGGTCTTGGCATCTGTCTCTGTCTGTCGCCTACTCAGCGATTGCTGTTGCTCGCCATCGATAGGGAAGCACGGTTCGCTGCCGCGCGGATTCGCGCCATGAGCGCGCCGGATGCCTGGGCATTGGATGCCGGCGCACGCTACGTCGAGTTCGCAATGGCCGGGCGGGACGGCGCCCTGGCGCTCAATGCAGGGTGCAGCTTGGACTTGCGCGAGGCGGCGTTTCCAGTGGACACCTGCGCGCGGACACGCTTTGATCAGGTCCCCATTCTGCTTTTCCGTCCATCGGTGGCGCGTTTCGAAATATTCGTGGAGCGGCCGCTCGCCCACCACCTATGGCTCTGGCTGTGCCGAGCCGTCAACGATGTGAGGGAGTGAAAATATGACGCAATTCCATGCAAGACACGATGACCCTCGCTGGATCCCCTATCGTGGCCCGCGGCCGGCCGATGCACGCCATGAGATTGTGCTGGCCGACGTGCTGCCCGAGGATCCACGTCTATGGGTGCCACTCGGCGACAAGGTCTGGACACGCCCGCTGAGCTTTGTACCCACCCAGGGCTATTGGGTGCACCTGTTGCGCGTCGCCCGGACGGGAGTGTTCAATCGACACCGACACGCCTCGCCCGTGCATGGATATGTGCTGAAGGGACGATGGCACTATCTCGAACACGATTGGGAAGCGACCGAGGGATCGTACGTCTTCGAGCCGCCGGGCGATACGCACACGCTCGTGGTTCCCGAAGGCGTCGAAGAAATGATTACGCTTTTCCACACCACCGGCACGATCCTGTATGTCGACCCCGATGGAGGCGTCACCGGCTACGAGGACGTCCTTTCGCGCATCGAGGCCTGCAGGCGACACTTCATCGATGTCGGATTCGGCGCCGACTTCGTCAACCGCTTCATCAGGTGATCGCATGGCCGCAGACGACAGTTCCCAGACCGCGCTGGTTTCCAGCGACATCAAGCATCTGATTCACGGCTACACAAATCTGACGCAGCACCGCAGCGTCGGTCCCCGAATCATCACTCGCGGAGAGGGCATATACGTCATCGATAGCCACGGTCGACGCTACATTGAAGCCGCCGCCGGGATGTGGTGCGCGAGCCTGGGGTTCAGCGAAGAGGCGTTGGTCGAAGCCGCGGTGCGGCAGTTTCGTGAGTTGCCGTACTACCACACGCTCGCATCGCAAAGCGTCGTACCCTCGATCCGCCTGGCCGAGAAGCTCAGCAGCATGCTCCCGATCCCTGACAGCCACGTGTACCTCACGCTGTCGGGTTCCGAAGCGAATGATTTCCTGATCAAGTTTCTGTGGTACTACAACAATGCGCTCGGGCGAGCGACGAAGAAGAAGGTGATATCCAGAATCAACGGCTATCACGGCGCCACCATCGTTGCGTCCAGCCTCACCGGCCTTGAACGAAACCACACGGGCTTCGACGTCCCCCTGCCGGGTTTCTTGCACACCTGGGATCCCCACTACACACGGTATCGCCTGGATGGCGAGAGCGAGACGCAGTTCGTGGAGCGAATCCTGCGTGACCTCGAGCAAATGATCATCGAGGAAGGCCCGGACACCATCATGGCCTTCATGGCTGAGCCGGTCACCGCCGGGGGCGGCGTGGTGATACCCCCGCGCGGATACTACGCGAAGCTGCAAGCGCTGCTCTTGAAGTACGACATCCTGTTTCTGGCCGACGAAATCGTGACGGGGTTCGGGCGTACCGGGAACATGTTCGGCTGTGAGACCTTCGAAATTCGACCCGCCGCCATGACGCTGGGAAAGGCGTTATCCGCCGCCTATCAGCCCATCGCCGCCATCGCGCTGCGCGGGGACATCTACGAAGCGATCGCTCAGGCCGGCGAACGTTGGGGCAGTTTCGGCCATGGCAACACTCACAGCGGCACCCCGGTGGCGGCGGCGGTTGCGCTCAGGACATTGGAACTGATGGAGGAGCGAGCCATCCTGGCGCACGTGAAAAGTGTGTCATCGACGTTTCTGCGGCGATTGAAGCGCCTCGAGGAGAATCCAGTGGTCGAGGAAACACGCGGCGTCGGGCTCATCGCAGCCATTCAGCTGCGGGCCGCGAATGCCGATGCGGCCGCCGTCAAGGCCTTGGCCGAGGAGGCGGGCGTCATTGTGCGCGTGGTGCCGGGAGGCAACAGTGTGGCGCTCTCGCCGCCGCTCATCATCAGCGAGCGAGAGATCAATGATCTCTTCGACCGGCTGGAGTCGGCGCTGCAACGTGCGGCCGCACTACAATGATCGGTTCTCGCGGCCGCCGGCGACCGATATCAACAACCGTCTTGATCGCGTGTCTTTCTCTGGGACATGGAATGAGCGCGGCAGGCGGGCCGCGCGAGAGTCACTTCGGGGTGGCGGGACTGCGGGCCCGCACCGAGATCCTCGTCGATCATTGGGGCGTATCGCATATCTTTGCGGCAAATAGTCACGATGCCTTCTTCGCGCAGGGATGGAATGCCGCCCGAGATCGGCTGTGGCAGATCGATTTGTGGCGCCGAAGCGGCCTCGGCGAGCTTGCCGCAGTGCTCGGCGCCAAATATGCCGACCAAGACCGCGCGACGCGGCTATTCGTGTACCGCGGCGACATGACGAGCGAATGGGCGGCGTATGGTCCGCAGGCAAAGCACAACACCGAAGCATTTGTCGCGGGCATCAACGCCTACATTGCGATGACGCGGCGCGATGCCGCTTCACTGCCGCTGGAATTCAAGCTGGCCGGCTACACACCCGCCCTCTGGAAGGCAGATGACGTCGTGCGAATCCGCAATCACGGCTTGGGGGGCGGCGCCGAAATCGAAGCGGTACGGGCACAGATCACTTGCAAGGCGGGCATTGAGGCCGCCTCGCTGCTGATCAAGATCTCACCGCCGTGGACGCCGGTGGTTGCCGAGGGATTGGACCCCTGCAGCATCCCGGACAACGTGCTCGCCAAGTATGAATTGGCACAGGCGCCGGTGGGCTTCAGCCGCGACCCCAAGATCGCGGACTTCGTCGAGGGGGCTGTGTTCGCCTCAGCCACTCAAGGCAGCAACAATTGGGTCATTGCGCCGTCGAAGAGCGCCACCGGCCGGCCAATTTTGGCGAACGATCCCCACCGCGGCTACGAGGTGCCCTCGCTGCGCTATTTGGTGCATATGGCGGCGCCCGGCTTGAACGTGATCGGTGCCGGTGAGCCGGCGCTGCCGGGCATCTCCATCGGCCACAACGATCACATTGCCTTCGGTCTCACCATCTTCGGCAGCGCGCAGGAGGATCTCTATGTGTACGAGACCAATCCCGAGCGCCCGAATGAATATCGTTACCAGGGAACTTGGGAGCCAATGCGGGCGGTCACCGAGTCGATTGCGGTGCGCGACGGCGCCGATCAAGAGGCGCTGCTGAAATTTTCGCGCCACGGTCCGGTTGTCATGGAGGATCCTGCGAATCATCGTGCCTACGCGGTGCGCGCGACCTGGCTCGAAACAGGCGGAGCGCCCTACATGGGCGCGATGCGCTACATTCGGGCGAAAACCGTCGGTCAGTTCGGCGACGCTCTCAAGTATTGGGGCGGCCCGGCGGAAAATCAGATTTGCGCGGACACGCGTGGGAGGATCGGCTGGTTCGCGGCGGGCTTTACGCCGATTCGTCCCACCAGCGACGGTTTGTATCCTCTGCCGGGCGACGGCCGCTACGAATGGGGCGGCTACCTTGAACGCGGTCTGCTGCCGTCGGAGATCGACCCCGCCCGCGGCTATGTGGCGACCGCCAATCAAATGGATCTGCCGCCAGGCTATCCCTACTCCGAGCGCCGCGTCGGGTTCACCTGGGCCGACGATTTCCGGTTCAATCGGATCCGCAGTGTGCTGGATCAACGGCCAACGGTCTCCCTCCAAGAATCGGAAGATTTGCAAAACGACTATGTGACCGATGCGGGTCGGCGTCTGGCCGGGATCTTGCAGTCAATTTCCACCGAGGACCCGAGGCTTCAAGAATTGATTCATTGGCTTGCCGCGTGGGATGACAAACTGACTGCGCAGAGCCCGCAAGCGGCGCTGTTCGAGGTTTGGTTTTCCCGCCACCTGGCGCCCGCCGTGATCGATCGCATCGTGCCGGCGGTACCGCAAAAACTTCGTGCGGCGATCGCGCCGGGCAAAGCGGAGCTGGTCGTGGAAGTCATGGAGCATCCCGATCGAAGGCTCGGCGCCGATCCGCGGCAGGCCCGCGACGAGTTGATGCTGCAGAGCCTGGCGGACGCCGACCAGGAAACTCGACGACTGTTGGGCGCCGATCGGTCTGGGTGGCAATGGGGTCATCTCGCCATGGCGTACTTCGAACACCCGCTGGCTGCGCTCGCCGACGACGCCACACAGGCTGCGATGAACCTGGGTCCGGCGCCGAAGGCCGGGGACGGCACTGTCGTCGGCGCTGCCGCCTACAGCAGCAACGACTTCCGGCTGCGTGTCGGAGCCTCCCTTCGGATGGTCGTCGACGTCGGCCACTGGGACGATTCCGTCGCCGTGAATGCCCCGGGACAGTCGGGCGACCCATCCAGTCCGCACTATCGAGACTTGTTTCCGTTGTGGCTCAACGGACAGTACTTTCCGCTGCTGTACAGCCGCAAGGCCATCGATAAGGCGGCAGAACGCAAAATTATCCTGCAACCAAAACAACTCGAGCCGTGAGGTGGTGTCAGCGATGAGCAGTCCGTTACAGTCCTTCTCCGACAGAGTTTTGTTCGGGATGCTGTCGGAGGCTCCCGATCTCGCGCTCAACCTCGGGATATCCGAAGTCGCAGGACAAGCGCTGCCCGATGCCGGGCTGCCCGATTTTTCCGAGGAAGGCGTCGATCGCAGAGCGCGCCTCATGGACGCCTGGGCGCTCGAGCTCGATCGCCTGCCCGACGCGCAGGATGATTCCACCGATGCGCTGACTCGCCGGGTCATGCGCTACTTCCTGCACGAGGGCTTTCTCAATCGCTTCTATGGACGCAACGGCCGAGGCCTTGCGGAGCACGTGGATCCACTGACGCATTTGACCGGCGTGCATGCAACAGCGGTCGAGATGTTCGCGCGGGATCATCCGCTCGCCGGGCCTGCCGATGCTGAGCACTATGTCGAGAGATTGTCGAAGCTTCCGCGTGCGTTAAGCGACGCGACGGATACTCTGCGTTCCAGGCGCCGCCTAGGACACACCGGTCCGCGCCCGGTGCTCGAGAGAGCGGTGCAGAACATCCGAGGCGCGCTGCACGAACGACCGCAGGAGCACTTGTTCTACCGCACCCTCGCCCAGGGGATGAACCGGGAGTCGATGCGGGCGAGCAAAGCGTTGCTCGACCGCGCGGCCCGGCTGATCGAGGGGGAGATCCGTACCGGCTACGGATTGCTGCTTCAGGAACTCGACCTGCAGGTGGCAGCAGCGGCAGGACAATCGCCCGCAGATGCGGACCAGCATGCCTTCTATCGCTGGCGGTTCGCCGGCCATACGACGACGGCACTGGCGCCCGCGGACGCGCATCGGCGGGGGCAGGAAGAGCTGCGGCGCTTGCGCGCGGAACTGCTCAAAGAGTTCAGCGCGCTCGGCACCGATCTGCCGTTGGCGGATGCCTTCGCAGCGTTGGCGGCGAAAGACCGGTATCCCGACGGAGAACTTGGACGCGCCGCGGCGCTCGCCGAGTGCGTCAGGCAGGTTGCCGACGCCGAGACGTCGTTGCGACCTCTGTTCAATCTCTGGCCGTGCGCGGGCGCCATCGTGCGCCCCATCGAGCTGGAAAACGAAGGCTCGCAACACAGCCACTATGTGCCGCCGCGGATGGGGGAAGGAGCCTCCGGGGTGTTCTGGGTGAACTTGACACAGACTCTGGCTGCGCCGCGCAGTGAGACCGCGATCGTTTGCTTTCACGAGACCTGGCCCGGGCACCATCTCCAGCTGGCGCTGGCCCAGGAGCTGCCGATCCCCGCCTTTCGGCGGGCAATTTTGTTTGACGGCTATATGGAAGGTTGGGCCAAGTATTCAGAATCGCTGCCCGAGACCGTGGGTCTCATGAATTCGCAGTCGATGCGAATCTCTCGGTTGAGAATGGAGCTTTACTCGACGGCCACTCTGGTGCTCGATACCGGCGTGCATTTCCATGGGTGGACGCTCGATGCGGCGCGGCGGTTCTTCGCCGCGGAAACGGGCGCGAGCGTCGATTTCGCGGAAGCGGTGATACTGCGCTCCGCGGCCGACCCCGCCCAGCTTTGTGCTTACAAAATGGGGCTATTGACCATGCGCGAGCTTAGCGACCGCTTTCGCCGGAGTCGCGGCGGCAGCCACCGGATCCAAGACTTTCATGATGCCGTGTTGGGTCAGGGCTGCCTGCCGCTGTCGATTCTCGAGGCTGGCATTCCCACCTGAGAGCAGGCATCGATTTCATTTGAAGTTGACACCGAGCTTGATGCCGATCGTGCGCGGCCGTGTCTGGTAGATCTGATCGAGTCCGGTCGTCGAATATTGGGCGAAGCTCGAGCCAAATCGATTGAACAGGTTGTCCGCATATAAGGAAGCGTTCCAATGCGCGGCCTCCACGGTCCCGCGCAGATTCACGATGCCGTAACCGCTCGAGTAGTTGCTGTTGGGTTGGGACAGCGGAATATTCGGCAAATTATCGTACGAACCATCACGATAACTGAAGTCCGCCCGCACTGAACCGTGCAGGTTGGCGGGCAATGGGAATCCATCGATCACTCCGGCGTTGATGGTGTACCGCGGGACATTGGGCATCCGTGATCCGCTCGGAGCGCCCTCAAAAGCTTCGTCGATCTTAGCGTCGATATACGCGCCGCCCAGAGTGATACGCAGATCTCTCGCTATGATTTGTTCAATCTCTGCTTCGAACCCCTTCGAGGTCGCACTGCCCGCGTTGGTAATAAACGAGAGCTCGGGGTCTGTTGGTATGCCGTCAATCTGCAGATCGCTCCACTTGATGTAATACACCGCCGCGTCCAACTGCGTGCGATGCTCGTTCCACAATGACTTGGTGCCAATTTCGTAATCCCATGCGGAGTCCGATTTGTACGTGGGCTGGTAGAACGGACTGCTCGCGACGTCCACATTGACCCCGCCTGAGCGTACTCCTTTGGAGATCGAGGCGTAATACATGAGGTCCTTGTCGAACGCGTACTGCAGGGCCAGTTTCGGGGAGAACGCGTTCTCGTTGCCGCCGTTGGCACTCACCGCGACGGGCGAGCCGACGACGTTCGTGTCCGTAAGGGCCGACACATTTTCCCACAGATACCGGGCACCCACGGTCAATGTCCAAGCCTCGTTGAGCTTGTAGCCGAGTTCGCCGAAGACCGCCGTTTGCCGGTCGCTCGTGTCGAAATTAAGGGTCTCACCGAAGACCGATAGATCCGCGAATTCGGCGAGATCCACCTTCTTCCAGTATACCCCTACGGTGTAGAGCCAGCGGGTATCGCCGGCGGAAACCAGACGCAGTTCGGTACTGTAGGTCTTGTACGGTTGGTCGAGCGGAAATGCATACTGGGTCGCGGGGGCGTAGGGCTGCAGGCTGCCGTCGCCAAAGGTGAGTCCATCGGGGTCGTCGTGGACAGTCGTCTTGTTGTACCCCGATACGGATTCCAACGTCGCGAACTTTAAATCCCAGCGCAAATCGAGCGACACCTGATTTGCCTCGTAGGTGCTCAGTGTGGGGATCGAGACCAGTGAAACATTCTGACTCCCGTAGCCGGCGGCGATCCCCTGGGATGGAGTGTCGAATGATTCGATTCCAATGCGATATTGCTGATAGTACCAGCGAAGCGTGGCGTCGAAATCATCGTTGGCGATCCATTTCAAAGATGTCCTCAATCCCTTGTCGTCTTCCCAATTGGCGCCGTTTTTTCCCAACAGCGGCGCATCGATCCACCCTGAATTCTCGCGCGTGAGAGCGACGACCCGCAGAGCCAACACGTCTGTCACCAGTGGAACGTTGACCATCATGTTGACGGCGTAGCTGCCGTCGGCGTGGTTAATGTTGAAGTAATCGACATCTGCCTTAGCGTCGAATCCCGAAGGATCCGGTGGATTTGTGATGATCTTGATCAGGCCGCCGACGGCGCCGGCGCCGTAGAGCGTGCCTTGCGGCCCTCGAAGGATCTCGACACGCTCTATGTCGAAGAGCTTGGGATCCGGGCTCTGAAAATTGAGTTCAGTCGATACCCCATCGAGATAGTAGCCGACAGTCGGGACGCCGTTAATGACCGACAGGCCGCGAATGGCGATATCATTTCGTCCGTTACCGCGCTCGGCAAATGTCAGGCTCGGGACATCGCGGGCATAGTCGACGAAGTTGTCGGCCCCCATGTCGCTTAACTCTTTCCCGGTAAAGGCGGTCACGCTGATGGGAATATCATGGATGCTTTCCGCCCGTTTGGTTGCGGTGACGATGATCTCCTCCAACGTGTCCTGATCCGCAGCCGGAGTTTGCGCAGCATGACTCAAGCCCAGGCACCCGAGACACAGGCTCCCTGTCACCGCCAGCGGTAACGCAATCCGCCATACAGGCTTGTCCCAATTTGCAATCATGATTGTTCCCCCAATGCGTCGAGTTCTTTTGAACGTACAGATGCGGATCGATCATGCGACTCGAAATGGCTTTATCCCGGTTGCGGGACAATCCATTTTGATGGTTCTGCTCGTGGTCGAACAACGGAACGCCGGCGGGCACCCCGCTGACTTTGCCGGCACCCAGTCTAAACATATCTTTTCTATAATTCAACCAATAGTATAATTCAATGAACATCGATTCAACAGACTCGGTGGCCGTGCCGCGCCGGGTAGTGCCGTTCGGATAGACATTGCGCGGCAATCAACTTGGCAGGTCGTCGCGAGCGGTGCCCGGGGAAGCGCTGGTACTCGCTCTGGAAGCGATTGAACATTGGAGCGGCTGGTGTATTCTGGTCTCCTTCCTGGTTCTCAGGCCTATAGACACCGAGTTCGCAAACTCCCATGCTTCGCCTCGGGTTGTTTCTTGCCCTGCTGACTCTGCTCGGTATTTCCGAATGGTTCTGGCCACGGCATTTGGCTGCACCGCTGCGCTCCAAGCGTTGGCCGGTCAACCTGGGTTTAGGTGCGATCAACGCACTATGCTTGCGTCTGCTCCTCCCCTGGCTGGCCGTAGATGCTGCGCTCTGGTCGCAAGCCCATCATGTGGGCGTCTTGCCTCTTCTGCATCTTCCGCCATGGTCCGCCGCAATGATTGCCTTCGTGTTGCTGGATTTACTCATCTATGTACAACACCGCGTGATGCACCGCATTCCTTTCTTATGGCGCTTGCATCGAGTGCACCACACGGACGTGGCTCTCGATGTCAGCTCCGGCGTGCGCTTCCATCCATTGGAGATATTGCTGTCGATGGCACTCAAGATCGGCTATGTATTGTTTCTGGGAGCCACCCCCGCCGTCGTATTGGTATTCGAGATAGTACTGAGTAGTTTTTCTCTTTTCACGCATGCGAATCTTGATCTGCCGATCGGCCTCGATCACTGGGTGCGCCGGGTTTTCGTGACTCCCGACATGCATCGCATCCATCATTCTGTGCTGCGCGACGAGCACGACACGAATTTCGGGTTCCACGTGTCCTGGTGGGATCGCATGTTCGGCAGCTTTCGCAACGATCCGAAGGCGGAGCAGACGCTCATGACGCTGGGACTCGAGGGGTTTCGCAGTCCTGCGGAGCAGCGCTTGGCGGCCTTGATCCATCAACCGCTGCGCGCAGTGAAACAGCCCGTAGTCGTTGCATAGCGCACGTTCACCTCAGACATGCTCGACACTCACGCCCGGCCGCTGGTTGAACCGCTCATCCAAGGCATCGCCCGCGCATTTCATCGGGCCGGCTTGACAGCCAATTCGGTGACCGTCGCCGCGATGCTGGTAGGTGTGTGCGCGGCGCTCTGTGTCGCCGCGGATTGGGTGTGGACTGGAATCGCGTTGTTGTGGCTCTCGGGCCTGCTCGACGCCGCCGACGGCGCGCTGGCGCGAATGACCGATGCCAGCGTGTTTGGCGCCATCCTCGATATCACATTCGATCGCGTCGTCGAGATTGCGGTTATCGTCGCGGTGGCTTGGAATCATCCCGACGCCCGTTTCATGCTGGTGATACTCGCCGGCGTGATCGCCGTTGCCATGTCGCTATTCCTGTCGATTGCGGCTGCACTGCGCAATCGTTCGGTCAAGTCCTTCCACTACGCACCCGGTCTTGGCGAGCGTACCGAGGCATTCATTTGTCTCAGTCTCATGATTGGGTGGTCGAGCCATTTGATGGCATGGACAGCGCTCTTCATTGGCGTGATCGTCTACACCATGGGTCAGCGTCTGCGCCATGCGAGCCGGGAGTTGGCCTCGGTTGTGGACGGTTGATCGATGTTCTAACCCGGTTCACCCGAGCCGGTCTTGGAAAAGTCGCGCCAGAAAGCGGCCTCACGATCGACGCCACTGGCAGGATCGGCGCAGAACTCGTCGCGGTCCCTATACGTGTACACACGCCCGGCGCGAATCAAGGCGAAGCGATCACCCACCCGCATCGCCTCTTTCAAGTCATGCGTGACGAAAACCGCCGCCGTGCCGCGCTCATGGGCCAATCGTTTGAACACTTCCTGCATGCTCTTGCGGGTGTCGGCGTCTAGATTGCTGAACGGCTCGTCGAGCAGCAACAGCGCCGGATCGACTGCGAGCGCTCGGCCAAATGCGACGCGCTGGCGCTGGCCTCCCGACAATTCATCGGGACGACGCAACTCCAAGCCCTCGAGCTCGAGCTGCGACAGGAGTTCTCTGACGCGCTCGCGAATGGCGGAATCGTCGAATCGCCGCAGACGCAGACCGAATGCCACATTGTCGAACAGATTCAAATGCGGAAACAACAGGGGTTCCTGGTTGAGGTAAACCATCCCGCGGCGGTTGGGCGCCAATGATTCGACATTCTCATTGCCGAGCAAGACACGCCCGCGCTCGGCATCGATGAGTCCGGCGATGGCGCGAAGCAGGGTAGTCTTGCCGCAGCCGGAAGCACCGATGACCGACAGGGTCGTGTGAGGCGCGAGGTCAAAGGAGACCTCGCGCAGAATGAGCTCTCCACCGAGCCGAACGTGGATATTCTCCACCCGCAATAGGGGCGCCGGAGAATCAGCCACCGTGCGCTTCCAACGCAGTCACGACCGTTGCCGACAGCAGCCGCTGATTCATCAGCAGTGCCAGCAGCGGCGGCGCCAGCAGCAGCAACGCGCACGTAGCGGCGAGGCGAATGTCGCCGGAGCTGAAATACTGGTACAGAGCAACGGTTAACGTGGAGATTTGGCCGTCGCCGATCAACAGGGTCAAGGCATAGTCGAACCAGGAGATCATGAACGCCTGGAACAGGCACACGAGGAGCAGGGGCCGCGCCAAGGGCATGAGTACCTCGAGCCATAGTTGCCAGCGTTGCGCCCCGAGCGAGACGGCCATTTCCTCGAGCGCACGCATCTTTGGGGTCCAGAATCCGCTCAGCAAGATCACCGCGTAGGCGTAGGCGAAAATGAGATGCGCAAGCATGACGCCGGCCAGATGTCCTGCGAGGTGCAGCCGTAAAAACAGGTAGAGCAAACTCACCCCGAGCACCACGGGCGAGACCGCGAACGGCAAGTGCAGCAATGCCAGTAGCGGTCCCTGACGCGGGTGCCGCGCGACACTCCGGCTACTGAAGAAGCCCAGCGCGGTGGCCAGTATCGCGACGCCTGTTCCAATGCCCAGCGAACGCAATACGATCGGACCCAATGTGCTCGCGTCCGCGATGAGATCCTGCCACTGCCGAGCCTGCAGCTCGGCGGGAAGCAGCCTGGGCCAGGTCCAATGTCTCGCCAATGAGAGAACCACCAGCAGGATCAAGGGCGATAGCAACGAGCCGCAGAGCGTCCACGCCAATATCCGACGCATCATTCCGCTCGCTCCAACACTCTGTGTTTGGCACGCGACGCAAACAGCGCCAGTAACAGGCCCGCGGCCAGACACGCGTAAATGCTTGCAAGCGCATAGGCTTCGGGCCTGGTGCCCAGGTCGAACTGCGAGAAGCGCCGTTGAATCAGCACCGAGATCATCGAGGGATACTGAGCGCCAACCAGCAACGGCACCTCGTATGCTCCCATCAACACGAGGAAATAGACGCTCAGGACGGGTGCGCAAGCCCGCCATAGCACGGGCAGGCGAACCCGGCGCCACGCCTGCCAGCGCGATGCGCCGAGCGTGCGCGCCACTTGCTCGAGCTCGGCCACCGATTCGTGCCGCGCGAGGCGATCGAGCAGCAGCAGCAGAAACGGCGTCACCAAGGTCACGTGGGCGAATATGATCCCAACGCCGGATCTCGTGTACAGCAGCGTCGGAAACTCCTCCGGCCGCTCGATCCAGCCCACCGCGTGAGCCAATCGGGCAACGAGTCCGGCGTTACCGAGCAATTCCACGCTGAGCAGCGCCGCGACCAACGGCGGGATCGCCATGGGCAGGAACAGCAGTCCGCGAAGTGCGCCGGCTCGTAGGCGCGCGCCGAGAGCGGCCTGCAGTGTAAAGGCGAGACCGAGCGATGCGCCGAGACTGATGGCGCCCATGCATGCGCTGTACGCCAACGAAATCCAGGTCTGACCGTCTGCCAGCACGCGGGCCCAGTAGCGCAGCGTGAAACCGTTCGCCAGCAGTCCGATCAGGCCGGTACTGTAGAGAAGCATGAAACCCATACCCGCCGTGAGCGGACCTGCGGTCAAGACGACCAGAAGTCCAATCCATGGGTCGACACGGCGCCGATTACTCATGCAGGAACCGCTGCCGAAAATCGCGCGACAACTCGATCATCACCTGCGGCGCGGGCTCGGCGCGCGCATACGGCTGAATGGCAGCGCGACCCGGCCCATAGGCCCTCACAGCGGCTTTCTCGAAGCGTTCGCGCAACGCATCGGGAAGCCTCGCGACGTCGAGCACCGTGCCGTCGCCCCACACGGCGGCATCGAGCTTTCTCAGCTGTGCCCGCGGGGATATCAGAAAGTCAGCGACCACCATGGCCGCGGCCTTGTGCGTTGAGCGATCGACGATACCCAGGTAATGCGTATTCTGCAGTGTGCCGGTATGCAAAGCGTAGGCCATGGCGGTCTTCGGAAACAGGCCGTTCTCGATTCGATTGTCCACTTCACCATCGTTGTAGCTCATGCTGAAATCCACCTCGCCGTCGGCAAACAGCTGGTGCAATTGCGCCGTGCTCACTGGAAAGGTCTCACCGTGATGCCACAGATCGTTGCGTACGGAGGCAACCCAGGCAAATACTTTATCGCGCAAAAGTAGATAAGTTTCCCGATTGAACGGTCCCCCGAGAGCGTCGGGACGGTCGGCGAAAGCATACATCAGCGACTTCAAAAAACTCATCCCGGTAAAACCCGTATCGAAGGTAAAGCGACCGGGATGCGCGTGAATCCACGCCGCGAGCGTCGCCGGATCCGTCGGTGCTTGCGGCACCCGATTGCGATCGGTGATCAACAACAGCTGAACG
>Ga0116129_1000609_pt1 | contig 22348 bp, 21 predicted proteins | sample June2015DPH_17_2_FD_89732 | JGI IMG/M metagenome (GOLD analysis project Ga0116129, IMG submission 89732) | Peatland microbial communities from SPRUCE experiment site at the Marcell Experimental Forest, Minnesota, USA - June2015DPH_17_10 | ecosystem: Environmental > Terrestrial > Soil > Wetlands...
CCCTATCTGGGCGAGCGCATCGGTGTCCCCGCCAGGGTCGGCTACGCGCCTCTGAACTATGACGCGGCCCTGGATGCGCGCGGCGTCCCGGTGGTGGCACTGGCCGGTACCTGCATGGAGGCTGGTAAAACCGCGGCGGCTTCGGCCATCATTGCGCGCATGCGCCATCGCGGATTGGTGGTGGATGCCTTCAAGGCCACGGGCGTGTCCCTGCGCCGGGACATCATGGCCTTCGAAGACTCCGGCGCCCGGCGCACCATGCTGTTCACGGACTTGGGCATCGTCACCACGACCGCGAAATGCGGCCCCGCGCTGACCCGAACCATGCTCACGGAAATGGCCTCCGGCGCCCCGGATGCCATCGTCTTCGAATTGGGCGATGGCTTGTTGGGCACCTACGGTGTGGAATCCATTCTGCAGCAGCCCGACATCAAGGCCGCGCTGACGGCGGTGGTGCTGTCGGCGAACGATCCGGTCGCTGCCTGGGGCGGCGTCAAACTGCTGCGCGAGCGCTTCGGCATCGAGCCCTGTGTGGTGACCGGGCCGGCGACCGACAATCAAGTCGGCATCGAAATCATTCGCGAACAGATGAATGTCCAGGCGTTCAATGCCATCAGCCATCCGGCGGATCTGGGCGATCACATCATCGCCTCGCTAGGACTGCGCAACGTGCGCGCGTCCAAGGTCGTCGGCGAATGAGCGCGACGGCGCAGTCGGGCGCGCCGACGCCGGCCATCGTGCTGGGCGGCACCGGCTATGTGGCCGGCGAGCTTTTGCGCCTGATCGCGGGACACCCGCAGCTGAAAGTCGTCGCGGTGCTGTCGGACAGCCAGCCCGGCGCCCCGGTGGCAGATGCCTTCCCACATTTGCGCAGCGCCTATCCGGATCTGAAGTTCGCCGGCGCCGAAGAGGTGCACGCACTGACCCGCCGCTCGCCGGTATCGGCGTTGTTTTCCGCGGCCCCCCATGGCGTTTCCGCCGCCCTCGTCGATCGTCTGCTGACCGCGGCGGCCGCGGCCGGCGCGCGAGTGCACTGCGTCGACATCTCGGCGGATTTTCGCTACTCGAGCGCGGCCGCCTACGAGGCGGTGTACAAACATCCGCACGGCGCGCCGGCGAGAATTGCGGAGTTCACCTGCGCAGTTCCGGAGCACATGCGGACATCGCCGACGCCGCATGTCGCGCACCCCGGCTGTTTTGCTACGGCGACGCTGCTCGCGAGCGTGCCGCTGTTGGCGCTGGGGTTGACCGACACGCGTCTGTTCGTCACCGGCATTACCGGCAGCACCGGTTCGGGCCGCAAGCCGGTCGAGGGTACGCACCATCCGCAACGCCACAGTGATCTTTACACCTACGGCGCGCTCAGTCATCGCCACGTGCCGGAGATCGCCGCCTGCGCGAAGCGGGCGACGGGCATCGAGGCTGATTTCAATTTCGTGCCGCATTCGGGACCCTTCGCGCGCGGCATCCATGTCACCGTGCAAGCCAGTTTGACGAACCCGCTGTCGACGGCCCAGGCGCTGGAAGCGCTCGAGTCGTTCTACGCGGACTGCCCCTTCGTGCGGGTCGCGGCGGCCGCTCCGCGCGTCAAGGATGTCGCCACGAGCAACTATTCGAACTTGAGCGCAGTGACCAACGGCAATTCCATTGCCGTGATGTCGGTGCTCGACAATCTCAACAAAGGCGCGGCCGGCGGTGCCATTCAATGGATGAACCGGCTCTTGGGGCTGGCCGAGACGACCGGCCTGATCACGCCCGCGCCCGGATGGACTTGAATTATGGCAGCGACCAATCCCACGGCAGCGGCACATGCGACTCATCTGGCGCAGGTGTTCGCGCAATATCCGATCGAAGTGGCGCACGGCGAGGGCGTGTGGCTGTATGCGCGTGACGGTCGCAAGATATTGGACTTTTACGGCGGCCACGCCGTCGCCGGCTTGGGCTACGGACATCCGCGCTGGCTGGCCGCTCTCGAGCGCCAGGCGCGGCAAATGGCTTTTCAAACCAATGCGCTGCCGATGGTCATCCGCGAGCGCGCCGCCGCGCGCCTGACGAAGTTCGTCGGACTCGGTCTGGACACGGTGTTCTGGATCAACAGCGGCGCGGAAGCGAATGAAAATGCGCTGAAGCTTGCCTTCAAAATCACCGGGCGCAGCAAGGCCGTGGCGCTCGAGCAGAGTTTCCACGGCAGGACCGCCGCCGCTGGTGCCGTGACCTGGGGCGCACTGGAAAAATGGTACGGTTTTCCGCGCACGCCCTTTGATGTGAGCTTCACGCCGCGCGACGACCCGGGCGCCATCGATCGGCACATCGACCGCGAGACCGCGGCCGTCATCGTCGAGCCGGTCCAGGGCGTGGGCGGCGCCTATGATGTGGGCAAACCGATGCTGGAAGCACTGCGCCGGCGCTGCGACGAAGTGGGCGCCATCCTGATATTCGACGAGGTCCAGTGCGGCGTGGGTCGCACCGGCGCGCCTTTCGCGGCCAACTACTACGGCGTCGTGCCGGACATCATCACGTCGGCCAAGGCATTGGGCAACGGCTTCCCGGTATCCGCCCTGTTGCTGTCGCGCCGCGTCTCGAGCGAGCTCAAAGTAGACGACATGGGCACGACGTTCGGCGGCGGTCCCATGGCCTGCGCGGTGGCGGAAGCGGTCATCGACACCATCGAATCGGAATCCCTGCTGGCCAATGTCCGCCAGGTATCGGCCTACATCCGCGCGAGCTGCATCATCGGCCCGATCACCGGCGTGCAGGGTGCAGGGTTCCTGCTGGGCCTGAAAACATCGCGCCCCGCCAAAGAAGTGCAGGCCGCGCTCTTGGCCAAGAATATCCTCACGGGTACCAGCGGCGATCCGCACATATTGCGCTTGTTGCCCGCATACATTTTGAATGAAGGCCATGTGGACACCTTGAGTGACGCATTGGCGAAAATCTCCGCATGAAGCGGTTTATGGATTTGGCGGATTTCAGCCGCGAGCAGGTCCTGGATCTGCTCGAGCTCGCGCAGGCGCTGCAGGATAGCCCTCAGCCGCAGGCGCTTGCGGGCAAGGTCTTGGGATTGGTGTTCTTCAATCCCTCGTTGCGCACCTTGGCATCATTTCAGGCGGGAATGGCTCGCTTGGGCGGCAGTTCATTCGTCATCACCCCGGGCCAGGGAACATGGCTCTTGGAGACGCAGCCGCACGCCATCATGAAAGGTGCGGCCGCGGAACATATTCGCGAAGGCATACCGGTGTTGGCATCGTATTGCGACGCCCTCGGGGTCCGTGCATTTGCCGACGGCAAGAGCTTGGAAAGCGATCTCAATGAAACGCTGTTCCGGATGATCGATGGGCTCTGCGACAAGCCGCTGATCAACATGGAATCCGCCATGAATCATCCCTGCCAGGCGCTGGCCGACTGGCGCACCCTGGATGAGATCAAGATTCCGACCCGTGCCAAGTTCGTCTTGAGCTGGGCGTACCATCCGAAGGCGCTGCCGCTGGCCGTGCCCGCGGCCACCGTGCACATGGCCGCCATGCGCGGCATGGAAGTCGTGGTGTTGCGCCCCGAAGGCTACGCGTTGCCCGAGCAGATCATGGAGAAGGCGCGCTTGGCGGCGCGCGATGCCGGCGGTTCAGTGATCGAAACCAGCGATCGCAGCGCGGCCTTGAGCGGCGCAAGCGTCGTATATGCCAAAGAATGGGGCACCACCGCTTACTATGGCGACGTGGAAGCCGACTCGCGGCTGCGCGCGGATCTGTCCGACTGGTGCGTGCGCGAGCGCTGGTTCGACCGCGCACTGCCGGATGCGAAACTGATGCATTGCCTGCCGGTACGCCGCAATGTGGCGGTTGCCGATGGAATACTCGACGGTCCGCGGGCGGTGGTCAAGCGCGAGGCCTTCAATCGACTGCCGGTGCAAATGGCTGTTCTGCACCGCATGCTGGCCTCGTGACCGAGCGTTTGACGCGGAGAATTCCCACATGATTCTGAACCGACCCGATCCATCCATCGCCGTGCGCGCGCTGAAGAGCGCGGCGCCCTACATTCGCATGTACAAGAACAAGGTCTTCGTCATCAAGGCGGGCGGCGCGGTATTCAGCGACGAGGCGTCGACGCGCGGCTTGATCGAGCAAGTCGCCATCCTGCACCAGGTCGGCATCAAGACGGTGCTCGTACATGGCGGCGGCCCGCAGCTCGATGCGCTGCAGGCGACCTTGGGCATCGAGACGCGAATGGTCAACGGCCGGCGCGTCACCGATCGAAAATCGATCGAGGTGACCGCCATGGCGCTCAATGGATTGATCAACACGCGCATCCTGGCGATCTGCCGCGCGCTCGATATCGAGGCCGTGGGCTTGAGCGGAGTCGACGCGGGATTGATTCGCGCACACAAGCGCCCGCCCGTATCCATCGCAGGCTCGAATGAAACGGTGGACTACGGATTCGTCGGCGACATCGATTCAGTCAATTCGGTGGTGCTCGAAAAGCTGCTGGAAAGCGGTCTCATGCCGGTGGTCAGCCCCTTGTCGGCCGATGACCACGGCACTTTGCTCAATATCAACGCCGACACGGTGGCGGCGGCGATCGGCGGCGCACTGTCGGCCGAGAAACTGGTGCTGTGCACCGGCGCGCCGGGTATTCTCGAGCGTGTGGAGGAGCCCGGCTCGGTCATCTCGTACACCGACATTCAGGGATTGAAGCGCCTGCGCGACCAGGGCAGCTTGAAGGACGGCATGTTGCCCAAGGCCACCGCCATCGAGAATGCCATTCGCGGCGGCGTGCGCCGCGTGCACGTCATCAGCTACCGGGCCGCCGACAGCTTGCTGGCGGAGGTTTTCACGAATGAAGGTACCGGCACGCTGGTGGTCGCGGACTTGAACGCTCTGAGCGCGGCGGAACAATTGTCCTCTCCGTCATGACGCGGCATTCATGACTCGCCTGTGGGACAAGGGAACGTCGCTCGATGCGCAGGTGCTCAAGTACACCGCGGGCGATGACCATGGTTTGGACGATCGGCTGGTTCGCTACGACATCCGCGCCTCTCTGGCGCACGCCGAAATGCTCGCCGAGCAACACCTGCTGTCGGCGCAGGATCTGGCCCTGATCCGCGACGCCCTCACGGCGATCGGCGAAGAGCACGCCGCGGGCCAATGGCGCGTCGCGTTGGAAGACGAAGATTGCCAGACCGCCATCGAAAACCTGCTCACGGCGCGCATCGGTGCGGCCGGCGGACGCCTGCACGCCGGCCGCTCGCGCAACGATCAGGTGCTGGCGGCATTGCGGCTGTACTTGCGCGACGCCGCGGAAACTTTGCACCAAGGCGCGTCCGCGGTGGCCGAGGCCCTCGATGCGCTCGCCGCACGCCATGGCGGCCAGGAGCTTCCCGGATATACGCATATGCAGCAAGCGATGCCGAGCAGCGTGGCGCTGTGGGCCTCGGGGTATGCGGCGGAGCTGCGCGACGATGCCGAAGGGCTGCAGCACACGCAGCGGCGCATCGGCAAGAATCCTTTGGGCTCGGCGGCCGGGTTCGGCACGCCCAATCTCAACATCAGCCGCGAATCGACTCGCCGGCGCTTGGGATTCACCACGACCCAGGAGCCGGTCACGGCGGTGCAGTTGTCGCGCGGCAAGGCCGAGGCGCAACTGCTGTTCGAAATCACGCTGCTGACCCAGGACCTCGGCAAACTGGCCGCCGACCTGATGCTGTTCTATACCCAAGAGTTCGCTTACGTGAGTTTGCCGCAGACCTTTACCACCGGCTCCTCGATCATGCCGCAAAAGCGCAATCCCGATGTTTTCGAGCTCATGCGCGGGCGCAGCGCCGTCGCGCAGGCAGCTCTCAACGAGGTGCTCGGCATCACGCAAAAGCTGACGTCCGGCTATCACCGCGATTTACAGCTCATCAAGCCGCCTTTGTTTCGCGCCATCGATTCCTGCCTGCAGACCTTGGAAATTCTGCCGAGCGCACTGCACGGCGTGAGCTTTCGACCCGAAAACATCCGCCTCGATCCGGGAATTCACGCGGCAGCCGCCGCCAACGCGCTGGTGACTCAGGAAGGCATTCCATTTCGCGAGGCGTATCGGCGGGTGGCCTCCACACTCAAGGATAAAGAATGAGCATTTGGCGCAGCTTGCAGACTGTCGCAGATTTGAACGCCAACGCCGGAGGAACGCTGGTCGCGAATCTGGGAATTTTATTTACCGAAATCGGCGACGATTTCGTTCGCGGCACCATGCCGGTGGACGCGCGGACCATACAGCCTTATGCGCTGTTGCACGGCGGCGCCTCGGTGGCGCTCGCGGAAACCTTGGGGAGCACGGGTGCGGCCATGTGCGTGGATGCTGCCGAATACCAAGTCGTGGGCCAGGAAATCAACGCCAATCACGTGCGCGCCGCGCGCAGCGGCCTCGTGACCGGAACGGCGCGGGCGGTGCATCTGGGCGGACGCACGCATGTCTGGTCGATCGAGATCCTGAACGATGCGCACAAGCTGGTGTGCATTTCGCGCATCACCATGGCGGTCATCAAGCGCGGCGCCCTCAGCGCCTGAATTATGCGCCGGCATCGGGTCATCGGACCGGCATGCGGTATTTGCGCTGGCATTTGTCATCTCAAGAGGCGTATCTTTCGCGCCATGAAAAAATCTACCGTTGGATCATTGCACCGGACATTCGGCCTGTCGGTGTTGGCTGCATTCGCGGCACTTGCCGTCGCGTGCGTCGCGCAGACACCCCCTTCCGCACCGAAGCCGAAGCCGCAGCCGCAACCGGCCACTGCACCCGGCGCAGATCCCGCCCCCGCGCAGACGCTTGACCAAATCAGTTATGTGTTCGGATTGATTTTCGGTGCGCAAATGCACATCGCCGGGATCACCAACGAAGTGGTGCCCGAAGCCCTCCTGCGCGGCTTGAAGGAAGGCCTGCAGGGCCGGGAGCCCACTCAAGCCGAACAAATGCAAATACAAACTTTCGTTCGCTCGGTGGCAGCAGCGGCGGCGGCAAAGAATCAAGCCGCGGCGAAAGATTTCTTGGCGCGCAACGGGCGCGAAAAGGGCGTGGTCACGACCGCCTCGGGCCTGCAATATAAAATTCTCATCGCCGGCGATAAAAAGGCACCGGCCGTGTCAGCCGGCGACACCGTGACCGTAGACTATCGCGGCAAGCTGATCGATGGCTCGGAATTCGACAGTTCTTATTCGAGAGGCATGCCTACAACTTTCCCGGTCCGCGGCGTGATCAAGGGCTGGCAGGAGGCATTGGTGCTGATGAAGCCCGGTGCGAAGTGGCAGCTGTTCATCCCGCCTGAACTGGCGTATGGCCCTCAAGCGCAACCGAAGATTCCTGCGAACTCGCTGCTGATTTTCGAGGTGAACCTGCTGAGCGACGAAGCAGCCGGTGCGCCGCCCAAGGCTCCGCCCGGAACGCCACCGCCGCGCCGATAGATGAGGGTCGCCGCGCGGCCCGGTGGCCGGCGCGGCCCGGTGGCGTGCGCGGCTGGTGGCGTGCGCGGCTAGTGAACTAAATCGAGCGCATTGGTCAGATCGCCCATGGGCGCCTGGCCATGCGCGGCGAGGCCGCGGTCGCGCCGGGTGATCCCGGGCAGTACTTCAAGATCGAAGCGGCGCGTAATGAGGCGCAGGATGGATTCTGTGTCGTATTGGGTGTGATCCACCGTCCGGCGCTTGGCGAAGGGCGAAATGATCAATGCCGGGATCCGTGCTCCCGGACCGAGCGCGTCTGCCTGCGGTGGGGCGATGTGATCCCACGCGCCGCCGAATTCATCGTAGGTGATCACGATCACCATGTGATTCCACTGTGGGCTCGCGCGCAGTTTCGCGACCACCTCGCTGATGTGCGCATCCCCCTCTGCCACCGAGGCATAGCCGGGATGCTGGTTCAAATTGCCCTGCGGCTTGTAAAAAGTCACCGCGGGCAATCGGCCGGCGGCAATGTCCGCGAGCAGATCGCGGTAGTCCTTCAAATGCGCGGCGCGGTGATCCGCGTGGGTTTTCGGGTCAAAGCGCTCGAAATAATTGAACGGCTGGTGATGGGCCTGGAAGTCAGGCGCGCCTGACGCCGTCAGCGGCGCATAAATGACGTCGCGTGTTTTCGACGGAGGGCGTCTGCCGTCGTCCACAGCCGCATTCCACGACCCTGCATACCAGATCCATTGGATTCCTTTCGCATCCAATGCATCGCCGATATTGAGGTTGGATTGGGGCGGCAGCGTCGTCGCGTTGCCGGGATCCGCATAAGCGAAGCTCGAGTCGCCGGCCGCCGGCTTGTTGCCGCTCGGCTGATAAGGCGGCTGCATGGTGTTCACGGCGTAGAATTTTCCGTCGCCGAAAAACCCTGCCGGCGCGATATTGCCGCTATTGACGAACGTGGGCGGCCCGTCGAGGGCCGAGGCAGGCGAGTCTGCCGCCGTCTTCAATCGCGGCAGGTAGTGACCCCCAGCATCTTGTTCGAGCACGGCAATCGAGGGCCTGGCCGCTGCCGCGTCGGCGTCGGGGTATTCCGGCGCGCAGGCGCAGATCAGGTACTGATGGTTCAGGAACGAGCCGCCGAATGCGCCCTGGAAAAAATTATCGGCGAGCACGAATTCCTGGGCGAGAGCGTACAAAGAAGAGGTGCTGTAATCGTAATGGCCCATCGCGAGGCCGCCTGCATCCGACCAGGCGGCGTAGCCGTCATTCTTGCCGCCGTCGATCTGCATCTGATGCTCGAAAAAGCGATGCCATAGATCACGCGTCACCGTGGCGGTCGAGAGCGTGACTCGCGATTGTGCGGTAAAGCCCTGTTCGATGGAATACGGTGCATTCGGCATGCCGACGCTTTGCTGTTGCGTGACCACCGGGGTGATGCCGGCTGCGGTCACGCCACCCCAGGCCGGCGGCAGCACGGACAGCACCGTGCCGTTGCGGTCCACCTGCGCCCTATACGACGGCAGCGGCCGGCCGTCGCGATCGACGACTTCGTTTAAGCCTTTTGCGCCGGGAAAGTTGCCGTACAAACTGTCGAAGGCGCGATTTTCAGCGTAAATGACGACGATGGTGTCGACTTCAACGTGCAGCGCGCGGGTGCCTGCGAGAGCGCTCGTGTCCGCCGACGCGCTCGTGCTCGTCGATGCGCCGGCGGTGCCGCCGGGCGCGGTCCTTGAATCCTGTTGAGTGCAGGCGCCGAGCGCCGCCGCAAAGGCGAGGCCGGCGAGAAATGAGTGGCGCGTGGGATGTGGCATGCGCGCCAGTATAATTGCGCTCCCGCTGCTTAGGCGACCGCGGCGCGCGCGATCGCAGCGAAACGGCCCCTGAACTTTGGCTTAGCGATGCGTCGTTATCTCATCTGATGCGCGGGCTAGAATTGCCACAGGACGCTGACCATCAGAGCGTCTGGATCGCCGAATGGCGAGCTGACGCGTTCGTACTCACCGCGAATGGTCAGCCCGAAGGGCAATCGCGACTGCACGCCCGCGCCATAGGCGAATCTCTCGTCGATCACTTGGTGGCGGGAGCTAGGTACAAAATTGGGACAGGGTGAGTTGCCGACACACGGCTGCTGCACAAAGTCGGTGAGATTCGTCGACAGCCGCGCGACACCCGCCTTGCCGAACACGTCGACAAAAGGTATGGGTATCGGCAGATAGCCGACCGCGAACAGCGCAGCGGCAGTGGGATGCGAATCGCTGCCGGAGACATTGAAGTCGTAGTTAGTGTGCCGATAAGGTTGGCCGAAATCGATATAGGTCGCTTCGACGCCGAGCGGCTTGATCGGCCGGATACCGATGAAGCCTTGCCACGCGGTCTGCGTGTCGTCGAAGTACCCCGGATACCCGTACCGAGCATCATCGCTCCTGATCTGGGATTCACCCGCGCCGGCGCCGATATAAAGTCCTAACAGATCGTCCGCAAATGCCGCAACCGAGGTGCCGCATGCTGCAATCGCCGTCAGGGCCGCCAGGGTCTTTGAAATCCGCATACATAGCCTCCGCTTGAATAACGCATTCGACTCGAAGGCGTTGACAGAAGTTCCGGGCCTGGGAGCCTTGCGCGTATACTTTACATCATGAAGATTGCGCCTTTCATGCTGAGTGTCTGCCTCGCCGGCGCACTCCTCGCCTGCGGTCAAAAAGGACCGCTGGTCATGCCCGATGCGCAAAAACACAAACGGACCATTCCCACTTTGCCCGGCGCGCCGGCCAAGCCGACGGGCGGCAGCACGCCCAAGCCTGCGCCCTCGGACGGGACTGCGACCACCCCGGCATCACCGGCGCCCGCCCCCGCGCCGCCATCGACGAGCACGCCTGCAACGCCAGACCCGACCCCACCCTAAGCGGGTCGGTGGTCTCACTCATGAGCGCGCGTAAACTCATTCTGGTCGACGGCTCGGGCTATTTGTACCGCGCCTTCCATGCGCTGCCGCCGCTGACCAACTCGCGCGGCGAACCCACGGGCGCGGTGCTGGGCGTGCTCAACATGCTGAACAAAATGATCAAGGAGGAAGCACCCGATCGTATCGCCGTGGTGTTCGATGCACCGGGCCGCACGTTCAGGGACGACCTGTTCGATCAGTACAAGGCGCAGCGCGCGCCCATGCCGGACGACCTGCGTTCGCAAGTCCAGCCTCTGAATGACACCGTGGCGGCCATGGGCGTGCCGTTGCTGCGTGTGCCCGGGGTGGAAGCTGATGATGTGATTGGAACGCTGGCGAGGCAGGGAGCGGATGCCGGCTTCAAAGTGTTGATCTCGACCGGCGATAAAGACATGGCGCAGCTGGTGGGGCCGAATGTCGAACTGCTGAACACGATGAGCAACACCCGCCTCGACCGCATCGGCGTCAAGGCGAAATTCGACGTGTTCCCGGAACAGATCGTCGATTACCTGGCTCTGGTCGGGGACACCTCGGACAATATCCCCGGCGTTACCAGCGTCGGGCCGAAGACCGCGGCGAAGTGGTTGAACCAATTCCAAAATCTCGATGGGCTGATTGCACATGCCGCCGATATCAGCGGCAAGGTCGGGGAAAATCTGCGCAATGAACTTCCCATGCTGGAACTGTCGCGCAAGCTCGCGACCATCGATACCACGCTGCAGCTGGAAGTCACGCCCGAACAGCTGAGCGCGGGCGCACCGGATGTGCCCCGCCTCCGGGAGCTGTATTCGCGCATGGAACTGCGGGCGCTGCTCAAGGCCTTGGGGCCGCAGGAGGCGCCTGCCGCTGCGGCGGCCAGCACGGAGATTGACATCGTCATTGCCGAGACGGTGACCCCCAACGGGCCGCAGGTGGCGGCAGCGGTTGCCGTCATCAACACGCCCCCGCCGCGCGACTATCACAAGATCATGTCGGAAGAGGCACTCGAGGCCTGGCTCGAGAAGCTCAAGAGCGCGCCGCTGATTCCTTTCGCCACTCAGACCGACAGTTTGGATTACATGAAGGCGCGCATCATCGGCGTGGCATTCGCGGTTACACCGCACGAAGCGGCATACGTGCCGTTGGGCCATGACTACCCCGGGGCGCCGCATCAACTCGATCGCGACAAAGTTCTGGCCGCGCTCAAACCGATGCTCGAAGACCCGACCACGCCCAAGCTGGGCCACAATCTCAAGTTCCAAGCGCACGTGCTCGCAAACCACGGCATCGCGCTCAATGGCCAGCGCTTCGATTCGATGCTGGAGTCGTATGTGCTGAACAGCGTCGCGATCCGGCATGACATGACCACGGCGGCCGAAAGATATCTCGGCGTCAGGACGATTCAGCTGGAGGACATCACCGGCAAGGGCGCGAAGAGAATTGCCTTCAATCAAGTGGATGTCGACCAAGCCGCGGAATACGCGGCGCAAGATGCGGACGTGACGCTGCAGCTGCATCAGGCGATCTGGCCGCAGATCGACTCTGCGCCTCAGCTCAAGTCGGTCTATGAAAATATCGAGCAGCCGCTGGTGCCCGTGCTGTTGCGCATGGAGCGCACCGGGGTGCTCGTGGACCGGGCCCTGCTCAAAGCACAGAGTGCGGAACTGGCGGCGCGCATGCTCGAGCTTCAATCGCAGGCTCACCGCGAAGCCGGCGGCGTTTTCAATGTGGATTCGCCGAAGCAGCTGCAGGAAATCTTGTTCGGCAAGTTAGGGATTCCGGTGATGCGCAAGACACCCACCGGCCAGCCCTCGACCGCGGAGGACGTGCTCGAAGAGCTTGCCGCAACCTATCCGCTGCCGAAGCTGATCTTGGAATATCGCGGCATGGCGAAGCTCAAATCTACCTATACCGACAATCTGCCGCTGCAAATCAATCCCGCGACGGGGCGCATCCATACCAGCTATCACCAAGCCGTGGCGGCGACCGGCAGGCTGTCCTCGCAAGATCCGAATCTGCAGAACATTCCCATTCGCACGCAGGAGGGTCGGCGCATTCGGCAGGCCTTCGTGGCTCCGCCAAGCCACTCCCTCGTGGCCGCCGACTATTCGCAGATCGAGCTGCGCATCATGGCGCACCTGTCGGGTGATGCCTCATTGCTGCGTGCGTTCGCCGAGGATCGCGATGTTCACCAGGCCACGGCGGCCGAAGTGTTCGGCCTGACGCCGGACGCCGTCAGCGCCGATCAACGCCGCTCGGCCAAAGCGATCAATTTTGGCCTCATGTATGGAATGTCAGCCTTCGGTTTGGCGCGTCAATTGGGCATCGCGCGCGGCGATGCGCAAAAATATATGGATCTTTATTTTGAGCGCTATCCGGGCGTGCGCCGCTACATGGAAGAAACGCGCCGCCAAGCGCGCGAAACCGGCTACGTTGAAACTGTGTTTGGCCGCAGGCTGTATTTGCCAGAAATCCAATCGCGCAACGCCGCATTGCGTCAATATGCCGAGCGCAGCGCCATCAATGCGCCCATGCAGGGAACTGCCGCGGATATCATCAAACGCGCCATGATCGAGGTGGACGCATGGCTCAAGAGTTCGCGCGTCGCGGCGCGGCTCATCATGCAAGTGCATGATGAACTGGTACTTGAAGTTGCCGACGAGGCAGTCGAGTCCCTCGTAGGACAAATACGGACACATATGGTCCGCGCTGCGGATTTATCGGTCCCGTTAAAAGTGGATGTAGGGGTTGGCCGCAATTGGGATGAGGCGCACTGACGGCTGCGCGGCGCAAAGAATCGGCGCAAAATATTGTTATTCGCGGATGTCCGCTGTGTTTCAAAAGAAATGCAAAGCGGGAAAAACGACTTCGAAGGGACTGGAACTTTCGAACATGATCCCCATCTAACCTAATGAGCGTTTTAGACGCTCCCCGCTCTTCTCCCTGAGCGGGCAAAGACCCGGTTTGTCATCCCCATGCCGGGTTGGTCTGCCCCGATGGTTGCCACAAGCGCCCATCGGGGCTTTTTTTTAAAGTAGGAACTTCGGTTCCCATCCCCCTCAAGCCTGATTCAGCCACCGGTCCATGACCTCACGGGCTTCATCAATGCCTTGTTTGTTATGCGCCGAGAATAGTTGCGCCGATACCGCAGCGTCAGCGCCGGCCGCCACGGTTTCCCGTAAAACGCGCAGGGAATCCTGGCGGTTGAGTTTGTCTGCTTTTGTCAACAACACATGGGCAAACCGATCTCGCGCCAGAATCCACTCGAGCATCGCCACATCTTGAGCGCCCAATCCGCGCCGGCTGTCGACGATGAGCATGAGGCCCACGAGCGATTCGCGCACATTGAAATAGTGTTCCATCAGTTGCAGCCAGTGCAGCCGTACCCGCTCCGGGACCTTGGCGAACCCGTAGCCTGGCAGGTCTACCAACCGCCTCTCGGGCGTCAGCTCGAAAAAATTGATGAGCTGGGTGCGGCCGGGGGTGCGGCTGACGCGGGCCAGCCCGGCACGTTGCGTGATGGCGTTGATGGCGGTGGACTTGCCCGAATTCGAGCGCCCGGCGAACGCAATTTCCCGACCGGAGTCCGGGGCGAGCTGATGCGACTCAGCCGCGCTGGTCATGAATTTCACGTGGGAATAGTTCGTCATGGCCGCCGGCGGACGCAAATTATGGACTAGAGGCTGTCGAAGTATTCCGAGTAAGCGGCCACGGGGGATACTAAGACAGGCTCTAGTGTACAATTTAGGGTTGACATCGGGTCACAATAAAACGGGGTTTTAGGGCGTCATGAAGCGGCTTTGGATTCTCGCAGCAACAATATGCAGCACTTTCGTCACCACCTCTGCCCTTCCCGCGCCCAGCGTCGAAGCCGGCGCCACCAAGGCCGCCACGTGCCAGGCTTGTCACGGCGCCAATGGCAACAGCACGAATGCTGAATGGCCCAGCCTGGCGGGAATCGGCGCGGATTACATCGCGGAGCAGCTGAACAATTTCAAGACCGGCAAGCGCGCGAGCCCCGTCATGATGCCGATGGCGGCAAATTTGACCCCGAACGACATGGCGGACTTGGGGGCATATTTCGACAGCTTGACCAACACCGGACTGGAGGCGGATCCCTCCTTCTGGCAGGCGGGCGAGAAACTCTATCGCGGCGGCGATCAAGCGCGAGCAATCCCGGCCTGCATGGCCTGTCATGGACCGACCGCGCGCGGCAATGAACCGGCGAAATTTCCGGCGCTGCGCGGCCAGCAGCCAGGTTACGTCGTGAAGCAGTTGAACGACTACGCGTCGGGCACCCGAGCGACCGGGCCGAACGGCATCATGCAGACCATTGCCAAACGCCTCTCGCCTGACGATATTCGAAACCTGGCCTCCTATGTGGAGGGAATTCGTTGATGAGCCTGCGCGGGACGTCGGTGCTGTTGGGACTCGGCGTTGTGCTGGCATTGACCGCCTGCGGCCGGCAGGAACCGTCCGGACTGGCGCCTGCGAAGGCACCTGCGTCGGCCACGGCGCCTGCGGTGCAAACCACTGCCCCGGCCACGCCCGGCAAAACGGTCGCGGATGCCGCAAAACCGTTGACGATGACCCGCCTGAACGAGGACGGTTCCGAAACCGTGGAGGAAACACCCGGAGATACGGGTTCACAGAATAAACTGCTCGCCGCAGTCGCTTCCACCGTGGCGGCCGCAACATCGACGGCAGCGGCGGCCACGCCGGCGGGTTCGCCATGGCAGGAAGGCACTAACTACACGCGGATCGTTCCCGCGCAACCCACCAATGTCCCTGCCGGACAAGTGGAAGTACTGGAATTTTTTTGGTACGCCTGCCCGCATTGCTATGCGCTCGAGCCGACCGTCGCAGCCTGGCTCAAATCCAAGCCGGCGTACACCAGCTTTTCACGAATCCCGGTCCTGTGGAACGAAGGGCACCGATCCTTGGCGCGCCTTTACTACACGCTGGACAGCATGGGCAAACTGAACGATGTCCACAGCGAGATCTTCAAGGAAATTCAAGTCAGCGGCGATCCTTTGATCGGGCCGGACCCCAACAACGCCGCGGCGGCGGAACGCGTTCAGCTTAGCTTCATCAAGAGGCTGGGAATATCGGAAGCCGACTTCGAGAAGGAATACCACGGCTTCAACGTGGAGACCGCGATGCAGAGGGCCGATGAACTCGTGCAGCGTTATCGTGTTACCTCGGTCCCGACGTTCGTTGTGAACGGCAAGTACGTCACCGATGTCTCGATGGCCGGCGGTCCGGATCGCCTGATGTTGCTGCTCAGCGATCTTGCCGCGCAGGAGCACAAACACTAGGCTCCTAGCCATCCATGGGCACACCGGCCGAAACGCTTGGCGATCGAGAAGCGCCGCGCACTCATACCGGCGGGTGCCATTGCGGCCGGGTCCGCTTCGAAGTCATCGCGCCGGCGCATATCGAGGTGTCTGAGTGCGACTGCTCGATGTGCAGCAAGTCCGGATTCTTGCACCTGATCGTACCGGCCGAGCGCTTCAAGCTGCTGAGCGGAGGCGATGCCTTAACGACGTATACCTTCAACACGCAAGTCGCGAAACATATGTTCTGCGCGACATGCGGAGTGAAATCGTTTTACGTCCCGCGCTCCCATCCCGATGGCATCAGCGTCAACGCGCGCTGTATCGACAGCGGCAGCATCGAGTCGATGTCCGTGAGTGCCTTCAACGGCCGCGACTGGGAAAAAGGCCGCGCAGAGTATCGCGAGCCGCAGGCCTGACTCGCGCCGCGCTGCAGCCAAGACATAACGGGGAAATTTCGGGGCGTTATGTTGTGATGCGCTGGCACGCCGCCACAGGAGAGGCAATTATGTGACGCAGGTCGGGCCCGGGCTTTGGCGTTGAGAGATGCTCGCGAAGGCTCTCTGGCCGCGATGAGGGAACATTCAGCCATGTTGGAAACAGGATCCGTCGACGCAACGATTGCTGGCGATGCGGAACCGCGGTGCAGCCGCATCCGCGAGAGCATGTTGTTGACATGGGTCCTCTACGGCGTCGTGCGCGCAACCCAAGCGCTCGCCGGCGAGCAACCCTCGAACACCGACTCTGCGCTCGGCGCAGGCACGAAAAATCCCCGGGATACTCAAGCGGGAACTTCATTGTTCTCGCCGTTTGTTTCCCCTCAACCGCTTGCCGACGCCGAAGCGTATTCACCCACTGAATTTCGGCCGCGACGAAGGGGTTTCGACCAGCTGGACACCGCGAGAACCCAGGGTCCGATCATCGATACGCCGATGCTTCAAGGCACACCCGTTTGGCAACAATTGGCCGAATACCGAACCCAAAATCGCGTGCGGTTGTTGACCCTGTGGCAAGCCAAGGGCAGCTCCTTGTCATTGCAGGCGGGCAAGCGCGGCGCCCCGTCGCTGCAGTGGAGCACGCCGTGGGTGCACCACGAGGGCGCCTCGCGCGGCCTGTTTGATCCTCTGCTCCCGAGTCCCCGCACGGGCACCGGCAATTCACGCGGCACTGTGCCGCGCCCGACGGTGATCACCGCGCCGCCCAAGTCCTTGGACTAGCCGGCTACAGGGTGGGCTGGTCATCAAAGGGCCGCGCCTAGCGCGTAGCGGCGGAAAAAACTGTCCTGTTTCCACTCCGGTCGCTTCGGATTGTTGGCGACTTCGATCACCAGCGCCCGAATGACTTCTTCATAGCCGGCGGCGGTCGCCAGATCCACAGGCTGATTCGCATCGTCCGATGGGGCATGGTAACGCTCGGTGCGCCATGTCTTGATCGTGGCGGCGTCGGGTGATCCGGGCGCCGCGCCCACATCGATCATGAGAGAGGGTATGCCATGCCGCACGAAATTATATTGGTCGCTGCGAATGAAGACGTTGAGCAGCGGCAACGGGTCCGGCTGCACGTGCACGTTCAGGCGATCGCCCACCTGCGTTGCGCGGTCGCCGAGATCGGATTCCGCCAGTCCGTAGACCGTCAGAACCTTCAGAGGCACGATGGGCAGGAACATGTCGGTATTGATATCGGCCACCATCGATGCGGCTGTGACGGTCGGATGCTCGGCGAAATACTTCGACCCCAATAGGCCCTTCTCCTCGCCCGTCACCCACACCAGCAGCACCGAGCGCTTGAGCGTGGTGTGCGACTCTTTGAGCGAACGCGCGATATCCAGCAACAGGGCGCTTCCCGATCCATTGTCCATGGCACCGTTGTAGATTCGATCGCCGTTGATCGGTTCGCCGATGCCGAGGTGATCGATGTGCGCGGACAGCACCACGTACTCACCCTTGAGCTTGGGATCGGTGCCCGAAATCTTGGCGACGATGTTCGTCGATTCGACATTCTGCGAGTGCGTGGCCGTGGCGGCGCTGACCGACACCGGCAGAGGGAAGTGCGGCAGGAGCTTACGGTCCTTCGCCAAGGCGGCAAGTTCTTCAATGGTATGGCCGGTTCCCTGCAACAGCAGGTCTGCATAGGCTGGATTGAAAGTCACCGCAAGCTTGGCCCCGGTGGTCTCGTCGAACTCCTGGCCGATCAGATCCATGCTGGCATGATTGCGATTCAACGCCATCCTCGACCAGGGCAGGTCCATGGAAGCCGGATTTGGAATCTGGATGATGCCGATGGCGCCGGCCGCCTTGAGCGCCTTCCATCGCTCGGCGCGTGACTGGTAGTGGGCGCTCAACGCAGAGGGTATGTCGGCCGGTGATCCGGTCAGAATGACCGCCACCTTGTTGGTGAGGTCGAGACCTGCAAAGTCGTTGTAATTCTTTTCAGGAATATTCAGGCCGTAACCTACGAACACCAGCGGTGCGTCGACTTTCGGTGCCGGTGGATATCGGGTGCTAAAAAAAGCTTGCTCGCCGAGGGTGAGCCGTTGTGCGTGGCCATCGCGAACCAGGGAAAGCTGGCAGCGGGCCTCATCGATCTCCAACGTTCGTAGCTTCACGCTCTGGTAGAAGCCGTTCGATCCGGCCGGCTCAACACCCAGTCCCTTGAGTTTACCGACCAGGTACTCCTGGGCCTGGTGCTCGCCCTTACTGCCGGTATCGCGGCCCTCGTATTTGTCGTTGGAAATTTCCTTCACTGTCTCCCACCACGTGGTCCCGTCGAAGTGCTCGGCGGCTTGAGCGGCGCAAGCGACGGTAATCAACAACAGTGCCAGTGGTTTTCGCGACATGAGATATTCCCTGTTTTTTTCTGATCGTTCTAGCTTATACCGCCGCCGCCTGCCGATTCCAGCCGCAGACCCGAAGGCACCCTCCGAATGAGTTGCGCGAAAAGCCGCAACCTGTCGAATCTGCGTCTTCTCAATCGTCATAGACTGTATGAGCATGGCATCGGCAGTCCGCCGGATTCATGTGCCCCTACAATCCTATTTTGGAGAGAGCGATGAAAAAGTTTCTAGCCGTCTACCTAGGTACGCCGTCCGCAAGGGAGAAGTCCGGGTGGAACACGATGGATGAAGCGAAGCGAAAACAGCTCGAGGCGTCGGGCATGAAAGCCTGGGGTGATTGGATGGCCACCCATCGGGCAGCCATTGTCGAAACGGGCGGTCCTTTGGGGAAGACCAAACGCGCGGACAAGGCGGGAGTTTCGGGCACGACGAACAACATGGTCGGATACGTCATCGTCCAAGCAGACTCCCACGATGCGGCTGCCAAGATGTTCGAGCGTCACCCGCACTTCACGATTTTCCCCGGCGAGTCCGTGGAGGTCATGGAGTGTCTGCCGATTCCCGGGCAGCCAAACGCCTGACAGCGGCTGTCGACGCGGGATGCGGCGCATCGATGTTCATCGTACCTAGAGTTTTGCGGGACTCGCGCGGTCCCGCGATTACTCGGCGCTTCTGAAGATTGGGCGTGTGAGGCACGTAGGGCCGCCTTCACAGGCAATGCATAGGGCATCGGCCTCGAAGGTCTCGACCGTACATCCCGCGGCCTCCATCGCGGCTTTGGATTTTGGAAAGCCGGCGACCGCAATCAGATTCTTGGGCTCGGTGGGCAGTACATTGAGGCTCAGGCCGTTGCTTGCGTGGAACTCATCGGATGGTGCTTCGATGAGCCGAATGCCGCGGCCTATCAGCATCTGGAATAAAGCAGCGGGCATCAATGGGGCGAACACCAGGGCAAGATCGGACGCGAGCGGACTGATCACCGACTGCAAGTGCAGACAGGCACTCTCACCTTGCCAAAGCGGCAGGTCAAAACTCGACACCGAAATGCCGTGCCGTCCCAGCATTCGCGCCAACTGGTCAATGCCGTCCTGGTTGGTGCGCACGCCGCGCCCGACGATGAGCGTATCGCGATCGACCCACAGGCAATCGCCTCCCTCGACGGTGCCCGGCGCTGCGACGCGCCCGAGGATCGGAATACGGGCCTCACGGTACGCCTCTTCATGCAGCCGGGTCTCGGGAATGCGGAGCGGCTTGCCCATGCGCAAGAGGATCGCGCCATGATCCGTGACCACGGACGGGTCGTGCGTGAACATGGCATCGGCAAGGCCATCTCCGGAATCTTCCAGCCACAAGATCTCCGCACCGGAGTTTTCGATCAATCGGGTAAAGTGTCCGTATTGGTGCCGGGCCTTCGCCGCGTTGAACCCAGCGCCGTAGTGCCATTCAGCCGGATCAGCGGTCTCCAGACTTCGGCCGGGCCTTCGCATCATCACGCGCCGCAGGCGACCGGACATATCCTGTGATCCGAATCGGGTCATCGCGGTTCAGGCCTCTGGAATGAGTGCGCCCCGCGGGATTCGAACCCACGACCCTCGGCTTCGGAGGCAGGGCGGATCATTTTGCTGGTGTACCCCAAGGCACTCCAGCTCGGTATTTCAATGGCTTATGAGAGCGCAGGTACTTTGCGTTCTTGCCACGCCTGCCATCTTTCGGGGTCTCTTGGTCACTCCCTGGTCACTCAATCCATTCTCAACGGCCGAGGATGGTGTCGATACCGGCAAACACGAGTTCCAATCGGCGGCGCGGGATCTTGCGAACGCGATCAGTGAGGACTTGCCTGTCCAGAGCGACAGTAAGAGAGACATTCGCGACGGAATCCTGCGGTAATCCGGTTTCGGCTTTGGGCAGCAGGACGTTCCCTGGGGCGTCCGCCCACTTGAGATTGCTCGTAAGGGGCACACAAAGAACAGTGGCAATGCGGCTGCGGTTGATGGCATTGCATTGGACGACGAGAATCGGTCGCCGATATCCAGCCTCGGACCCTGCGGGCTCTTCGAGGTCCGCCCACCAGACCTCGGACTGTTCGATTACCACTCGACCCGTCGCAGAGCATGTCGCGCAGCGCGTTCAACGAAGGGGTCGTTTTTTTCGCCCACCGTTGCGATGGCTTGATTCATGAGCTCGGTAACGCGGTCAGGGGTGTGACGACCGAGAAACTCGCTCAGGGCGCGGCTGTAGATCTCGCTGCGTGATGTTCCAAGCCGCTTCGCGAGGTCTTCGGTCTCCGCAAACACTTCGTCCGGAATGGATACGGCAACTTTCATACCAATAGTATTACTGCGCTCCGGCGTGGCTGTCAACCGGCTGAACGCCCTCGCTTTTGCCGAACAGCGGGCGTGCATGGAGTCCTTGCGCTGACTCACGATCGACCTCACCATATCGCAATGAAGCTAAAGGCAGAGAAAAAGCCCACCCGTAGGGTCAAGCCCAAGCGACCTGTCTCTTTGGGACGCAGCCCCCTGACTGGCGCGCAGGTGTTTAAGCCTGTCGCCAAGGGCGCTTCGATCTCCTTGGACGACGTCCGCCGTGTAGTTCGGGACCTCGAGCCCCTGGCGCTCGATTGACGATTGGCCCCAGCGCCCTCCCATCTCGCCTGATCACGGCTTCCTCGACTGTCCCTTCGATGACGAAAACACCGAGACCTTTCGCGCGCTGATCTTCGCCATTCGCGCCTGTGGCTTTCAGCCGCGCTCCGCGCGCGAGCTTGATGACAGCGGGCAACCGCGAATCGAGAAGCTCTACGGCCTCATCAAGGAGTGTCGTTACGGCATTCACGACCTTTCGCGTACCGAATCGGATGCCGTCCACCGCCTGCCGCGATTCAACATGCCGCTGGAGTTGGGCATCTTCATGGGCGCCAAACACTATGGAGCGCCCCGCCAACGTGAGAAGCGTCTGCTCATCTTTGACACCGAGCAATACCGATACCAAAAGTTTATTTCGGATCTCGCCGGCATGGACATCCACGCTCATGGCGCAGAACCCGAAACCGCCCTTATCGAGACCCGCCATTGGTTGACCAATGTGTCTCGGCGGCAGCTCTTGGGCGAGCAGGATCTACTGGCTTGGTATCATGCCTTTCGCGAGGAGCTGCCAACACTCGCTGTAAGACTGGGCCTTGACCCCGCCGGCCTCACCTATGCGGACTTCGACCAGATCCTCTCCGGCTGGCTCGAGTCTCGACCGGTCGCGCGCGCGTAATTGCCGATCCAGCCATCGGTTGCCTCACAAAAGGCGCCAGCCGGGAGAGGACCCTGGGTGTTAGCTAAAGGGGCCAATTCCTACAAAATCGCCAATTCCTCGTCCTGCGGAAACAATCCAGAAATCACCATTCCAGGTGCAGGCTGGTTAAAAACCGTATGCACCAGAACTCCAGGAGCAATCGCGGCGGTATTCCCCGACCATGAATCACCATCGGCTTTGGCCAAATAGTAATGGTCCCCCGCTTGAAAGAAGTATTTGCCGTCGAGTACCAGCGGCGATTGCCCCGCGATCATAATTTGGACACGCGATGGCTCAGTCGACATTCCTCCAAACACGACGTTCATCTGGAATGGTCGGCCCAACTCTGCCCAGCGCGCGGTACCAATAAAGCGAAAGTGATGAGACACGATTGACCGTTCTTCTTGCCGTACAACGGAGGCTGGTACAGGGAGGAAATTTAACGAAACGCGGGAAGCCTAATAATTAGGGCGTTTTCGAAGGACCCTAAAAAGTTACCCTACGTATTACCCCCAGCCGATTTTGGGCAATTCGGCTACTGAACCCCGGACACTCGCGA
>Ga0116129_1000610_pt1 | contig 22278 bp, 19 predicted proteins | sample June2015DPH_17_2_FD_89732 | JGI IMG/M metagenome (GOLD analysis project Ga0116129, IMG submission 89732) | Peatland microbial communities from SPRUCE experiment site at the Marcell Experimental Forest, Minnesota, USA - June2015DPH_17_10 | ecosystem: Environmental > Terrestrial > Soil > Wetlands...
CGGCAGAACGATTGCATTTGAGACCAGATAAGAAGTGAGCACCCACGTGCTTTCATCGCTGCTGGCCCCCAGATTTCCGGCGATATGCGGAAGCGCGACGTTGGCGATGCTGGTGTCGAGTACCTCCATAAAGGCTGCCAGCGACACCACAAATGCGATCAGCCAGGGATTTACTCTGGGCTTCCACGCGGCGTCGGCGCTCACCGGTCCACCTCACGGACACGGACCACTGGTTCCACCGACATTCCAGGATGCAGAAGATCCAATCCGGCTTGATCCCTTTTCAGCCGAATTCGCACCGGTAAACGCTGCACCACCTTCACGTAGTTGCCCGTAGCATTCTCCGGAGGCAACACGCTGTAGACAGCGCCCGTCGCTCCGGGCATGCTCTCGATCAGGCCTTCGAATTTCCGGTCCAGTGCGTCGACGCTCACGCTGACCGTCTGGCCGGGACGCATGCGCTTAAGCTGCGTCTCCTTGAAGTTGGCGGTCACCCACACTTCGTCTGTCTGACTGATCGCAAGTAGTTGCTGGCCCGGCCGGACCTGCTCGCCCACTTCGACACTCTTCCTCCCCGCGATGCCTCCCACAGGCGCGATGATCCTCGTGTAGCTCAGATTCAGCTCCGCCTGATCGACTTGGCTCTTGAACACGGCGATGTTCGCCTGTCGCATCTGCACCGTGGCTTCGCGCAACTGGAGTTGCCGTGGATTATTCTGAACCGCTTCCGACAGTTGCGTTCTGGCCGCGAGCAGACTGGCCTGACGCTGAGCAATGACCCGCCGTGCTGCCTCGCTGCTGGCCCGTTTCGATGCCACTGCCGCCTCGTCGGCTTTGGCATCCGCCAACTTTTGGTCATACAGCGTTCTGGATATTTCTTCTTTTTCCATCAGCCCGCGATAGCGAACTTCGTCGGTCTGCGCTCTGGTATTGTTGGCCTCGGCCTGGCGAAGGTCGGCAATCGCCGAGTCGTAATCCCTCTCTGCCTGAGCGACCACGGCCTCCACCTGACTGATGTTGGCCTCGGAAGTGGCCACCACGCTTTCGTTCGACGTCTGGATGATCGGGACATTCGGACGCTCGGCCGTCAACTGCGATGCGGCGAGGCCCATACTGGCCTTCGCTTGTTCCAAAGAGACCCGGTAATCGCGCGGATCGAGCTCAACCAATACCTCGCCTGCCTCTATCTTCTGGTTGTTCTCGAAGTGCACCGCGGTTACTGTTCCACTGATCCGCGAGCTGATGCCGTTCAGGTGCCCTTCAATCTGAGCATCGTCCGTCGATTCATAGCTGTCGAAATAGCCCCAGAGCTGCTTTGCTCCCACGCCCGCGCAAGCCAGGACTGCCAGTAGCACGAGAATCCTGACAACCGGCGAGCGGCGTGGGGCATCTGCCACAGGAAGCGCGGCAGCCGTTCCGGAGTCTTCGCCCATTTTGTTGCTCGTCTTCAGCGGCTCTTCAGTTTGGGTTGGCACGTTCATTTACCTTTCAGAAATTGAGGGATCGTTTTCTCGGCTTGCCCGAGTGCCCGCGCAAGAGCGGCTTTAGCGAGGTTGTGTTCGTATGTAGCCGAGATGAGATCGTTATCAGCCTGCTCCATGGTTTGCTGCGCTTGCACGACTTCGACTGTGTCGGCCACTCCAGCTTTGAACCGATCCTGCGACTGGGTCAGGGTGTCCCGCGCTAATCCGACGTTTCTTTGCGCCAGGCCGACCTGGTCCGCGGCTGCCGCGAGGTCGATGAATTCCTGCCGCACCTCGTAATCGACCCGGCCCTGGAGGTCGGCATATTCGGCGCCCCGTTGCGCGACGACGGATTCGGCCTGCTCGATGTCGGCCTTGATCCGGGTGCGTCGCCAGATCGGAAAGTTCACACTTCCGGTCAATCCGAAGGTGCCATGCGATTGCGCCGGGTTGGTCCCAATCGCCCCGTAATCGGCTTCGACGGAAACACTCGGCAGATATTCGCTGCGGGCAGCTTTCAGCGCTGCTTCGCCGGCGCGGAGAGCGGCCTGCGCGGCCATGATGTCCGCACGACCGGCCTTGGCACGGGTGAGCGCATCTTCCTGCGTTAGTTCCGCGAGGGGAGAGAAGGTGAAATCATCCCCCAGTGAAAACGCCTGACCCAACGGCAAGCCGATGATGCGCGCCAGAGTCAGTTTTTGCTTATCGAAATCGGCACGAAGGCCACGCAGGCGCTGCTGATCGGTTTGGAGCTGCACCTGACTTCGAGTGACGTCGATTCGCGCGTTTAAGCCGTTGCGTAACTGATCGGACGCCTGCTCGTAGGTCGCTTCCGAAGTTCGGACCGCAGCTTCGGCGGCGCGCACTCGTGATGCTGCGGCGTTTATCTGAAGATAGGATCCGGTGACTGCCAGTACGATCAGGTCACGCGTATCCTGCACCGCGAATTGCGCCGCTCGGGCGTTTTCCGTCGCCGCGCGAAGGTTATGGAGTCGTGTAAGGTCGGCGACCGTCTGCGTAAGCGTGGCGCGAAAATCAAAATAATTGTACGGTCCCACTACGGATGGAATCGTAATTCCTTTTGGAAAAATCGAGGGACGAAAGCCCAGAGCCGTCAGGTCCGTCTGCTGTGCCGTTTCCCGAAGATTTCCATTTACTTCGGGTAGTAATTGGCTGAGGAACGCGAGCCGCTGCGCGCGCGCCTGTCTTACTCCCTCCGTCACGCTGATTACGCCGAGGTTATAATCGAGCGCACGCCGCAGCGCCTCCGGAAGACTGAGGCTGATCACCGTACCAGTCGCAGTTCCGGTAGGGACGCTGCCCAGGTAGGAGCCCTGAATATTCACCGAACTGTCGATCAGATTTACGCTGTTCTGGCCGCCGGCATTGACTGTGGACTGTGTGGTGCCCACCGATCCTGGCTGAAGTCCACGGCCGGAAGCGGGCAGTTGAATCGGAGTCGAGGACGACTGCGCCGAAAGCATGGTCGCAATCGCCAGTGCACATAGGACACAAGTTTCTGTTCTAAACGAAATATCCATCAGCGCTTTTCTTCTTTTGCCGTGAGTTCATCGAGAATCGTTTGACCTGCCAGGCCCTTTGCGGAAAACCTGACGCCATCTCGATGCATATGCCGCAGCAGGCGCCACCCGGCTTTATCGATCGAACTTACGTCGCTTAGGTCGACTGCCTCTTCGAGAGCGGGGGAATGCAGGTGCGCCGCCTTCCAGCAGTCTTCGAGCGCTCTCACACTCGCGCCGCACAATTTCCCGGCAATCTTGAAAGTCAGATGGCTTTCGGTTTGGTGTGTCTCGATTCTGATCATGGAAATTCGAACGGGCGTCAGCCCGCTACCCAGCCAGAAAGCATTCCACGAGCCATTGCCGCCTTCCACGGATGTGATTGAAAGCTAAGGGACTCGCGAACGTCAGCGATATCCCCCTCGGCCGGCGAATGGCAAGTGCCATCGGGATGGCACTCAGGCCGCCCTAGACACAGCAGGTCTTATACGCTCATTTAACGAATCCTTATGTAAGGAGAATTCATCTTCAACCGTAGGCCGGCCGAACACGGAGTCGAATCGGCCAACAAAAGGAGATTCGAAATGGTTCGGAAACTATTCGCCACCGAGGAGAGCGCCGCAACGTCGCTCCTAAGACTCGTTCTCGGAGTCGTCTTCTTCGCGCATGGCGCGCAAAAGATGTTGGGCTGGTTCGGAGGGCCTGGATTCTCCGGAGCCATGGGCCTTTTTACGGGTTATCTGCACATTCCCGCACCCTTCGCCTTCCTCGCGATAGCCGCCGAGTTCTTTGGCGGTTTGGGGTTGATCCTGGGATTCCTCACGCGCATCGCCGCCTTCGGAATCGCTGTAAATATGGTGGTCGCGATCGCAATGGTGCATAGCAAATTCGGGTTCTTCATGAACTGGAGCGGCACGCAGAAGGGCGAAGGGTTCGAATATCACCTGCTGGCGCTGGCCATCACGGCGTTTCTGATGATTCGCGGCGCAGGCGCCTTTTCGCTCGATCGCGTGATCGCGACGGCCTCGCCCACGGTGCAGCCGGGCCTGGCGCACTCGTGAGTGTGAAGACCCCTCTGGACGCGCCTCGATTGTGGCTGGTACTCGCAAGGTGCCACCGCGCGCTGAACCAAATTGCAGAGCGCAGCATCGAGGAAACCGGATTGGGCCTCACAGATTTCGTAGCGCTCGAGGCGCTGTTGCATAAGGGTCCGCTCACCATCACGGAAATCCATAGCAAGGTGCCGCTCGCGCTCGGCTCGATGACCGCTGCCGTCGACCGCCTGGAGAAAAAGGGCCTCATTATCCGGACTATGGCGCGGGACGATCGGCGGGCGAAGCTGCTGAAGTTAACCCCCGAAGGAAAGCGCGTTGTTGAACAGGCCTTCACCTGCCATGCCGCGCAGCTTGAATCGGCGATGGCAGTGTTGAACCAGGGCGAAAAGCGGGAGCTTCACGGTCTTCTGAAGAAATTGGGCCTATTTGCAGCAGGAGCACACCCGAATACGTAACCGGGTAGGAGCGTCGTTCTAATATAGAAGGTGGAGGACGCAACGCGACGATTGGGCCGTTTGGACGCCTCCGCGATCTGAACCAACTGATGACGAATCACCCGTCCAAGCGCCGCAGCCTTGTCAACGTCCGCGGCACCCAGCTTTTGGCCGGCGATACTCCTGAGCAATATCGGCAAAAACTGGCGCGAATCACGCTGGATTCGATGGTTCAGTTCGTCGGCCTTCTGGATGCCGAAGGCACGGTCCTAGAAATCAATCAGGTCGCGCTCGACGCGGTAGGAATTAAACTGTCCGACGTCGAGGGGAAGCCGTTTTGGACGACCTTCTGGTGGCAAGTCTCGGAGGAAATAAATAGAGGCCTCAAGGAAGCCATCGCACGTGCTGCGCAAGGCGAATTTGTTCGCTGGGATACGGAAATCTACGGACGCGCCGGCGGTACGGAGACCATTATCATCGATGCCTCGCTGATGCCGGTCAAGGATGTGCACGGCAACGTGGTGTTCATCGCCGCCGAGGGCCGTGACATTACCGAGAAGAAGGCGCATGAGCGCGAGATTGCGCGCCAGCGCGAGGAACTGGCGAAGCTGGACGAGCTGAAAACGCAGTTCTTTGCCAATATCAGCCACGAATTTCGCACGCCCCTGACCTTGATGATGGGGCCGCTCGAAGATGCGCTGGCGCAACCGGAAGGACTCTCCGACTCCACCCGCGAGCAATTGGAACTGGCGCATCGCAATTCCCTGCGTCTGCTCAAACTTGTCAACACGCTGCTCGACTTTTCGCGGATCGAGGCTGGCCGGATGCAGGCTTCCTATGAACCCACCGATCTCGCCCTGCTGACCGCGGAACTTGCCAGCGTGTTTCGGTCCGCGGTGGAGCGGGCGGGGATGAAGCTGCTCATCGATTGCGATCCGCTCGCGGAGCCGGTCTATATTGATCGCGAGATGTGGGAGAAGATCGTTTTCAACCTCCTCTCCAACGCCTTCAAATTCACCTTCGAGGGAGAGATCGAAGTATCGCTGCGCCAAGCCGGCGACGCGGCGGAATTGACCCTGCGCGACACCGGGACGGGCATACCGGCGGCGGAACTTCCACGGCTGTTCGACCGCTTTCATCGCGTGAAAGGGGCGCGCGGACGCTCCTATGAGGGCAGCGGCATCGGGCTGGCACTGGTGCAGGAACTGGTCAAACTGCATGGCGGAAATGTGCGGGTCGAAAGTAAAGCCGGCTGCGGCAGCAGCTTCATCGTCTTGATCCCACTTGGCAAATCGCATCTGCCTATGGACCGAATTGAGGCTGAGCGCGCTCTGGCTTCCACCGGCCTGCGAAGCGATGCTTATGTCGAGGAGGTGCTGCGATGGCTGCCTGACGTTTCACGCACACCGGATACGGATGCGCTTGCTGGTGAAACATTTGAAAACGTTCGTCCGGAAAGCCTGCCGCAGGCGGATGGCGCCATTGTACGGCCTATTTTGCTCGCGGACGATAACGCCGATATGCGCGACTATGTTCGCCGGCTGCTGATGCAGAGCGGTTATCAGGTCGAAGCCGTTTCGGACGGGCTTGCCGCCCTCAGCGCGGCGCGAGCACAGAGGCCCGCACTGGTCCTGACCGATGTCATGATGCCCGGCCTTGACGGCTTCGGTCTCCTACGGGAGCTTCGCGCCGACCCGAAGCTGCGGGATGTTCCCGTCATTCTGCTATCGGCTCGTGCCGGCGAGGAGGCGCGGATCGAGGGAATGCACGCCGGCGCCGACGACTATCTGATCAAGCCGTTCAGCGCGCGCGAACTGCTGGCGCGTGTCGAATCCCATTTGAAAATGGCTCTGTTGCGCAATGAAGCGAGCGAAGCGGTGAGGCTTCGCACCGCACAATTCGAAACGCTGCTGCATCAGGCTCCGCTCGGCGTGTACCTAGTGGACGCCGATTTCCGGATTCGCGAGGTCAATCCGGTCGCGTTGCCGGTATTCGGAAATATCCCCGGCGGCGTGGCGGGCCGCGACTTTGACGAGATCATTCACATCCTCTGGGAAAAAGAAAACGCGGATCAGATCGTTCGTATGTTCCGGCATACGCTCGAAACAGGCGAATCCCAAGTTACTCCGGAATGGTCCGGATACCGTGCCGACCATGGAGTCACGGAATATTACGAATGGCGGCTGGATCGCATGCTCTTGCCGCAGGGCCGCTTCGGCGTGGTCTGCTACTTCCGGGACATCAGCAGCCGGAAGCGAGCCGAGCTGAACGCGAATCTGCTGGCTTCCATCGTCGAATCCTCCGACGATGCGATTGTCAGCAAGAACCTTAACAGCATCATTATGAGCTGGAATCGAGGCGCGGAACGCCTGTTCGGATATACGGCCGAAGAAGCAATCGGCCAATCCATTGCCATGCTGATTCCCGCCGACCGGCAACAGGAAGAACCGAAAATTCTCGAACGACTGAAGCGCGGCGAGCGGGTGGAGCATTTTGAGACACTGCGCGTACGAAAAGACGGGTCGCCGCTGCATGTATCGTTGACTGTTTCGCCGGTGAAGGACGCCGATGGGCGGGTTGTCGGCGCTTCGAAGATCGCGCGCGATATCACAGAAAAAGTGCGTCAGGACGAGGCGCTGGCAGAAGCGAGCGTAGCCCTCCAGCGCGCCAATGCCGATTTGCAGCAATTTGCTTATTCCGCCTCCCACGACCTTCAGGAACCGCTTCGTATGATCGCGATCTACAGCGAGCTATTGAAAGAAGAATTCGGCGGTAAGCTGGGTCCCACCGGCGATGAGTACCTTGGCTACACGGTTCTGGGCGCGACGCGCATGGAGAGTCTGTTAAAGGATCTCAGAACCTACACGCAAGTCTCGACCGTCGGGCTGGAGCCAACCGAGGATATCGACGCTGGGGAGATTCTGAAGAAGACCTTGTTAAACCTTGAGGTCGCGATTAAGGATAGCGGCGTCACGATTAGCACCACTGCGCTTCCCCGTGTCCGCATGTACGAATTTCAACTGGAGCAGATATTTCAAAATCTGATCGGAAACGCGATCCGCTATCGCAGCGATGCGCCGCCCTGCATCCGCATTGCCGCTGAGCGGCAGGGTGGGGACTGGCTATTTTCGGTGCAAGACAATGGAATCGGTATCGAGCCTCAATTTAAAGAAAAAATCTTTGGAATCTTCAAACGGCTGCACACTGCGGTACAGTATTCCGGCACCGGCATGGGCCTCGCGATCTGCCAGCGCGCGATTGAGCGCTCCGGAGGGCGGATCTGGGTGGAATCAGAACCGGGAAGAGGTTCGACGTTTTACTTTACGATCCCCACTGAAAATCCCCGCGAGAAAAATCGGAGCCCGAGGACGGTTTCAAGTCTTTAAACACAGCGTCGGAACTGCTTGCGCCTCCGCTCACCGCCGTCTTTAGCTTGTCGCTTGCGGTGAACCCTGTTTCGCCCCTATAAAGGGACTGTGCATATCCTCGTGGTTGAGGACGAACAGAAAATGGCGAAAGCTCTCCAGGAGGGTCTGGAGGCGGACGATTACGCCGTCAGCGTCGCACACAGCGGAGAAGAAGGTTTTTACCTCGCGCAGTCCAGTATTTTCGACATGATGATTCTCGACGTCATGTTGCCCGGCCGCGATGGTTTTGAGATTCTCGCCACTCTTCGCCAGCGCGGGATGACCACGCCCGTGCTGCTGCTCACGTCCAAAGACACTCTGGAAGACCGTGTGCGTGGTCTCGATCTTGGCGCCGACGATTATCTGGTGAAGCCGTTCGCGTTTCCTGAGTTGCTGGCCCGCATGCGCGCGCTGCTGCGCCGCGGCAAGATAGAGGTGGCGATGCGTTTAAAGGTCGCCGACCTCGAAATGAATGTCGCCCTCCGTTCCGTCACGCGCGGAGGCGAATTGCTGGAGCTGACTGCCCGCGAATTCGATCTCCTGGAGTACCTCCTCATCAACCGGGACCGGGTCGTGTCCCGCGAAATGCTGGCCCGCGAAATCTGGAAAGAGGTCTCCCGCCAGACTCCTCTCGATAACGTGATCGATGCGCAAATGGTGCGTCTGCGGCGCAAGATCGACGGCCAGTTCGAAAAGAAGCTCCTCCACACTGTGCGCGGCGTTGGCTTCATTTTGCGGGAAGAACAATTGTGATCCGGCTGCGGCCGACGCATTTGCGCGCCCGGCTGACGCTGTGGTTCGTGGCCGTTCTGGCGGGATTGCTGATCCTTGCCTGGGGTGGAACCTTCGCCCTCCTGTTTTGGCAGCTGCGAAGTCAGCTCGATCATTTTTCCATTCAGGAAATTGAGACGGTGGAAGGCCTGCTCTATTTCAATCCGCAAGGCGAACTGCAAATGCATGAGGATTATCACAATCATCCTGAATCGAAGGACGTGATCGACCGCTTCGTGGAAGTGCTTTCGCCGGAAGGCTCCGTCCTTTATCGCAATGAGCGTCTGGGAGACCGGATGCTCGGCGGGCGGCCGTTCCCGGGCGAGGGTGTCGGCGGATATTCTGTGCGCTCGGAGCGCCTCGCCGGCGGAACGCGGATCCGCATGGTTAGCCGTATCCATTCTCTCAATGGACGCCGTATCCTGATCCGTCTGGGGCACACCGAGGAACCGCTTTGGTTGCGCCTCGATGAGATGTTGATTGCATCGATGATTGTTCTGCCCCTGGTGCTCACGCTGGCCGGTTTCGCCGGCTATGGACTGGTGCGGAGCGCTCTCCGCCCCATCGAACAAATGGCGCGCCGGGCCAAGGAAATCACCCCGCAGCGCCTCCATGAACGCCTTCCGAACGACACTGTCAACGACGAACTGGGTCAGCTTGCCCGCGTGTTCAACGCCACGCTGGCGCGTCTGGAGCAAGCCTTTGAACAACTGCGCCGTTTCACCTCGGACGCCTCGCATGAGCTGCGGACGCCGCTCGCCGCCATTCGCAGCGTGGGAGAAGTGGGCCTTCAGAAAGGCGGCAGCAGCGCCGAATATCGGGACATTATCGGCAGCATGCTCGAAGAAGTGAACCGTTTGACCTCTCTGGTCGATAATCTGCTCACCATTTCCCGCGCCGACGCAGGCAGCTTCGAACTGCAACAGGTGCGGATCCCGATGATGCAGCTCGCTCGCGATTCGGCATCGCTGTTCGAAGTCATGGCGGAAGAAAAATCGCTGGACTTTCTGCTGACTGGCGACGAGTCGATCGCGGTCCGAGGCGATCCCATTTTTCTAAGACAGGCACTGGTGAACATGCTGCATAATGCAGTGAAATATTCACCGGTTGGCGGAACCATTTCCGTGCGGGTTCAAAGGAGCGGCCAGGAGGTAACCGTGGAAATTGAAGATAGCGGCCCCGGCGTCCCCCTCGAGGATCGCGTCAGGATTTTCGACCGCTTCTATCGGGTGGATAAAGCCCGTTGGCGGGAATCGGGCGGCGCGGGACTCGGGCTCTCGATTGCGAAATGGGTAATCGAAGCCCACGGCGGCAATATCGTGCTCGACGGGGCGAGCGAGGGCGGTTGTTTGTTCCGGATTCGGCTCCCCGATCTTTTAGCGGCGCTTAAATGAGCATAATTGCATCCATCGTGGTCTGGAAGGCGCCTTATTGGACCATAAAAACCGGGATATAATCTCTGAGCGGCTCTGATGCTTTCATCAACAAATTTCTGGATGTGTTTTGCCGGGCTTGTCTATCTTGCCGCCGGAATGTTCTTGCTTCGAAAAGAGCTCAGCGCGGCTCGCGGCTGGGACAAGATCATCACCTTGGGCTGTGTCTTCTACGCCGTTCCGCTCGCTGTCTTCGCGGAAGAACATTTCGGCGCCGCCAGGGATATGCAGAATATGATTCCCGCCTGGGTGCCGGCGCACTTGTTCTGGGCGTATTTTTTCGGTTACGCGCAGCTTGCGGCAGCTACCAGTCTGATTCTGAGGAAGTTCGTAGGCTGGTCGTCCGCTCTGCTCGGATTGATGTTCCTTCTATTTGTCTCAATGATTCATATCGAGCTTGCGTTCGCCAATCCTAAAGATCGATTCACGTGGACCGTCGTGCTCAGGGATCTATCTTTTGCCGCGGGCGCCTGGGCTTTGGCCGGACTGCATCTTCGCTCGAAATGGATGATTTTATTCGGACGTATCGTCATCGCGATTGCCGTGATCTATTTTGGCGTGCAACATTTTCTTCATCCGGAGTTTGCACCCGGCGTTCCTTTGCCAAAGATGACGCCCTCCTGGGTTCCCTTCCCCAGCGCATGGGGATACCTGGCCGGAGCGATCCTGCTGGCCTCTGGAATCGGCTTGGCGGTAAATAAAACATCCCGGACAGCGGCAGCCGTGATTGGCGCGCTCATGACCTTTTTCACGGTATTTCTCTATCTGCCAATTTTGATCCTCCTCCGCGATGGATCGACGCCACAGATCACGGAAGCGATCAACTATGTCGCGGACACATTGCTCTACGCCGGAACAGCACTGCTGCTGGCATCGGCATTGCCGCGGGAAATCTAAATCAAGTGGTATCGCGAGACTGCCAGCACCATTGCCAACGTGATCCCCGCGATGGCAAATTCGCCGATCGCGCCGACGATGAACGGCCGCACTCCCTGCTTCGTCATCTCCCGGATGTTGGTGCGCAATCCTACTCCGGCAAAGGTCAGCAGAAACGCCCAGCGGGAAAGATTTGCAACGTCGGCGATCTGCGGCTTCGAAAAGAAGCCAACCGTCGTCAGCGCTGAAATCAGCAAAAACCCGAGCACAAATTTTGGGAACTTCGCCCACAGAAAGCCCGCTTTATTGACGATCGCGGATGCCTGTGCTTTGCGAGCCCAATAAAACGCATACCCCAGCACCACGAAACCGATGGTCGCATTGCGCGCGGTCTTCGCCAGCACCGCGAATTTGCTGGCCGCGTCGGAATAAAGCGCTCCCGCGGCCGTAGCTTCAGCCGTGTTATCCACGGCCAAGCCGGCCCACAAGCCGAATGCCTGGTCGCCCATGCCCAGCGCATGTCCAATCGCTGGAAATGCAAACAAGCTGAATGCGCCGAGCGCCAGGATGGCCGCGATGGCGTACGATACATCTTCATCGTCAGCGTCAATCGCGCCCTTCGCCGCAATAATCGCCGACACGCCGCATATAGACGACCCGATCGCCAGCAGACTGGTCAATTTGGGAGATAGTTTGAACACCCTCCCCAGCCACGTCATCAGGGCAATGGAGAGCGCTAATTCGATCACGACGCAGGCCAGGCTGACGCCGCCCATTTTCAAAACATCGCCCAGGACGAATCGCACGCCCAGCAGTACGATGCCCGCCTTCAACCAGAATTCGTAGGTGTCCACGCCGGCTCGAAACAACTGCGGAACGCCAATCGTGTTGGAAATAATCAGCCCGAATAAGATCGCCCAAAGCACGTACTCGATATTCGGCAAGACCAGATGATGGGCCTTTCCGTATCGCGCGATGGATTGCTCGGTCACCTTCCCCGCCAGGCCGAGAACCGCCAGGAGCAGGATGCCTGGCATCATTTTCAATAATTTCACCATGGAATGTGCGGAATCAGGCCGAACCGCACCCCCAATGCCGCCGCCAACGCCAGAATGACGGCCCACCAATCGAAACCCACCGAAATTTTACGCATTCGTATAAATATCGATCAAGTATAGGCAGCTTCCGGCAACCGGGTCAAGCTTCGGTATGTATTAATGCGCGGTGGTACCCTACCTGATAATCATGAATGTCACCACCCGCCTAATTTCCGCGCTTCTATTCTTGCAGGCCCTTCCCGCTCAGACTAACGACACTTACGACGTTATTCTCTCCGGCGGCAAGATTGTGGATGGCACCGGCAATCCCTGGTTCTATGGCGATGTCGCACTACGCGGGGATCGAATTGTTCGCGTTACGCCCGCGGGCCAGCTCGATGGCGCCAAAACGAAAGAACGGATCGACTGCAAAGGCCTGGTGATCTCCCCAGGTTTCGTCGACATTCAGGGAGGGCTCGGCGGGCGAGCGGTCAGCAAAATCACCCAGGGAGTTACCAGCGAAATCACTGGGGAAGGCTATTCCGCCGCCCCGGCGAACGAGAAGACCCGCGCCGGCTCCGAAAGCCTGGGACGGACTCAGAACGATACGGATCTCGACGGGCCTCACGGTTTTGACGCGATGCTGAAGGCCAGGCAAGCCTCCGGCTCCGCTGTAAACTTCGGCTCCTTCGTCGGTGCGGCCACAGTCCGGCAGTATGTCAAGGGCATGGCTCCGGGCGAGGCAACTCCTGACGAGATCGCGACCATGCAACAGCTCGTCAGGTTGGCAATGCAGGATGGAGCGTTCGGTGTCGGCTCCGCTCTGATCTATCCGCCCGGCGAGTACGCGACGGCGCATGAACTGGCCGAGATTACGAAGCCCGCGGGCGAGTATAAGGGCATCTACATCTCCCATATCCGCTCCGAGGCGGATCGGTTTCTGGAGGCTCTCGACGAGGCATTTGAGATTGGCCGCCAGGCTGGAACGCCGGTTGAAATCTACCATCTCAAAGCTGCCGGGAAACGCAATTGGCCGAAGGAAGCGTTGGCGATCGAGAAGATCAATGCGGCGCGCAAAGCCGGCTTGGACGTGAGCGCATGCATGTATCCGTACACCGCGGGCGCGACCGGGCTGACCTCCGTTCTGCCTCCCTGGGCGTCGGCGGACGGCAAGCTGTTCGATAATCTGGCCGATCCGCAGGTGCGCGAAAAATTGAAAGTCGAGATGGCCAAGCCAGAAACGGACTGGGAAAACATGGGTCAACTTGCCGGAGCGGAAGGGATCCTGGTCGTCGGCGTGACCAAACCGGAGAATCTGGCTTTCGCCGGCAAGCGCCTTTCGGAGATCGCCAGCATGCAACATAAAGACTGGCGCGATGCCGCGATGGATCTGATTCTGTCGGAGCATACCCGCGTGGGAACAATTTATTTCCTGATGAGCGAAGACAATGTGAAGCTACAGTTGCAGCAGCCCTGGATGGTGATCGGCACCGACGGCGGTGGAACAGATCCGGAGGAAATGAAAGGCCGCCTGGTCCCTCCGCGCGTTTACGGCACATTTGCGAGGATCTTGGGCCGTTATGTGCGCGAGGAAAAGGTCATAGGACTGGAAGACGCTGTTCGCAAGATGACCTCCGGAGTGACTCGGCGGCTGAATATTCGCGAACGAGGCTTATTGCAGGAAGGTCTTTTTGCGGATGTCGCGGTTTTCAATCCGGACACGGTGATCGACCTTTCTACTTATGAGAATCCCAATCAGCTTTCTGTAGGCGTTGAACATGTTTTCGTAAACGGAGTCGCCGTGGTTAAGTCCGGTAAAGTGACCGGAGCGCAACCAGGCGTCGCGTTACGTGGTCCGGGTTGGGAGAAGTGACGACACTGTCGCACTGCTCGCCTGTTACTTCCAGAGCCCGGTCAGAAATCAGAGCTGGCGCCTGCTCCTCCCGAATCTCCTCCACCGAAGTGGACGTCGGAATTGCCTGTTTGCGGGCTTGCCGTCACGGTAGGCGGCGATACGAATCCTAACGCGGAAGTCCCAGCGTTCATCCAAGCTTTGTCCCTCCCGGAGAGCCGCCGCGCCGTGAAACCGTACCGACTTTCGCCAGCGAGCCAGCGCCGGAGGAAGAGTGCGACACCGATCATTAACGCGCCCAGCAGCATCGGGTCCCAAGTGTGCCGCTCCCAGCCGAGATAAGGCTTATTGGTGACCAGAGTCAGGACGGCGAGGATCGCGCCCACATCGACGACGAACCGGTCTTTTCGCCGCAGGCCACGCGCCAGCACGACGGGCGGCAAGCACCAGGTCAGAACCCAGGTGGCCCAGTAGAACGGCCTTGAGAATTCGCTCGTGGTGTGAAGGCCGCGCCACCACTCCCCGAGTGGTAACGACGAAAGCTGGAGGTTGATTGCCACGTAAATCCCCAGCCAGAGGAGCGCTTCGGCGATCGAATATTGATGATCGAGGTACGTGAAGCGATAGCGACGCCTTGCCACGGCCACCGTCAACAGGCCGGCCGCAAAGAAAGCTGCGACCAGCAGATGCTGCGCCGAATGGGACGAAGTCCAATAGCTTGGTGCCCAGGCGATGAAGATCATCGCGGCAAAAAAAGCATAGGGCAGCCCGAAACGATGCCATATCCAGAGCGAAACGATGGCTCCAGTAGCGGGAACCAGGAATCCGATTCCGCCTGTCGAATAGGGGGGAACGCTGAACAAAGCGCCCTGCATTCCCACGCAGAGAAAACCGACCGCGCAGACGGCGAGCGCTTCCTCTATCCCATAGCGATAGAGCCGGGCTTGTGAAACGGCGATTTCGGTGGCGGCATAGGCGATAGCCGCGAAGACCATCAGAATCAGACCTGTGGTCTGCTGCGAGGAATTCGTGAGAAAAACCGAGAAGAAAAGCGCCACCGCGGCGCCCGCGATAATCAGGGTAAAGAAGAATAGAACCAGCCGGAGAAAGATATTTGTCCGGCGCAGCTCACACACGGTTTCCTGCTCGATGCTTTGGTACTGCACTGGGGTGACAAACCCTTCGCCAGCCCAGTCTTTCAGCAAATCGCGAGCGCGCAGAGCTTCTTCACTGGATGCGCTGTAGGCTCTCACGCTTCCCTCCCGAAGCGGCGCGCGATCAGCACCAGACCGACGACCATCGCGATGCCGGTCACGACAAAATAGCTCAGGATAGCGGTGCTCTCGCGCATGTCACGAATGAGGATGGAGCTGACCCCCACGTATCCATACACAGCGGCGTAAGCGACGAAGGAAAACTGCCGTTGCGTGATACCCCAAGCGAGAGATGCGCCACAAGCGGCCAGAAGAAAGAGAACGAAGTAGTCCTCCCGCTGGAAGACTCCGGAGAGTACTGCCCAAAACAAAACGTTGGCCGCGATATTCAGATAGGTCCCGAAAAAATGCGATTTCAAGCCGCGCCGCCGAAGTATGGCTCCAGCGCCCGCGACCACCAGGCTGTAGAGAATCGCATACCGCCGGTACTCTGCTTCCTGATGGGATGGCCAGCGCGAGATCGTGAGCCCGAACCATCCAGCCAGCGACGACAACGCGAGCGACAAGACAAATCGATTGTCAAAGCGATACGCGAGGAAGAAGAAAAGGCCGGCGGTCGCTAACAGATAGTAATCCCATTGTCCGGACAATATATGAAACCGGCTTTCGATGTAACCGAGCTCCACCGACCAAATAAGGCTGCCAAGGTAAAGTACGAAGTCGAGCACCAGACCAGCCGAAGGAGTCTCCAAAGGGGACCAGGCGGGCGCGCGGGAGAAGCAGTACCCAAAGCAGGCGGCGAGCATTATGGAGAGGACGGACAGCACCAGGATGTCGCCCAGTTGCTGCGACCACGTGGTGACGGTCCAGCCGAGGCCGGCGACGAACGCCAGAATGCCCGCGTACATGAGAATGTTCAGTTCGAGAAAAACGGAAAAAGGCTCTCCGCGCGAAAGGCCTGCCAGCAGGGCATGCTGCTCAGGCGATAGGATGCCGCGCTCCTGCCACTGCTCCAATCGGGTGAGTATGGTCATGCGATGGATCGACGAACAGTATAACGGAATCTCCTTACGGGCGGTGATAAGATGACAGCCGTGGATTCCGCGGTCGCCTCACTAGCCTGGTCTATAGCGAGCTGCGGCGCATTTCGAGCAGCCCACCGCTCTGGAATCTGGCGAATTTGCATTCCGGCACGGGTGGCATCGATTGGAGGAGCCGGGGACATTTTTTTGCTGTGGCCGCCCGCCTGATGCGGCAGATCCTGGTGGATCACGCCCGCAAGCGCGCCACCTTCAATCGCAACGGTGGAAATCTGATCTTCTTCGGAGGCCTGACCGCGGAAGGTGTCGTTACGCACAGTCGAGAGGGACTGGAGATTTTCCCGAGCCTGGCTCCAAAATGAGTTAGACGCAAAATGAGACCTTCTCATGCCCGCCCCAACACTCAACGCCTCCGCATCCCTACCGAGCCGTGACCGCAGGGAGCGGAGTCTTAGCGGAAAATTGGGACAGCCTACTACTCTGTCCCATCGTTGCCACGTCGATCCAATTGTGGGGCGGCGCCATGCGCTGCCAGCGATATCGGCTCCCCTGCGAGCCGTGACCGGCAGGGAGTCCGAATGAGCCCGTGGCTCACCAAAGGTTATGGAAATGCGTTTCGTGGCGCACGCACCCCCATGACTCCGCAATACGCCAACCCGGAGCAGGTGGCCGGAAAACCGATCACCACCGCATCCGATATTTACTCGCTGGGCTCTGCGGGAGGAGCCGGAAAGACGGTACGTTTCCGCCATAGATTTTGCGGAAGATGTCCGGCGCGTGACGGAGCGCTATCCGGTCCGCGCGGAGGATAGCGTAACAGGCATCGTTGCCGACTCCCGGAAATGGCTCGCAGCGCACCAGATTATGGTCAAATAAGGCTCATTAGACCGACGTTTTTGCTCACTTATGGCCTTATTAGACGGTAGACTGGTTTGTGCCTACTGACCCCCCTGCTAACCCCATGGATGGGTGTTCGGACGCCGAACTGGTTCGGCTGATCCAGAACGGCGACCAGGTAGCAGGCAGCGAACTCTTTGAAAGGTATGGAGATCGCACGTATTATCTGGCCTTACGCGATCTCCGCTCGCGTTCCGACGCCGAAGATGTTCGCGCCGAAGCCTTTTTGCGGGTTTTGCGGGCCATTCAAGCCGAACAAATCAGGGCGCCGGAGATGATTTCGTCTTTTATTCTCAGTACGGCGCGCAATATCATCCTCGAAACGCTCCGCTCGCCGCTGCGGGCTGCCAGTGGCGAGGTTCCGGATCAGAGTGATGCGAATGCTAATCCCCTTTTGGATGAAGAGGTTACCGGTGCCATTGCCCACACGTTGAGACTCCTCAAACCGCGCGAGCGGGAGTTTCTGCGGCTACATTATTACGAGGAACTTCCGAAGGAAGAAATCGCCCGCCGCATCGGCATTGACCAAGAGCGCGTCCGGCTGATTAAGAGTCGTGCTCTCAAGAGTTTCCGTGAAATTTATCAGCGTTTGAGAAAAGCCGTTGATACAAAAGGAGGCGTGCCATCACACAAGATTTGACGCATGAAACGATCCGCGGAGACGGTTGGGTGGAAGCCTACGTGAGACGCGAGCTGACGCCTCAGCAGAGCGAAGCCTTTGAGGAACACTACTTTACCTGTCGCCAGTGTTTCGAAGAAGTGCAGGAGATTGAGAAATTCATCGCCGGACTGCACCAGGCCGGCGATCGGGGCATGCTCAACACCGCACAAGTCGAGAGGCGCTGGTTGATGCCGGCCTTTGTCTTTGCCACAGCGGCAGCGCTTCTGCTAACGGCCGGCCTTTCCTATCTGGTTCTGTCCCGGCCACTTGCACACGAGGTTCAACTGGCTCAGAACGTCCCAACCGCCAATCCGTCGCCGCAAGCCAATGTGCCTGTTGTGATTCTTAATGCCGATCGGGCCGCCGATTCACGGCGTCAGCTCTCGATTGGCGATATTGGCGATGCAGTGTTCTGGATTGATGTGCCTCCGCAGCCGCCGGGTACGAAATTCGACCTCACTATTTCCAGTCCTGGCAATGAGTTGAAGTCAATTCAGGGCCTCGAGCGGAACGCGGATGGCGCGCTTGCGTTCAGCGTGCCGGCAAGCGATCTCGCGCCAGGAACTTACGTGCTGCGGCTTTCCCAAAATAGCCGGATGGTTGCCCAATATAGCGTCGATGTGATACGTAAGTAGCCTCCTATGCGAGCTTTGCTCTTCTTGTTGACGCTGGCGCAAAGTCCGGACGTGAAGAAGCTCGTGGAAGAGTCGAAACATCAAACCGACCTTCAGCACTTCGACGAGGCTGCTGAACTGGCGCAGCAGGCTATCCGGTCCGCAGGTGACAAAAGCGGCGAAGCCCTTGGGTACAACGGACTTAGCCGCGTGTATTACTTCGCCAGGAAGCTGACCGCCGCGGTGGATGCGGCAGATCAGGCGCAGAGCGCTGCAATGGAAGCCGGAGACAAGGCACTCTTGTCGGCGGCGCTCGGCCATAAAGGGGACGCCTTGCGCGACCTCGGCAAACTGGAAGACGCCCGATCCGCCTATGAACGGCAGCTCCGCTATCTTCGAGAGGCCGGCGATCGCTGGGGCGAAGCGATCAATCTTCGGATGACGGCGCTGCTTTATCGCAATATGGGCGATTATGAGCGGGCCCATGCCTCGGCGCAAGCGTCATTGAACATCGCTCAGACGCTGACAGATAGGGTGGTCGAAGGACAATCGCTGTTCGTTCTGGGATTCATCGAAGGCCAGCAGGAACACTACGCCGATTCGCTTAAGCATCTGAACGCCGCGCTGGCTATGCCCACGCTCAACAGTTTGACCAGGAGCCAGATCCTTCGCATGGTGGGCGAAATTCACTGTAGCCAGGGGCGCTACAGACTGTGCGCGGATATGATCCGGCAGCAGCTCGACATGGCGGTCGCCGCCGGAAACCGGGAACAGATCGCCCTTGCCTGGTACAACCTGACCAAGCCGCAGGCGCTGATGGGCGCGCATCAGGATGCTTATGAATCCAGCCTGAAGGCGCTGACAACGCTGCGATCCGCCGATCATGACCCTTTCGAAGAATGGCATTTTCTGGGGGCCGTGGGCGGGGAATTGCAGGCGCTGGGAAGGTTTCGCGATGCGGCGCCTTACTTCGATGAAGCGATCGTCAGCATCGAGGACCTGCGGCAGGGGCTTGTGCCGACAGAGGAGTCCATGGCGAAGGCAGCCTCCGACCCTTCTACGCGCGAGTTATTCGACCGGGCAATCCAAAACCGGTTCGCATTCGATCCGGCGGGTGCGTTTCGAATCGCCGAGTTGGCGAGAGCGCGGGCTTTCCTGTCGATCCTGGCGGAATCGAAGGTGGATCTGCGCAAAGGACTCTCCGATGCCGACCGGAAGCGTGAAGCGGAGCTGTTTGCCCGCGTCATGGCGATTCAGAAGCAAACGCGAAAGGACGCCGAGTTGGAGGCGGCCGAAAACGACCTCGAAACTTTCCGCATCGGGATCCGAAAAACAAATCCGCGCCTGGCCGATGTCCGCTATCCACATCCTCTCGATATTGAACAGGTGCGGAAATCGCTCACGCCGGGGCAGACGCTGATCGAATTTTCACTCGGCGAAAAACGCTCCTTCGTGTGGGCGATATCGCGCGGCCGCTTCCTGTCCGCCGCGCTGCCACCCCGCAAGGACATTGAACGACAGGTGGCCGCGTTCCGCCAAACGATTTCCGAGTCTGTGTCCGGCCTCACGGCAAGCCGATCGGAAGTTGAGGTCAAGCAACTGGCATCCCGCTTGTACGCGGTCCTAATGCGGCCCATTGAGAGTAGCCTCCAGGGAAGCAAAGAGATCGTTGTGGTGCCGGACGGCACTCTTTACTACGTCCCGTTTGAAGCCTTGGTTGCGCCTGGAACCGACACTTATCTGATGGAGCGGTTCCCCGTCCGTTATGTGGCATCCGCGACTTCGTTTGTGGAGACGGAACAGAGTCCGGTAGCCCACGCTTCGAAAACTTTGCTTGCCTTTGGCGATCCCGCTTACAGGCAGACGGGCATGGCTAACGGCTTCGACCTCAGTGCCCTGCCCTACACGCGCGACGAAGTGACGGGAATTGCGGCGCTGTTTCCAAAAGATCAGCGCACGGTGTATCTGGGCAAGGCTGCGCGCCAGGATTCGCTTCAGGCGGAAACGCTGGGGAGCTACCGTTATATCCATTTCGCGGCCCACGGATTGGTGGATGAGGCGCACCCCGGCCGATCCGGGTTGGCCTTAACGGCGGGCGCCGCGGACGACGGAGTGCTTCGCGTCGATTCGATTACCGGCCTAAGCATCAATGCCGAGGTGGTTACACTATCAGCCTGTAGCACCGGTCTTGGCAAGCTGGCCTCGGGCGAAGGAATGCTTGGCCTGGTGCGGGCTTTTCTCTACGCCGGCGCGGAGAATGTGAATGTCAGCCTGTGGAATGTCAGCGACGCCGCGACGCCCGTCCTGATGAAGGGATTCTACCGGAACCTGGGCCAGTCGATTGCGCCCGCCGAAGCGCTACGCCGCGCCAAGATCGGCATGATCCGCCAGGAAAACGCACTCTGGCGGCATCCACACTTTTGGGCTCCGTTCGTGCTTTGGGCAAAGTAACGAGCTGTCCCGAATCCCCGCCCTCACGTGAAAATTATTGATACAAAGCGAGGCTTGCGTACACCTACCTCCGAAACAGTTCCTAATCCAAGGAGGAAACAATGATCAAGAATCTCGCTTTGCCATTCATTCTGTTGTGCGCATTCGGCGCCGTTAATGCCAGAGCCAACTATCTGGGGTTAACACCCCCCAGCGTCTTTGACCCGGGCACGGGTGCGGCCAACAACCCCGTGAATCTGGGATTGTTCTTCACCACGAGCTCCACAATTACCATAGACGAGTTGGGGTTTTACGATATCCCCGACTTGACGTCGGGTGAAACCGTGACTTTGTACACCTCCACCGGGACCGCTTTGACTTCCGTGTTGGTTCCCACGACGGCGACCCTGGATGACGGCTATTTTATGGAGAGCATCACGCCCTTCGTCCTCACGGCGGGGGAATACGTGGTCACAGCTTTCACGGGTAACAACCCATGGGAGTACGCCAGTTCGGTTGCCACCGGCGCAGGCATCACTTTCGTGCAGGAAAACTACGACTACGCCAGCGGCCCGGCCTTCCCTTCCGGCGGTGTGGGCGATGCGGCAGGCGTCTACTATGGACCGACGTTCGATGTTTCAACCAGCCAAAGCACGGTTCCGGAGCCTGGAACATGGATGATGCTAACGGTGGGGCTTGGCGTACTCGGTCTGGTTCGTCGAGGGCGTGTAACGGGCTGACGGAGGGCGCTCAAACCTGTAAGGGCGGGGATTCCGACGAATCGGCGTCGAGGACCGATTGGGACGCTTGGTTGAATAATAATGGAAGGACAATGATGCCTACCTTTAAAGCGCCCATGATCAATCTCTACTCGCGCGACCTTTCGAGGGCCGCGGCATTTTATTCGGAACTCGGGTTTGTTGAGACTTTTCGCACTCCAGAGTCGGGGGAACCGGTCCATATCGAACTGGTGTTGGATGAATTTACGCTCGGAATCGCGACCGTTGAGGCAGCCATGGAACACCATGGGCTGCGGCCGGATGGGGAAGGGCGCTGGATCGAAATCGTCCTGTGGACCGACGACACTGACGCCGCGGTGAAGGCTTTAGTCGCCAAGGGAGCGCCTCTTCTCGCTCCAGCCCATGACTTTCTCGACGGCAAGCTGCGCGCGGCTTGGATCGCTGATCCGGATGGCAATCCCATCCAACTTGTTCAACGGGCGGCGTGAGGAGGTACGTAATGAAATCGAACCAGATATATATTCTCCCCTGGGCCGTGCTTTGCGACTTTGAGCAGATCGACTACACCGAGGAATCCTGATTCGCGGGCCAGCATCGGAGTGATGTCTGGAAGCCCGATCTGGTCGATGGAATCCACCTCGATCTCGCCTTCTTCCATACGGTAGCGGTTGCCGACTTTGACATGAGGGCGCTGCCAGATGCGAACACTGCACGTGATTTTTCCCTGACGAACGCCTTCGCGAAGGCGCTTGGTGAAGACCATAAAGAAAGTCTTGCTACGAAACTCCCCTCGTTATGATCTTGTGGTCATTGCTTTGGGCGTGGGCTGGGCCACACCCAGCCCACGCCCCAAGCAATGACCACAAGATCATAACGAGGGGAGTTTCGTAGCCA
>Ga0116129_1000611_pt1 | contig 22278 bp, 19 predicted proteins | sample June2015DPH_17_2_FD_89732 | JGI IMG/M metagenome (GOLD analysis project Ga0116129, IMG submission 89732) | Peatland microbial communities from SPRUCE experiment site at the Marcell Experimental Forest, Minnesota, USA - June2015DPH_17_10 | ecosystem: Environmental > Terrestrial > Soil > Wetlands...
ATTGCGCACCTGCACAGTTCTTCCTGCGTACGATTCACAAGGACGTTGTCATTGCGGGCGTGCCGATGCGAGCCGGGCAGCGTGTGGCGGGCCTGGTCGCCTGCGCCAGTCGTGACGAGCACGAGTTCGAGAACGCCGACGATTTCATCTGGAACCGCAAGATTCCGCGCCAGCTTGCGTTTGGTCTGGGCCTGCACCATTGCATGGGGCTGCACATCGCGCGCCTGCAGATTCGGGTACTGGTGCAGGAGTTCCTCTTGCGGGTGAACTCGTACAGTTTCGATCTAGACAAGGCAATTCTGCGGCCAAGCTATTTCCACTGGGCCTATGGCAGTCTGCCGGTGAAAATTCTCGACGGCTGATAGGCCGCAGTGCTAAGCAAATAAAAGCCAGGAGATGTTATGAATTCCAAGGACAACCGCAAGGTGGCCTTTGTAACGGGCGCAAGCTCTGGAATCGGCCGCGCCACCGCCGAAGCCTTCGTGCAACGTGGCTACACTACCGTCCTCGTCGATCGGGACGAGAAGGGTGGCCGCGAGGTCGAGGCGCAGCTACGCCGGCTCGGAGAATGCAGCTTCGTCGTTTGCGACGTCACATCCGACGACTCGGTCCGTAATGCCGTGGAGCGGGCGGTCGCCCTGTATGGCCACCTTGATGCCGCGTTCAACGCCGCGGGCATCGATGGCGTCGCTGCACCGACGGCAGACTGCAGCGTCGAGAACTGGAACCGTGTGATCACCACCGACCTCTCCGGCGTCTGGTTCTGTATGCGCCACGAAATCCCGCAGATGCTCAAGACCGGCGGGGGAGTCATAGTGAACTGCGCTTCCAGCGCCGGCTTGGTGGCAGCGGAGGGTCTACCTGCCTATGTTGCCGCCAAACACGGTGTGGTGGGACTGACCAAGACAGCAGCTCTCGAATACGTCAGGAAGGGCATCCGGGTGAATGCCGTTTGCCCGGGCATGATCGACACGCCGATGTGGCATCGCTCCATAGGGCCTGATCTCACAGCGGCCTTGCTGGAAGGCAGTCCAGCCGGACGCTTCGGCTCGCCGCACGAGATCGCCGCTGCCGTCTTGTGGCTTTGTGACGATAGCGCCAGCTTTGTGACCGGTCAGGCGGTCGCGGTAGACGGGGGCTATACCAGCCGCTGAGGCTAGAACCGATAGAAGCCCGGCTCGGCGCTACCAGCGACCTTGCTGCCTGGTTGCCTAGCGACGGGATTTTGTCTCCACCTTCGGCGGCGGCGCTATCAATTTTTGCAACGCCTGGACCGTCTGCTCGAGTTCCTCGGGTCCCAGGGCCCGCTGTTCTCGGGCGCTTTCTTCGGCCAGATGGATCATGATCGCCGTCAGCCCTGCCGCGATAGCGCCTGCGGATCTGGGGTTTTTGCCGACCGCCTTCAGGCGTTCCGCTATGATTTGTTGATAGGCTTTGGTGGTGTGCGCCTGGATCGGGCCGATGATGCGGTGCCAGGCCTCCGGCGAGCGGCGCATCACCCCCATGGCCATGGTGAGCGGCTCGGAATTCTCCGGAAAACCCAGTGCAACCGCATCCGCCGCACGAAATGAGGTGAGCATCGACTCATTCTTCGGACGCGTGCGCACGACATGTGCCCACCGGTCCATCGATCGGCAAAGGACGGTGCTCAAGATGTGTTCAGGAGATTCGAAGTAGCGATAAAAGCTGCGCCGCGAGAGCTTGGCGGCGCCCGCAATATCATCGACCGTCACCGCGTCGATGCCGTTCTCGAGAAACAGCTTCAGTGCCGACAGCTCGATCCTCGTGGCAACGCCGGCGCGGCGACGCTTCCACGACGCATTCAGCGCGGCCTTACGTTTCTCTTCTTGACTGGACAAGCGCGCATTCTAGCGGATGGGCCAATTTTAACTTGCATCCCCGCATAAAGATGGCACAGTGTGACGAAGTGGCAGCCGGGCATGGGCGGTGAGGAGAAATAATCGTGAATGACGGAACCGCTGTTTATTGGGACCCGTTCGACATCGAACTCAAGCGAGCTCCTTATCCGGCATTCAAACGACTTCGGGAGGAGTGTCCGCTTTACTACAACGACAAGCACGACTTTTATGCCGTCAGCCGATACGATGACGTGAAAGAGGCGCTGGGAAACAAGGACATATTCAGTTCGGCGCGCGGCGCGGTCCTGGAATTCATCAAGGCCAACGCACCGGTGCCGTCCGGCGTATTCATTTTCGAGGATCCGCCGCTTCACACCATTCATCGTGGGCTGCTGACTCGTGTTTTTACTCCGAAGAAGATGTCCGCCCTCGAGCCGTTGGTGCGGGAGTATTGCGCCAAAGCGCTCGACCCGTTGATTGGCGGTGATAAATTCGATTTTGTCGCCGACTTGGGGGCGCAGATGCCCATGAGAGTCATCGGCATGTTGCTGGGTATCCCGGAGGATGATCAGCAGGCAGTGCGCGCACGCGCGGACGCTGCCCTGAGAACGGAACCCGGCAAGCCGCAACAATATGCCGCCGATCATAGCTTCACGGGCGAAGGGTTCGAGGAATACCTCGATTGGCGCACCGAGCACCCCTCGAACGATCTCATGACGGAATTACTGCTTGCGGAATTCGTGGATGAAAACGGCGCCACCCGGCGACTGACACGCAACGAAGTACTGGTTTTCGTCAACGTGCTGGCGAGTGCCGGGAACGAGACGACCAATCGACTGATCGGCTGGACCGGCAAGGTGCTGGCCGAACATCCCCAGCAGCGCAGGCAGATCCATGAGAACAGGGGGCTCATCCCGCAGGCAATCGAGGAGTTGCTGCGCTACGAGCCGCCGGCGCCGCACATCGCGCGCTACGTGACGCAAGACACCGAGTTCCAGGGCAAGAAGGTACCTGCGGGCAGCGCCATCATTCTTCTGACCGGTGCGGCCAATCGGGATGAAGGTAAGTTCGTGCATGGCGAGAGCTTCGATATCCACCGTGAACGCGTGCCGCATTTCACGTTCGGATACGGCCTGCATTCGTGCCTGGGGAATGCATTGGCGCGTATCGAGGGGCGTGTCGCGTTGGATGAGGTATTGAATCGCTTCCCCGAATGGGAGCCGGACCTGGACAACGCTCATCTGTCTCCGACTTCGACGGTGCGCGGATGGGAGACACTGCCGACCTTCATCGGGGGCGCTCGTGCGAAGACGGGACAGGCCAAGGCTGGCAAGGTCAGCAAGGTTGCGGAGGCGGGCAGCTCTGCGGACGCAAAAAGTACGCAGCCCGCGCCAGGCTCGAAAGCTGCTGCGCCCATGGACAGCGCGGAGGCCTGGAATCTCACGCTGAAAACCCCGATGGGGGCGCAGGCGTAGATAGCGATGGCAAAGATAACTTACGTTGAATTCAACGGCACCGAGCGCACACTCGATATAGCCACCGGCGTCTCCGTCATGCAGGGTGCAATCAATAACAACGTGCAGGGCATCATTGCGGAATGCGGCGGTGGCTGCTCCTGTGCGACATGCCATGTCTACATCGATGAGGCGTGGCTCGAGAGGCTCGGCAAGAGGAGCGAAGCCGAGGGGGATATGCTCGACGCAGTTTGCGACCTGCAGCCGAACAGCCGGCTATCCTGTCAGATCGAGGTCACCGACGCGCTCGACGGACTCGTGGTACGCATGCCGGCGAAACAGGTGTGATAGACACGCTAATGCCGGCGGCAGCGCAATCACGTTGCTAGTTGGGGTGCTGCTTCGCCAAATCGGCCCGGGTGGTTGCACGAATGTACTGGCGAATGGCCTCGACCTGAGGCTTGTCGAACATGCCAAACGACGGCATACCGTGCTCGATGAGAGCCCCGTCGTGAACCACTGTAAAAAACGCGTCCGCGTTCAGCGGTAGTGAAGATTCGCGCAGATCCGGCGCCGGACCGCCGACTCCATCCAGGCCGCGACCATGGCAGGCGGCACAGGCGATGAACATCGCCTTGCCCATCGCGGCCTGCTTGGGATCGAGGACTTCCGCTGGATCATCCTGCAACGTGACCTTCATCGTCGGCGGCTCGGAAGGCGGCAGCAGCGACTTGCCGTCGAGCGCGAAGGTTAAAATTCGACGCGGGTCGCGATATTTCCAGCCGACATTCATGATGTTGCCGATGGCCGCCGCCGAGCCGCCATAGCCCGCCAGTACGGACACATACTGTTTGCCATGCACGGCGTAGGTCATGGGGGAGGCGATGATGCCCATGCCAACGTACTGGCGCCAAAGGCGTGTGCCGCTTCGAGCATCGTAGGCGCAGAACCAGCCGTCCGCGGTACCCTGGAACACAATATTGCCGGCGGTGGAAACGGCGCCGCCGTTCCATAATTTCTCGAGCGGCACGGTCCAGCGCGCCTTCTGCGCCACTGGATCCCAGGCAACGAGCGAACCCTTGCCGTCGCCCGGTTCGCCTCCCACGCTGGAGACGTTGAGGCCCATGACATTGAAGTCGTCGGCTTCGGGCGCGCCTCTGTGCAAGCGAGTGGCCATTTGCATGGTCGGCACATAGACCAGTCCGGTCAGCGGACTGTAAGCCATGCGCATCCAGCTGTGCAGGCCTGAATTGAACGGATAGATGATCGACTGGCCGGATTCGTAGCGGATGCCCGGATTCTCGACAGGGCGACCGGTTGCAAGGTCGATGTGGTCTGCCCAGGTGACCTTGCCCAACTTTTCGGCCGAAATCAATTTTCCGGTCCGACGATCGAGCACGTAGAAGAAACCATTCTTGGGCGCCTGCATCAGTACCTTGCGGGGCGTGCCCCCGATGCTGAGCGTCGCCAGCGTCATTTGCTGAGTGGTGTCGTAGTCCCAGCTATCGCGCGGATTGATCTGGTAATGCCAGACGTACTTACCCGTGTCGGCATCGAGAGCGACTATCGAGGCGGTGTAGAGATTATCGCCGCCGCCGGGGCTGCGTACTTCGGGGTCGTAGGGCGCGGCATTGGCGGTACCGATGTAGATGCGGTTGAACTCAGCATCGAAGGTGATGCTGTCCCACGGACCCCCGCCGCCGCCTGTCTTCTTCCAGAACTCGCCGCTCCAAGTTTTTGCGGCGGCCTCCATGGCCGGGTCGCCCTTGTTCGCTTCCGGGCTTGCGGGCACAACATAGAAGCGCCACACTTGCTTGCCGGTCTCTTGATCGTAGGCGCTGACATAGCCGCGCATACCGAAGTCGGCGCCGCCCTGTCCGATGATCACCTTGCCGTCGAAAACGCGCGGCGCCCCGGTCACCGTCTGTCCACCTTTTGGGTCAGTGGTTTCGGTGTTCCAGATCATCGTGCCGGTTTTCGCATCGAGCGCGAACAACCTACCATCCAGCGCGGCAAAGAATACCTTGCCGTTGGCATAAGCGGCGCCCCGATTGGCAGCAAAGTTGTAATTCATCTTCATGATGTTGTGCTGCCAGGTCTTCGGATCGAACTTCCAGACCTGCTTGCCGCTGACGGCATCCAAGGCATAAACCGTTGCGTAAGAACCGGTGAAGTAAAGAAGGCCGTCGACTTCGATCGGCGAGGCTTCCAGACTCGTTTCCCCGGGTAGGTCGACATACCAGGCTAACCCTAGCTTGCCGGCATTCGCGGCGGTGATCTTATCGAGGCGGCTGTACCCCGTCTCGTCGCTGTCGCCATTCACGTTGTGCCAATCGGCAGCGGTGCCAATCGCCGACGAAGGTGCGGCAGCAGACGCGGGCGAGGCGAACCACAGCTGGCTGGCGCCAAGCAATGCGAGGCAAGCCGACACGCCTGTCAGCGGGCTAGAGTTCTTCATCATTTCCATCTCCATGCAAAGAAATATTTTGGCTTCGACAAACTCGCGCGCAAGCAATCTTAAGTTTCCCTTGCGTCGATCAAAAAAAATATGGCACACTGTGTCAATGGCACACTGTGCCAATATAATAGCGAAAGCTACCCGACTAATCTGGAATTTAACGGGTAGCGCGTATCGACGGTCAAAAGTGACGCGGGGGGGAAGGCGTGAGGAACTGGCTGTTCACCGGCGCCGGCAAGCCGAGAAAACCCGCATCACCCTGGTCGACGGCGCGGACAGCGAAAAGTGCCGGCCCGGGCGCACATTACACATCACATGGTCTCCTCGCGTCACATTGGCGATGAGGTGATTCTCTCACGACCGCATTAGACAGCTGCTTTGGCCAAACGGGGGTACTGTAGGTGAATAACTCTGTATTGAAGAGTATGCGCGCCATGCTGGGCACTTTCCTGCTGATCCAAGCCGCAGCCGTCTTGACCCATGCCGATGCGGCGGATCAACCCAGCTCAGCCAGCCAGCCAACCTCCGCACCGGCACAGTCGAACGAGCTCGGCGACATCATCGTGACGGCGCGGCGCGTCGAGGAACGATTGCAGGACGTGCCGATCTCGATCACGGTGTTCAACCAGCAGCAGATCAGCAACCGTAACATCGTCAATGCCAGCGACTTGGCGGCTTATACGCCATCACTGTCGGCCGATAACATTTTTGGCCCGGCGAACTCATCGTTCTCCATCCGCGGCTTCGTGCAGGATATCGGCACGCAGCCCTCGGTCGGCGTGTTCTTCGCGGATGTGGTCGCGCCGCGCGGTGCGTCGAACAACCTGCCCATCGGCGATGGCGCAGGGCCTGGCGCCTTCTGGGATCTGCAGAACGTGCAGGTGCTGAAAGGCCCTCAGGGCACGCTGTTCGGCCGCAACACCACGGGCGGCGACATTCTGATCGTGCCGCAGAAGCCCACCTCGAAGCAGGAGGGTTATGCCGAGATCACGTACGGCAACTACGACGAGAAGCGCATCCAGGCAGTCGAGAACCTGCCCATCAACGATGACATTCGATTCCGCATCGGCGTCGATCACCAAAGCCGGGACGGTTATTTGGAAAACGACTCAGGCATCGGCCCCGCGCGTCTGGGTGATGTGGATTACACCGACGTGCGTGCCAGTCTCGTGATCGATGTCACGCCCGATGTCGAGAACTACACGATTGCGTCCTATCTGATCTCCAACACCGACGGCGACGTGCAGAAGCTGGTCGGGTGCAACCCAACTGAGAGTCTCGCGAACTTTCTCGGAGTGCTGGCCTGCACACAGCTCGCACAAGAGCAAGCGAAAGGCGCCGGCTTCTATACCGTGCAGAGCCAGCTGGCCAGCCCCGACACCCGCTTGGAAGAGTGGCAGGTCATCAACACCACCACTTGGCACGCCAGCGATAACCTGACCATCAAGAACATCGGCAGCTATGCGCAGCTCGAGGAAAAATATCGATCTGCCTTGTTCGGGACGAACTTCTTCGTGGCGCCCGGCGTGCCCATCGTCTTTGCCAACAGCACTCCGCTGCCGGGTGGTTCATCGGCTGACGAGAGCACGGCAACGGAGGAGATCCAGTTCCAGGGCAACGCCTTCGGCAACAAGCTGACCTGGCAAGCCGGTGGATATGTCGAAGATGAGGAGCCCTTGGCCACAGTCGGCTCGCAATCACCCGTGCTGCTCGATTGCATCAATTCGGATAATTTCAACTGCTTGAACCCGATCGGCGCCGGCGACATCAATTACACCGCCACGAAGACCTATTACAACGACTTTGGCTTGTACGAGCAGTCAAGCTACGCCGTGACGGACCAGTTGAAGGTCACGGAAGGATTCCGCTGGACCTGGGATCGCACGCACTCCAACAATCAGCTGATCAGTTACGAAATTCCGGAACCCTTCGTTGCAATTCCAAATTGCACGCAACCGAATTTCATCCCACCCACGTGCTACGCCTTTTATCGCACGCAGTCCAATGCGCCGACCTGGCTGTTGGGAGTGGACTACAAGCTGTTTGACAACCTGCTGCTGTACGGCAAGTATACTCGCGGCTATCGCGCAGGCGGCATCGCGCCGAGTGTGCCGACCCAATTCGCCGTCTTCCAGCCGGAGCGGGTCGACACCTACGAAACGGGCTTCAAGAGCAGCTTCACGGCTCCGATCCAAGGCACGTTCAACGTCTCGACGTTCTACAACAACTTCAGCAACCAGCAGTTGCAGGTCGCCTTCGACGCCAATCCTGACTACACGGGGCCGCCGGTAGGCCCGTCTTCCGGCATTTTCAACGCCGGCAAGTCGCGAATTTGGGGTGTGGAACTGGATTCATCGTTGGTGTTGTTCCCGGGGTTCACCTGGGACGTGGGCTACACCTACCTGAACTCCAAGATCAAATCCATCGCGCAGGCCACGCTCCCCGCCGGCAGTCCTTACATTGTCGAGCCGGAGGCGCATGCGGGAGACACGACGACCTTGACACCCCGAAGCAAGGCCACCACGACCGGGACTTACACGTTCCCGCTGCCGGACACCATCGGCCGTGTCGCCCTGTCGGCGACCTTCACGCATACCAACCCGGAACTCGTGAACTACGCCGACAGGACGGCCCCGTATCCTGAGATTGCACAGTTCAGCGTTCTACCCGCACTGAACCTCACCAATATGGACTTGAGCTGGAAATCGATCTGGGGGTCGCATGTGGATGTGTCGGGGTTCGTGAGCAACCTTACCAACCACCAGTACTACACCTTCGCGTCCGGCCTGTACTCTCCGTCGCTCGGTTTCGAAACGGCAGAACTCGGACAGCCGCGCTTTTACGGGGTACGTTTGCGCTACAGCTGGTAGGAGAAAGGCCATGGGGGATGCGCTAGCGATGCGGCTTTGCCTTCGCTTTTGTTGGCGGTGCTATCAATTTCTGCAAAGCCTCGACGGTCTGCTCGAGTTGCTCGGACCCAAAGCCGAGCGCCTTGTTTTCGCGGGCGCGTTCCTGGCCCAGATGGATCATGATGGCCGTCAGGCCCGCGGCGATGGCGCCCGCGGAGCGGGGGTCCTCGCCCACCGCATTTAGGCGCTCAGCAATGATCTGTTCATAGGCTTTGGTCGTGTATGCCTGGATCGGGCCGGTGACCCGGCGCCAGGCCTCCGGTGAGCGGCGCATGATCCCCATCGCCATGGTGAGCGGCTCGGAAGTCTCGGGGAAACCCAACGCGACTTCATTCGCCGCCCGAAAAGAGGCGAGCATCGACTCGTTCTTCGGACGCGCGCGCACGACATGCGCCCACAGGTCCAGCGATCGGCAGAGGACGGTGCTAAGGATATGTCCGGGAGATTCGAAGTAGCGATAAAAGCTGCGCCGCGAGATCTCGGCGGCTGCTGCTATGTCATCGACCGTCACCGCGTCGATGCCGTTCTCGAGGAAGAGCTTCAACGCCGAAATTTCGATCCTGGTGGCGACGTCTGCACGTCGACGCTTCCACGACGCATTCAAAACTGGCTTAGGTTTCGCTTGTTGACTGGGCAAGCTCGCATCCTACATCAGGCTGAGGCAACGGATGCATCAGGCTGAGGTAACAGATGCATCAGGCCGAGGTAACAGATGCAGCCGGCGCGAAATAATCTAGGCTTCGATGGCCTCGCGAACTCTCTCACCCGTCAGCTTCGCCGAGCCGAAAATACCCATCTTGACCTTGCCGATGAGCTTGTCTCCCTCCACCGCGATGTCATATTTGAGCGTGATCTTCATCGGCTTGACGACTTTGAGATCGAACTTCACACGGTTGCTCTCGACCGTGCCGGTAAAGGTCTGTCGACCTTCTGGGCTGGTCAGATAGCCGCTGAGCAGTTGACCCTCGGTTTCGAAGTGCCCGGTCATGTCCTGCGGGCCCATGGGCGTCGACAGCACCATTTTCCAGTCGCCGTCGATGAGACTCTCGCCGGTGGCCATGATCACGGGCGGCTCTGAGCTCACGGCGTCGACAAGCTCCGGCTCCGGTTCGCTGATCGGCTCCGCAACCGCAGGGGTGGCCGCGCCTGCGATGTCGCGACCCTCGATGACGCTGAGCAACTTGGCGGGGGTCAGCGGCAACTCGACCGGGACTTCGCCGAACAGAGCCAGCGCGTCGGAAATGGCGTTGACCAGGGTCGGTGGGCCGATGATGGCGCCGCCTTCGCCGACGCCGCGCATGCCGCCCACCGTATTGGACGGGGTACTGGCGTGTACGAACTCGATCACCGGGACATCGGAAATCGAAGGCAGGAGGTAGTCCTTATAGGTCGCTGCAGTGGGATTGCCGCGCGCGTCGAACGACATCTCCTCCAACAGAACCGTGCCGATAGCCTGTGCCAGACCCCCGGCGATCTGGCCTTCGACCACCGCCGGGTTGATGGGCGTCCCACAATCCTCCGCGGAAATCCAGCGCAGTATCCTCACAAAACCGGTTTCGCCGCTTACTTCGACCACGCAGGCATTGGCGGCGCTGGTGAGAGTCATGGGCGGCGGCTGGTAACGGTATTGCGCCTCGAGGCCGGGCTCGAAGCCGGGCGGCCAACGGCCGGGTTCACCATAGGCGATCTCGGCGAAGGCGCGCAGCGGGCGCGATTTTTCAGGTGCGCCGGCAACATGCACCATGCCGTCTTCGATGTGTATGCTGTCGCGGCTGACCTGGTGCACATGGGCGGCGAGCAGCTTCACCTTGTCCGCGAGCAGATCCGCGGCCTTGATGGCCGCGCCCCCGGCGATGACGCCCTGGCGGCTGCCGGCCGCGGCGGGAGAGAATCCGCCGCGCGAGCTGTCGCCCTCGAAAACGGTCACATCTTCGTACGCCACGCCGAGCCGCTCTGCAATGAGTTGCGCCATGGTGGTCGCGGTGCCATGTCCCTGGGAATGGGTGCTCATGGTCGCGGTCACCATGCCGGTGGGCTCGATGCGCACTTGCGCCAATTCTCCCGTCATCGTCGCGATGCTGCCGGCGGATCCTGTCGGCTCGATATAAGTCGCAATGCCGAGGCCCAGATAGCGGCCCTCCTTGCGTGCGGCTTCCTGCTGCTTGCGAAACGCGGGAACGTCGAAGTACGCCACCAGCTTCTCGAGGCATTCGGCCGGGGTGATGTCCTCGATGGGAATGTGCATGCACGAGGCGGTGGGCTGGTCTTTCAACGTCACCAGGTTGCGCCGTCGGATCTCGATCGGATCGATACCGATCTTGCGGGCGGCCTTGTCGAGCGCGGTCTCGCGGATCAGAGATTCCATCGCCCACGGCCCGCGATATGCGGCCAGGCCCACCGTGTTGCTGTACCAACCCCGAGTCAGGAACCCATAGGCAGGCATCTTGTAGGCGGCCCACAAGAACATATGCACTGCGATATTGCAGTCGGCGACTTGCGGCTGGGCGCCGTTGTTGCAGCTGTAGTCGCCGTGCGAGGCGACCAGCCTGCCGTCGGCATCGAACGCTACCTGCAGCACCATTTCCTGCTCGCGCGCTTGGTTGGCGCCAATCAGATTCTCGTAGCGATCTTCGATCCACTTCAAAGGCCGGCCAAACTGCAGCGCTGCGACGATGACCGAGACCTCTTCCTTCCAAGGATGATTCTTCAGGCCGAAGGCTCCGCCGACATCCTTGGCGATCACGCGAATTGCAGTCTGCGGCAACCGAAGCGCGAGAGAGGTCCAACGCGCCACCATATGCGGACTCTGGCATGTAATGTAGAGCGTCAGCTCTTCGGTGCCGTCGCGTGTGGCAACGATGCCGCGCGTCTCCATCGGCGACTGCGAGATGCGTTGGTGAACGACCTTCTGGGTGATGAGGTGAGCGGCTCCTTTGAGCAACGCGTCGAGTTCCTCGTTGATTTCTTCCTCGCCCATCTGCGACACGATATTGCTATGGCTATCCGGATGTACCGGCGGCCCGCGCCGCGCATCGGCGATCGTGACGACCGGATCTTGCTCGGCATACTCGACCTCGACCAGCGAGGCCGCGTCCTCGGCGACATGGCGGCTGTCCGCGATGATCAGCGCCACGGGTTCGCCCACGTAGCAAACTCGTCCATCGGCCAACGGCGTAATCGGCAATTCCGGCGGCAGTAAGTAGAAGTTCAACATGTCGACCTTGACGCGGGCCAGGTCCTGCTGCGTGTAGATCGCATGGACCCCGGCAATCTCGCGCGCCATATCGGTCTTGATCGACAGGATATTGCCGCGCGCGATGGGGCTGCGCGTAAAGGCGACATGCAGCATGCCGGGCAGCGAGATATCGTCGACGAATTGGCCGCGGCCCGTCAGCAGGCGCGGATCTTCCTTACGCTGAACGCGCTGGCCAATATAGCGGCCGGTAGTGATGCCAGGAGCCGTCATGATTTTTTTCCTCCCAATTCGACGCCGGCAAGCCGCTTCGCCGCCCGGCGTATGCCCTGATAGCCGGTGCAGCGGCAGACATGGCCGGACATCGCAGCCAGCAGTTCATCCTCGGTGGGCTTTTTCTTGTCGCTGGTGAGAGCGGCGAGCGTCATTACGACGCCCGGCGTGCAAAAGCCGCATTGCAGCGCATGCTCATCGAGCATCGCCTGCTGCACCGGATGCAACGCGCCGTCGGGCGCGGCCAAGCCTTCCGCGGTTCTTACCTCGGACCCTTCGGCCTGCACAGCCAGCATGAGGCAGCTGCGCACGGCCTTGCCGTCGACAATCACGGTGCAAGCACCGCACACCCCGTGTTCGCAGCCCAGGTGCACGCCGGTATAGCCTGCATCGTCGCGCAGAAAATCCGCCAGCGAGACGCGCGCCTCGACATCGCCGCCGTGGCGACGGCCGTTGATGGTCATCGTGATTTCGTGCTTGCTCATGCAGCCTCCCGAATGTCGAGTGCCTCGCGCAGCGTGCGAGCGAAAATGCGTTTACCCACGGTGCGCCGATATTCGGCGCTGGCGTGGTGGTCGTCGAAGGGAGCCGTGTCGCTGATGGCGCGCTCGGCAGCAGCCGACGGATCGATCTCACCGACGGCGTGGCCCAGCAGCATTTGTTCCGCGGCTTTTGCTCTGATCGGGGTTGGGCCCATACCGAACCAGGCGAGCCCGACGCGCGCGATCTTGCCGCCCACAACGGCGAGCGAGCCCACGAGCCCCACCAACGCGAAGTCGCCGGGGCGCTGAGCCACCTCGCGGAACAAGGTGATGTGTCCCCCCGGCCAGTCGGAGAACGTAATGCCGGTCACCAGCTCGTCGGGTTCCAGCGCGGTCATGTAGGGGCCTAGGTAGAATTCGCCGGCAGGGACGTTGCGCGCGCCACGCGTCGATCGCAATTCGATGGTGGCACTCAGCGCCACGGCGGTGGCGGGCAGCTCTGCGGCAGGCTCGCCGAGCGCGATCGAGCCACCGATCGTGCCGCGATTACGGGTCTGGTGGTGCCCGACATGACTCACTGCCTGCACCAGCACCGGCAGGTGGCGTGCCAGCATCTCGTCGGAGAGTGCTTCGCATTGCCGCGTCATCGGTCCAATACGGATTGCACCATTGGTGCGGGTAATGCCCTTGAGTTCGGCGATTTTGTTGAGGTCGATAACGATGAAGGGCTGGCTCATCCGCAAGTTGAGAAGCGGCATCAGCGTCTGGCCCCCAGCGAGCACGGCCGCGCCGCCGCCGGCCTCTGCGAGCATTGCGCAGGCCTCGGCGACGGTGGCCGGGGCGACATAGTCGAAGGGAGCGGGCTTCATTCCTTGCTGCCTTCGATCAGCCGCCGCAGCAAGGCGCTATCGAGCACCACCACCGGTGCTGCCGCACGGCGGCCGTACTCGAACGCCGCGCCCGCAATGACGATCAACAACAGGCCGATCGAAAGTCCGGCCCAATCGGAACCTGCCCCGCCCTGAGATCGACCTAGCAGGAATCCGGCGAGCGCAGCGACTGTCGTCGCCAGAATCCAGGCCATCGGCAAGCCGCCCGAACTCGCGGAGGAGGGGCGTGCGGAAGTCGCGGGCGCGCTCGTGGCCACTGCTGCTCCCGGCTGGCCGGCCGCCTCGGTCGAACTCGCTCCGCCGGCAACGAGCTCGCCAAAGCGGCTGAAGAACTTCCCGGCCAGTTGTTTCGAGGTGGCATCGATGATCGGGCCACCCAACTGAGCCATGCGCCCTCCGACTTGAGCCTCAACGTCATATGACACGAGCGTACCGCCTGAAGTGTCGCTGAGCCGTACTTTCGCGCTGCCCTTCATGGAGCCGGCAATGCCGCCGTTGCCTTCCAACAGGAGGGTGTAGCCGTTCGGCGGATCAAGCTCAGTCAGCGAAACGGCACCCTTGAAGCGTGCGCCGATGGGGCCGATTTTCACTTCCACGGTGGCGGTAAAGCGATCGTCCGCGACCTTATCCAGGCTCTGGCAGCCAGGAATGCTCGCCCGCAAAATGTCCGGATCGTTCAGCGCCTCCCAGACCCGCTGAGGAGGTGCAGCAACCCGCTGCTCGTTAGTCAATTTCATAGCGATCGCCCTCCCCGATATGATACACCATGAACTATATTTGTTCCGCGATCCCCGCAATGGTAGAGGCTTCGACGGGTGCGCGGAGCAATTGGGGACTTTTCAGGGGCAAGCTTAAGGCCTTAGCGAGCCTCAAGGTCTGCAGCGAATGGTGTAGGACGCGTCGCTGCGATCACGCCTCCCGGATTGCACCTGCGGAGCAGACCCGAGTTCGGGGACGGGATCGGTGCGCCATGAGTCCAAAATGAGCACGCGCTTCGCAATGCGCCAGTCACCTTCGCGCCTTTCCATGCGATCGGCGTAGCGAATGTTCGTGACAAAGTCCCTGATGGGGCCATTCTCGTCCGCCGGACAGCGGTGAGTGGCTACGGTGTAATGTTCGGCCCAGGCGCTGTTGCCATTCACTTCGACCAGTTGGTTGCCGGTGAAATGCGTCGTACTGGTGAAGCTTTTGATACTCGCCTTGGCCATTACGATGAAGTCATCCACGCCGCCGCTGAAGAAGCCATAGTCGGCGGTGGCATCGGGATGAAAGCACGTGCGCAGCAGATCGAAATCCATCCGGTCGACCGCCCGGCAGTAGCTTATCTGGACGCTGCGAATAGCGGCTTCCGCAACAACCTCGTCGATGGTCTTTTTCATGTGTTTCTCCGATTGCTCAAGCCAGTATGCCCGCTCTCTGCATGTCGCCGGCAATCGGCGCGAGCGCCGGGTCATCGTCCGCCCAATGCGTTTCAATTGACACTGTGTCGAGCAGCATGCTATTCAGCCCTCAGCGCCATGAAGTGCGAGGGTAACGATATGCAACTGGTGACGGAGCTCGACTTGCCGCACCTGGCCCTCGAGGATGCCGCTTTCGCGGCCGATCCGATACCTCAGTTCGAGGCAGCGCGGCGTCGACATCCATGGTTGGCGAAAAGCGACTTCGGCTACGTGGTCCACGAATATCAAGCGATACGCGACCTGAGCTGGATGGACGACAAGTTCAATCCGTCGCTCGATGCGGTCATCGAGATCATGGGCTCCGCGCATACGCCGTGGGGCAAGTTCATGCTGGCGCTGATGCTGGCGAAGGATCCGCCGGAACACACGCGGTTGCGCAACAGTGTCGCGGCATCCTTCACGCCGCGAACGGCGAATCGCCTGAGGCCGCTGATGCGCGAGGTGGTTTCCAGCCTGCTGGACGAATGGCTGCCGAAGGGCCGCTTCGATTTTGCGGAATTCGCATCCCACTTCCCGGTCAGAGTGATGTTCGGGCTCATCGGCGCGTCCACCGAAGCACTTCCGGGCATCCGCACGGCGCTTGAAACGCAGGGCCTGAGCGCCAGCCTGGACAAATCATTGATGCCCGCTTTGGAGGATGCCTATCGCGTGCTCTGGGCGTTCGTCGACAAGCTGGTCGTCGACCGACAACGCGATGGCGGCGGCGATGACGATGAGGTGCTGAATCGGCTGCTGGCGTCTCGAAAAGCAGGCGAGCTCGACGACGTCGAGCTGCGCAATATGCTCATTTTCCTTTTCGCTGCAGGTTACGACACCTCGAAGAACATGCTCACGCTGATCATGCACGTGATGCTGCGCTATCCGGAACATTGGCAGCGGTGTGCGCAGGATAGAGCCTTTTGCGACAAGATCGTCGAAGAGGTCTTTCGCTATCACAGCGTGTCGAACATTTATCGTTCGGCAAGGGAAGAAATCCGCTACCGCGACGTCATTATTCCGGCGGGCACGATCTTGATGCTGACGCTGACAGTGGCCGGCCGCGATCCGTCGGCTTTTTCGAGCGCCAATGACTTTGATCCCGAGCGGAAGGATGCCAACCGGCACATGGCCTTTGGGCGCGGCATCCACATCTGTCTTGGCCAGCATGTGGCGCGGGCGCAGATACAAGAAGGCTTGCACTTGATCGCCCCAAGACTGCGCAATCCGCGTCTCGCGGGTCCGGTGACGTGGCGGCCGTTTCCCGGCGTCTGGGGCATTCGTTCGCTGCCGATCGAGTTCACACCGTAAGAAACCGCTGCGCGGCGACGAAACGGCGGCCCGGCGAGGGAAATGAGAATGCCAGGGCCGCATCGGGTGCGTCCTTTTTCTGGAATCGAGAGCAACAACGAGATACAGTTGATTTCGCCAATCGAAGTCGACGCCCGCCGGATATACCGGTGCCCGGCCGAGACAAGGGGGTTAAAGTGGCGAATGAACTTGCGGGAAAAGTCGCGATCATCACGGGCGCTGCCAGCGGGCTCGGTCGCGGTAGCGCCGAATTGTTTGTGGAAGAGGGAGCCAAAGTCGTGATCGCCGATCTTAACGAGGATCGCGGCGCTTCGCTCAGTGCCACATTGGGCGCCGCTGCCCGTTTCAAGCGCGCCGATGTATCCAAGCGCGAAGACGTTCAAGCGCTGGTCGAGTTTGCCGTGGCGCAATTCGGCGGCCTGCACATTATGTTCAACAATGCGGGTGTATCGGATCTTTCTTATGGCCGCTTGTTGGACGATGATTTCGTTCATTTCGAGCGAGTGATGCACGTGAACGTCCTCGGTGTCATGCTTGGGACTCAAATAGCGGCGCGCCAAATGGCAAAACATGGCGGCGGCTCCATCATCAATACAGCGTCGATCGGTGGAGTAAGATCCGGGCACGGCTTCCCGATCTATCGGTCCGCCAAAGCCGCCGTGATTCATTTCACCAAGTCCGCTGCGATCGAACTTGGCCAGTATTCGGTTCGGGTGAATTGCATCTCTCCAGGGAATATCCCCACCGACATGGGAACCTTTGCGGCGCCCGCACCCGGTATGACCCAGGCGGATGCGGACCGCGTCCAAAGCGCGATACGGGCCGTCAGAATGACGTTCCAGCCGTTGCCACGGCAGGGGCAGCCGAAAGACATCGGGCAAGCAGCGTTGTTTTTGGGAAGCGATCGGTCGCTGCAGATAACCGGTCAAATGCTGTCCGTGGATGGCGGCGCAACGGCTGGAGATACCCGCAGCCAAATCCAAGCAATCATGGAAGCTCGTGCTGATGCATTGAAGGGCCGGTCGTGACGGCGCCACGGGGTGCTCTGGTACTTGCCACCTTGTTCGCGAACCCAAGGGCTCATGCCGCCAGCATGCGGATCTCGCGCTGGGGATAGGGAATGACGATGCCCTGGCGGCGCAGTTCCTCGACCAACGACAGGTTGAGCTCGCCTGCCACGGCGCCGTAGTCGGCGACTGCGACCCAGGGTTTCAAGCATATCTGGATGGCGGAATCGGCAAGCATCGCCGCCTGCACGACAGGCGCAGGGTCGGCCAGCACGCGGCTGTTGGATTTCACCAGTGCGTCGATGATTTGCAGCGCTGCGCGCAAGTCCGTTTCATAGGTAATTCCCACCGTGATTTGCGCTTGGCGGATTTTGCCGAAATTCTGCAGAATCTCGCCGACCACTTTACGATTCGGCACGACCACGCGCGATTGGTCCGGGTGCAGCAGTGTGGTCGAGAACAAGCTGATGCTCTGAACCTGGCCTTCCACGCCTGCCACCGCGACATACTCGCCGACTCGATAAGGCTTGGTGAAAATGATGGTCAGGCCGGCGACGACATTGCTCAGCACGCCCTGCATGGCAAGGGCGACGCCGGCGCCGGCCACCCCTAAGCCGGCGATCAGCGGCAACAGTTCGACGCCCAGATTCTGCAGCGCCAGGATGGCGAATGACAGCACGACGATGATGCGGGCCATGCGAGTGAACAGCATGCGCACCGGCGGCTCGAGTTCGAAGCGGTGCAGACCTTTTAGAAGTGCTTTTCCGACCCAGTTTGCGACGAACACGCCCGCGATCATGATGAGTATCGCCGCCAGCAACTTGGGACCGAAGCGAATGGCCAGATCGACCAGGGTGCCCTTCGCCTGCTCAATGTCAATCCCGTCTTTCATGTTGATTCCCTGTTAAGTTGGTGTTGATTTGCCCGCGAGAGCGGGTCGGCTACGTTTCAGCGCCGGAGCTGGCCTCGTGGGCGAAAAGTGCGTCGTGGTCCTGGCGCAGTTGCCGCTTTAGAATCTTGCCGCTGGGATTTTTTGGCAGCGTGTCGACAAAAACCACCCCCTTGGGCGCCTTGAACGAGGCCATCGCCGAGGTGCAATGCGCCTGGACCTCGTGCTGGCACAAGCTGTGTCCGGTCTTGACGACCACCACGGCAACGATCGCCTCGACCCAGTGCGGGTGGGGAATGCCGATGACTGCCACTTCGGAAACCTGGGGCATGCGGAAGATGGTTTCCTCGACTTCACGGCTGGCGACGTTCTCACCGCCGGTTTTGATCATGTCCTTTTTGCGATCGACGATCGTGATGTAGCCTTCCTCATCGATGGTCGCCAAATCGCCGGAGTGGAACCAACCACCCTCGAAGGCTTCCGCCGTGCGCGCCTCGTCATGAAGGTAGCCGAGCATGAGCTGCGGCGATCTATGGACGATCTCGCCGACCACACCGCAGGGGACGTCGTGCATGGCAGCGTCGACCACCCGTGTCTCGACGTTCACCACGGGACGTCCGCAGGAGCCGGGCTTGCGCAATTGATCCTCTGGACCGAGCATCGTGGCGAGCGGTGCAATTTCCGTCTGGCCGTAGAGATTCCACAACCGGACCTTGGGCAAGCGCCGTGACAATTCGCGCAGGATTTCCACGGGCATGATGGCGGCGCCGTAGTAGCCCTTGCACAGACTGCTGAGGTCGGTCGTTTCGAACAATGGCGAGCGCAGCAGCGAGATCCAGACCGTCGGGGGCGCAAAAAAAGAACTGACGCCGTGAGCGGCGATGAGCGGCAGAACATTCCCGGGCACGGGCCGACCCGTGATGATGTTGGCCGCCCCAACATAGATCGAGGGACCGAGGAAGACGTCCAGCTGCGCACAGTGATACAACGGCAGGGCGTGCAGCGTGACGTCATCCGGCGCGATCTCGGCGTCGGCGATGCAGCTCACGTACTCCCAGATCAGCGCGTCGTGAGACAGCATCGCACCCTTGGGGAGGGACTCGGTGCCGCTGGTGTAGATGATTTGTGCCAGGTCGCTGCCGTTCAGGCTGACCGCGGGGGGCGGCTTTGCGGTGGCGGCCAGCGCATGGAAGGAAATCATATCGGCCTGCTCCGTGCCGGAATCTTCGGCGGGCATCCATACCAGGTCGCGCACGCAGGCCGCGTGCGCCGCCGCGGCGCGCGCCAGCTGCGCGAAATCCGCATCGGTGGCCAACAGCACGGTCTCGGAATGGCGCAATATGTAAGCGATCTCCTCGGCCTTGAGCATGTAGTTGACGGGGACCAGGACGGCCCCGAGCCGCGCAAGAGCAAAGCGCATCGCTGCAAAGGCGTGGGAGTTGCGTGCCAGGATTGCGACCCGCATGCCCTTGACGATGCCCTGCAGCGCCAAGCCAGCGGCCACCGCGTCGGCAACGCGATCGAATTGCGCGTAACTCCAGCGGGTGTCGCCGCAGACGATGGCCGTCTTGGCCGGCGCGCGCGCCGCGCTGCGACGAAGTAAGTCACCCAGGGTCTGACGGCGGATCAGGCAAGCCATTCTGCCTCCTCGAACAGATCCAGATCATACTGCACCATGCGCTGTCCGCACCGCCCCCCCTGTCCGGGATGCCCGAGGTTCGCCGAACGCGGCATCACACCCGCGGCGCAGGGCGCGCTCGATGAATTGGCGCGCGCTCACGGATTGCCCGAGGTACCGGTGGTGGCCGGGAGAAGCGCCGGGTTTCGGCTGCGGGCGCGCCTGGCCATTCGCGGCCGCTTGGGATCGCCCAAGGTGGGCCTGTTCGAGTTCGATACGCATCGGGTCGTGCACATACCGAACTGCAGCGTGCATCATCCCTTGATCAATCGGGTTGCGTCGGTGGTGCGCCGTGCCCTGGTCGACGCCGAATTGACCAGCTACTCGGAGCGGGCGCATCTGGGCCTGGCGCGCTACCTGCAAGTCGTGGTGGAGCGCAATTCGCAAACTGCGCAGGTGGTGCTCATCGCCAATTGCGCGACGCCTGAGCCCGCGGCGGCATGCTTGGACTTGATCCGTGAGCGGCTGGGCAGCGAATTGCACAGCCTATGGTTCAATGGGAACTGCGCCAGCACCAACACCATTCTCGGCGCGCAGTTTTACAACTGGTGTGGACCAATCAGCGTTGTCGAACGCTTCGGCGGAGCGGCGGTACACTATCCACCGGGTGCATTTGGGCAGAGCAATCTTGATGTTGCCGAGAGCATCATCGAGCACCTGCGTGCGAGGATTCCCCACGGGGCGCGAGTGGCGGAGTTTTACGCCGGCGTCGGTGCCATCGGCCTGTCGGTGCTGCCACGGGTGGGCGATATTACAATGAACGAGGTCAGCCCTCACTCGCTGCGCGGCCTGGAGTTGGGAATTGCGCAGCTCGACGCGGCGGATAAGAGCAAAATAGCGCTGCTTCCCGGCGAAGCCGGCGCGGCGCGCCTGAGTGCCTCGGAGGCTCAGGTGGTGATCGCCGATCCGCCGCGCAAGGGCCTCGATCCCGCGCTCACAGAACAGCTTCGCGAGTTCCCGCCGGAGCGCTTCTTGTACGTGAGCTGCGGGCTCGACTCGCTGCGCCTGGATGCCGCGCGATTGACTTCGGGCGGCAATCTGCGCCTGGCCGAGCTCGCGGCATTCGATTTGCTGCCGTACACGGAGCATGTGGAAACCGTAGCCCGCTTCGAACGTGCTTGAACGGACTCGAGCGAGCATCCAGACTCGTTCGAGTCGGAAATCGCAAGTCGAGCGTCGCGAATTTGCACTTTTTTCAATACTTTGCGCAGGTGCCGATGAACTTCGACGCTTTGCCCGAGTCCGATCGCAACAATAAGCAAACTGAGGCAAATTGTGCTCATATGGGAAAAGATCGCGCCAAGAACGAAATCCATGTTCCGAACTCTGCCGGCGCAGCTACTGGTTTGCGCGCTGGCGCTATGCGCTGCGGCGCCGCTGCTCGCGGACGAAGCCACGGCAGGGGACGAAGCCACGGCAGCGGACCAAGCCACGGCACCTGATGGTGCCGGTGGCGATCAGGCAGCCGCCGCGCAATCCTTGCCGAGATGGCGCGTCGGCCTCTCTGTAGGTGCACTGACCCACGAGTCCTTGGAGACCATGCTGTGGAATGCGCAGCCGCCGAGTTTGCACAGCAGCTACCTTGCTCAGTTGGACGGGGTGTATACCTGGCATCGATTCCAGACCCTGCCGCTGGATTTGGAGGTGCAGGGCGGCGTCGCCCACCGCTTCGGCCAGGATCACCAGAATGAGGTCGATCTGATCTCCGTCGTGCGCTGGAAGATGTTTCCCTGGAACGATGAGGTTTATACCAACTTCCGCTTTGGTTTTCTGGGCGGGAGCTACGTGAGCAGCATCTCAACTTGGGAGAGACAAGATTCGGGCACCAACGAAGGTTCGAAATTTCTGCAGCTGCTGATCGCGGAGTTCACCTTTGCGCCGAACAAAAACTCGGGTTACGAAGGTTTCGTGGGGTTGCATCATCGCTCGGGCATTTTTGGCTTGATCAACGGAGTTTCGGGCGGATCGAACTATTTAATGGTGGGAATACGCTTTCGGGCCGACTGAGTTTTGCCAAGAACGTCAAAGAACGTCAAAGTCGCATTACTTTAGCTGCACTATATTAGCGCACGGCGGCCGCCGTGCGGTCGCACAAGGGGTGTCGACCCGGTTCCTAAAGCGCCAGGCGCATCTCGATTTCGCTCCAGAGCGCCGTGTAGATCTCGCCGGCGGCGCTGTGCGGTGCGTACGAGGGCAGCGGCGCGCGGCGCAGCGTCATTCTTTCGATGTCGCTCCAGTAGGGCACCTCGGTGGCGAGCAGCTCGGTAAAGCGTGGACGCAAGTCCCCGATCACCTCGTGGTGCAGCGACTTGCGCCGGTCGACCATTGAGAAGAACGGCAACAGCTCAAGGTCGGTCCATTCTTTGGCGGCGGTAAAATCCTGCAGCTGCTCGAGCATGCGCACCGAGAGGGGGGTTGGCATGAGCGGCACGATCACAG